>JABLTO010079403.1_pt1 | contig 61350 bp, 56 predicted proteins | sample 7160091 | NCBI WGS metagenome assembly JABLTO01 (sample SAMN14651225, study PRJNA627086) | human gut metagenome | isolation source: feces | host: Homo sapiens
CAACTTACGCTGTTCCCAAGGGTCAGTGAATCCGGGAAAACGGAGCTTCGGCGCATTTGGCTTGTTTTCGCTCATAATCAATCCCTAGTCTATCGCCAGTTCATCGGCCAACTGATAAATAGCCCCTCGTAGGCTGTTTCGGTATCTGATCTTTGACAAAGATTGTACTTCTGGATCATCAGCCATGGACCTGTAGCTCTCGGCTGCGTCTGCCAAGATGCTTTTGATTTGACCCGTGTCATCGAGGTCTTGCTGACCGCGATGATGGCGACTAAACATTTTCCGCATTTGGATGTTGCTTATCACATCTGTGATGCCCCACTTTACGCGGAAATGAAGAATTGCTTTGTCAATGCTTGCGTTATTTGCTTCTTGGATAATGGATTCGCAATCGTCGAGTTTCACTGGATAATGGAAACAGGAGCCCTCTGGCGGGAACAGCTTTTTCACGATGGCATCTGCGGCTTTGATTACCTTGGCTGCATAGTCACGATCTTCCAGGCCGTTGGCGAACTGTCTGATTTCTCCCTGAGTTTTTTCAGCTTCCTTTGTCTTCTCTTCGTGGACCTGGTTAAGCAGCTTCTCAACAAGCTCGGTCAGATAATCATAATTAACCTTGACGTCTTTGACGTGTGTCATACGTAACTCTAGTTGATAAATCGGGATACGCTTTTCTTTGGCAATATGCTCCTTCAGCTCGTTGGTTAAGACTGTGGTGAGCATTACCTCTTCTTCTGGCGTCATACCCAGTGCCTCGACCAACGAGTCAGGGTTGTCATAATCGAAACCTTTGCCTCCGTCTTCTTTGACATATTGCTTCAGTTTCGCCACGCCGCTGTTGTACTCTCGCAACAAGTCGAGCATAAAATCTTTTTGGGCCTCGGACTTCGGCAGCTCATTAAAATTGCTTGTGAGATCTCGGAGTTTGTCGACCTTCCGTTTGACCTCCTGGAGCATATCTTCGAATTGCGGAGCGGTGATACCATCAAGGACATTTTGCTCGCTGCGTTGATCATCGTTTAGATTTGCTGAGTCTTTGTTGGCATATATTGCTAGGGCCTCGTTCATGAGTTTCTCGTTGTGAGCTGGCCATCGGTAGTTCACAATGCGTCCCCATGGCTTATCTTGCATGTTCGCAATACGGTTCGTGCGTGAGTATGCCTGGATAAGGCTCGCGCCCTTAAGAGTGCGGTCGACATAGAGTGTATTGAGCTCGGGGGCATCAAAACCAGTTAAAAGCTGGTCGACTACAATGACGATATCGAGGAAGTTTCCGTCGCTTGCAGTCCTATTCAAACGCGAGGTGACGTCCTGAGTGTAACCTGAAACATCGTCCATTCCGAAGCTTTGGTTAAACTCTTCGTTGTAGGCCATGATAGCCTCGTAAAGTCCCTGGTTAGTGGCAAGTTGATAGTCATCGTTGGATGTGTTCTGACTAAATGTCACTGCTACTTTTAGACGTTTTTCCTCGGGCAAGTTAGCGTTCACGCGTTGAAATTCTCTGAAGTACATCATGGCCATGGGCGTACTTGCCTTGCCGCCCCCAACATGGGTGGTAAGCAGCGCATTGTATTTGCCTTCATTTGAACGGTTACGCCAGTTTTTAAAAATGTCTTCTACGACTAATGCCACATGCTCATTGTTATCGTCATAAAAGGATGCCTCAACTGCATCATCCATATCTTCTGCGGTGAGGTTGTTAATTTTGGTTTGGATTTGTTCCTCGGACCAGCGTGGGTATTGTTGTTTATAAAACTTCGGTAAGTATTTCTCTTTCATCGCTTCTTCGTTGATAGTGGTCTCGAAATCAACCTTGAAGCCCAAGACATTTCTGTCCGCAATAGCCTCACGAATGGTATAGGCATGCAACAATTCACCAAAAATGTCTTCTGTTCTCATGCCGGATGTCGTGTCGTCAAACATTGGCGTTCCGGTATAGCCCACCCATGCCGCATGCTTGAATGCTTTCTGAATCGCTTTGAATGAATCGCCTCCCGTTGATCGATGAGCCTCATCAACAATGAACACGATGTTTTTCTCGGGCGACTTGAAGGATTTACGTTTGACAAGCCTATCAAGTTTTTGGACCGACGTGACGATGATGTTGCTGTCTTTCGATTTGAGTTTACGACTCAGGTCGTTGGTATTCTGCGTATCTTGCACACTGGACGGGAGCTCGCCGCTTGCATCGGGATCATAAGCACGATAGCTCTCGCTTGTTTGTCTGGTGAGTGCTATGCGATCAACTAGGAATACAACTTTGTCAACTCTGGGCATGCGGCTTGCCAGCCATGCGGTTTTGAAGCTGGTTATGGTCTTGCCGGAACCCGTGGTGTGCCAGATGTACCCCACCCTGTTCATGCCCAAATCGAAATCAACTTTCTTCAGGCCATTGATGACGTTTTGGGTGGCATACACCTGGTAGGGCCTCATGACCTTCAGGCTTTCCTTGTTCTTCGTGCCGTCGAGGATCATGTAGTTCGTGGCCATCTGGTGCGCCATGGGGATGGACAGCATGGAGTCGGCAAACTCCTTCCAATTGCGCACGATACTGTTGTCGCTTTTGCGCTGCCAGTTGAAAGCGAAGTCCTTATTGAAGTTTTCTGACGTCGTGTTGGCCATATATTTCACATTGTTTGGGGAGATGGCCACAAGGATTTGAAGTGTGGAAAATATGTCTCTATATTGACCCTCGTCTATATATTGGTGCATCTGATTGAGCGCTTCATTCACATCGCGGGTATCGCGCTTTTCTTCAATTTGAATAATTGGGAGCCCGTTTATGAGAAGTGTTGTATCGAATTGCCGGTCCCGTTTACCTGCTATCTTCGCCGGCCGTTCTATCTGATTGGCTACTTGGTAGATGGTGTCTCCAGCACCGATTTGTTTCTGGTCAAACACGGTAAGAAAAACATGGCGTCCGTCATCGAGGTCGACTTCAATCTGAGAGACTCCGTTCAGACCATAGAGAAACTGTCCGGCTTTATAGGGCGTTTCTAAATCTGAAATGACGCGCTTGACTTGATTGAATTCAACGACGCTCAATGGGTGCTCAAGCGTGTCTTGATTGTGTCGCTCGAGAATCCTTTTAAAATTGTCCCACAGCTGCTCTGTCGTCTTGATCCTTGGCTCATATTTCCATCGCTTTGTTCTAACGACGTAATCTATGGTCCTCTCTTTTACCACGCCCCAAGGAGAATCCGAACCCTCAGCAGGAGAGGAGGAACCCGTTTCACGGCAGAGATACTGAATAAGATCGTCCTCGAACGCTAGTTCACCCATTAATCACACGCCTCCTTAAGCTTTTGTAACACGAGTTTGGTTTCGGAATCAGCGAGTCGTTTTTCCAAGGCGGCTAGCTTGAGTTGGCGAAAGTACAAATCGCCTATGATTTTTTGTCTTTTTATGGGGAGAAGATTGGGGAGTTGAAGATTGGAGAGCTGTCTTACCGTGTATTTCAACGTAATGGAACCCTGCTGCCCAATAGCCAATTGGCGTTTTATTTCCTCATTTTCGTTGAGCAAATAAGCAAGAAAGCATGCATCAATCAATGGAGCGGGAGCTATTCTCACATAATTCTGAGTGAAGGCATAACCCTCATGCCATGGCTTTACTATGGTGGATTTACCCGAGATGAGACTGAAGACAAGATCACCATCTTTTAGGGTGCTCACTTCATCACTGGTGCGAATTTGCTTAGGGTCAATGCTAGACGCAAGACTGGTCAAGTCAGCTTCTAGTTCGGCTTGACCGTAGAAGAAGCGGATAGGCACGTCTTTGCCCTGCGCCTCATTAATCCGAAATTGGGATGTTCCGCTTTCTATAATCGTGATATCCTTCAGCTGCACCATAGCTCCTCCGCGATTTTTAAAAATTACACAAATATGGCGTTCTCGGCGCATCCATAGAGTAGCGCTTTTTATGAAAGTTTCAAATATAATTTTTAAAAATTACTAGTTGGATATCAGATACTCCAATGGGAATCTTTTGTGATTACGATGTGTTCACTGAGGGGTATGCCAAGAAGCTCTCCTACTTCTTTGAGCTTCTCCGTTATCGCATAATCTTCTTCGGAAGGTTCTGCATTTCCGCTGGGGTGATTGTGAGCGACAATGATACACGCAGCCCTGTCTTCTATCGCCTTAGCAAAGACTTCGCGCGGATGGACTAAGCTTTGATTTAGTGTCCCCTGAAAAACGATAGTGTTGCTGATTAGGCGATTTGCTCCATCCAGCGTAAGGACGACAAAACATTCCTGCTTTTTGTCCCGAATGTATTTAAGTTGCTCAACGGCACTTTCGGTGTTGGAGATGACTGGTCTGTCAGCTGGCATAAGATATCTTCTACCAAGTTCGAACAATGCAATGATCTCGCTTGTTTTGGCGATGCCCATGCCCTTGATGCACATTAGGTCTTCATATGAGATGGAGCTGCCCTTACCCTTCAGAACCTTTAAAATTTGCTTCGCGACATCCTGGGCTGATGCCTGTTTGTTACCGCTGCCGATTAGAAGCTGTAGCAGCTCCAGGTCGGTTAGATTGCTTGCACCATATTTTGCAAGCTTTTCTCTAGGCATCATCTTTTTCATGATGACTAATATACAACTGAAATGCGACACGATTTAATTAGATTGGATAGCGGGAATTGATAATTCCTACCAATACAACGAAATCGAAGACTAGCCCGTTCATCCCGCGCCCTTCCAGCTATAATCTCTCCCATCGCATCCGTTCGAGTGAGGACCAAGACCCCATGAGCAAAGAACCCTTCTACGTAACCACGCCCATCTACTACGTTAATGGTGAGCCGCATATCGGTACCGCGTACACCACTGTCGCGACCGACGCCACCGCGCGTTTCGCGCGCATGGACGGGCGCGATGTCTTCTTCCTCACCGGTATGGACGAGCATGGCGAGAAGGTCGCCGAGGCCGCTGCCGCGCACGGCATGACGCCGCAGGAGTGGTGCGACAGCCAGGTGACGCAATTCACCGAGCTGTGGCGCGACCTCGATATCACCAATGACGACTTCATTCGCACGACGCAGCCGCGCCACGTGAAGGGCGTCCAGGACTTCATGCAGAAGCTCCATGACAACGGCTGCCTCTACAAGGGAACCTACGACGGCTACTATTGCACGCCGTGCGAGACGCAGTTCACCGAAGGCGACCTGGCTGACGGCAAGTGCCCCGACTGCGGCCGCGAGGTCAAGGTTATCCACGAGGAGAATTGGTTCTTCAAGCTCTCCGAGTTTGGCGACAAGCTGCTCGCGTACTATGACGAGCATCCCAACTTCATTCGCCCGCAGATTCGCGAGAACGAGATCCGCTCCTTCATCGAGGGCGGCATGCATGACCTGTCTGTGAGCCGCACGGCATTCGACTGGGGTATTCCGCTGCCGTTCGATCCCGAGCATGTCACCTACGTGTGGGTCGACGCGCTCATCAACTACCTCACCGCGCTCGGCTACGGCAGCGATGACACCACGCTGCTTGAACGCTTCTGGCCGGCGAACTTTCATTTCGTGGGCAAGGACATCATCCGCTTTCACTGCGTGATCTGGCCGGCCATGCTCATGGCCGCTGGCATGGAGTGCCCGCGTCACGTCTTCGCGCACGGCTTCCTGATGGCCGCTGACGGCTCCAAGATGAGCAAGTCGAAGGGCAACGCGCTCTATCCGCGCGACCTCATCGAACGCTATGGTGTGGACGCCTATCGCTACTACTTCCTGAGTGACGTGACCTTTGGTTCCGACGCCAATATTGGCCACGACCGCATCACGCAGGTCTACAACGCCGATCTGGCCAACACCTACGGCAACCTCTTCAGTCGCGTGAGCAATATGGTCATCAAGTACTTCGATGGACAGGTGCCCGAGGTACCCGTCGAGCTCGGCCTGGAGGAAAATCCGCTCTCGGAGATTGCCGAGGGGCTCTACGAACGCTACGCCGCGTGCATGAACGACATCGACTTCGGTGGTGCCGCCGCTCATGTCATGGAGCTTCTGCATCGCGCAAACCTCTACGTCGAGGAAAGCGCGCCGTGGAACCTCGCCAAAAGCGAGGAGACCCAGGGCGAGCTGGCGTTCGTGCTCTACAACGCGCTGGAGACCTGCCGTATCGCCGCGCTGCTCCTTGCCCCCTTCATGCCCAATACGTCGACGGAGCTGTGGAGGCGTCTGGGCCTGGAAGACCCGTGCGCCGTCGACAACGCCGCCGAGCTCGCGCTGTGGGGCGGGCTTCCAGCCGGCAACGAGGTCACCAAGGGTGACGCTCTCTTCCCGCGTCTCGAGAAGTAATGGGTTACAACGACTTCAAACACTTCGACGAGCGCGACGCGCTCTTTCGCAACTCGAAGGGCAAGGTCAAGCCTGCTCCCGAATTGCCGTACGGTACGCTTGTCGCCGACACGCATTGTCACCTGGGCATGTTTCCCGAGCCAGGGCTCGCGCTCGCGCAGGCGGCGGCTCATGGCGTCGACTTCATCTGCTGCATGACCGATCCGACAAGACCCGAGCTTGACGGCGACGACGGAGACGTGACGCGACGGACGGCGCGTGATACCTACGATGGGCTCGGCTCGTGGTTTGATGATGCCGCGGCATTGCTCGAGGAGTGGGGGATGGCGCAGGCCGTCATGCCACGCGTTCGCTTTGCCTGCGGCGTGCATCCGCACAACGCCAAGTACTTTGATGATGCGCGTGACGAGCTCGCCGCCCTGCTTGCCCGTCCCGAGACGTGCTGCCTGGGCGAGGTGGGGCTCGACTACCATTACGATTTCAGCCCGCGCGATGTGCAGCGCGAGGTCTTTGCCGCGCAATTGCAAATGGCACAGGAGCATGGGCTTCCCGTAAGCCTGCATCTGCGCGAGGCCCATGACGACGCGCTCGCCATCTTGCGCGAGACGGGCGTCCCCAAGGCCGGCTGCATCGTCCACTGCTTCAACCTCGATTCCGAGACGCTGGCTCCGTTTCTCGAACTCGGCTGCTACGTTGCCTTTGGCGGTCCGCTCACCTTCAAGAAGAGTTGGGAGACGCGCGCGGCCGCTCTCGACGTGCCGCTGGACCGTCTTCTTACCGAAACCGATGCTCCCTACATGGCTCCCGAGCCCTTGCGCGGCACGGTCTGCACGCCGAGTCAGACCGTCTTCACCTTGCGCGAGCTGCTCGATTGCTTTGGATATGCGGGGGCCGATCGCGCCTTCGGGCTTTTGCAGCCGCGTCAAAGCGACATCGACAAGGGCGCCGTGGCGCCGGTGACTTCCATGCCAGACTATGCGGTCCTGCAACGGGGGCTCACCGAAGCGCAGTTTGCCGAGCGCGTTTTCCAGAACGCTCTCGATTTGCTTGATGTTGAGCGCGTCTGAGAGGAGCCTCCATGGCGAAGAAGTCAAGAAGGCAGAAGCTTCCAAGTGAGAAGGACCTCGAGAAGCTAAGCGCTCCCAAACCGGGTGAATCGGGAGACGCCCCCGACTCCCATTCCGACCGCGGCGAAGCATCTGATTCCCATTCCGACTGCAACGAAGCGACCCACTGTCATTTCGAGCGCAGCGGAGCGGAGTCGAGAAATCTCACCACCGAAGACGCGACCCGATCCACATACAACGTCGATGGCGGCATATCGGTTTCGCTTGCCGGAGATGTCACCGGTGCCGGAAATGTTGACGACCCCGACGGAAGCCCCGAAGGCGCCCTGGACGAAGAAAGCTTCGAGGAGCTCTTCGGAGAGTCACCTCAGAGCTTTCTGAATCAGGTCAACGCGAAGCCCCTTACCCAGCTCAACGACGAACCCGTCGTGCGCACTTCTGATGCGGGCAGCACCGACGCAGCTGCCGAGGGGGTTCCCGCTCGTCCCGATCCGGAGTCCGCCGATGATTCCGAGCCTGATGATGCCTCCAAGCCGCCCGAGGTCCTCATCCTCGTGGGCTCTCCACATCGCAATGGCAAGTCGGCTCTCTTCGGCCGCAAGCTCAGGGAATACCTGCGCCTATCAGGTTTTGCCGTCACGTTGTTCGAGATTTCGAAGTATCCGATTGCCGCCTGCACGGGCTGTGGCGTGTGCAGCCAGACCGGCGAATGCTGCATCAAGGGCGATTCGTGGAACGTGCTTTCGCGGCACATGAACTCCTGCGCGGCGCTCGTCGTTATCGCGCCTGTCTACTTTGCGGGACCTTCCGGTTGGCTCAAGGCCGCCCTTGACCGCTGCCAGATGTACTGGGCACGTAAGTACGTGCTCAGGAATTGGGTTCCGCGCAAGCGGCCGGCTCATCTTGTCGTCATCGGCGATGGCGGCGACCCCTTTGGCACCGAGCCCCTCGAGACCATATGCACCTCGGCGCTCAACTGCGCCGATCTGCGCATCGAGCCCCAGCGCATCCATCGCCTTATCGGCGACGCCTTCGACTTGTCCTATGCCGTCCAAGTGGCCGGTGCCGTGCGGGCCGACGTACCGAGGAGCCGCTGATGTCGTACTCGTCGCTGGCGAATCCCCGGACGACCAGGGGCGTTTTGCAGGAGTTTGGCTTGAGCGCCAAACATGCGCTTGGCCAGAACTTTCTGGTGGACGATAACGTCATCGGTAACATCCTGCACCTCGCGCATCTCGATGATCCACAGCCGGACGAAGAGCCCCCCACGCTGCTCGAGATTGGCCCGGGTATCGGCACGCTCACCATCGCACTGCTCGAGCGGGCCAAGCTCATCGCCGTCGAACGAGACCGCGACCTTCTCGATGTGCTCGCGCAGACGACCGCCGACCTTTCCCATCGTCTTGTCCTTATCGAAAAGGATGCATTGAAGCTGACGCGTGACGAGGTCGAGCGAGCCAGCGCGGCCCTTGATGCGCCCCTGCCGCATCAGCTCGTCTCCAACTTGCCCTACGGCATTGCCGCCACGGTGGTGCTCGACTGGCTCGAGCGCTTCGAGTTTCTCGATGCCATGACGGTCATGGTGCAAAGCGAGGTGGCGGATCGCATGTGCGCCGAGGTGGGCACCAAGAACTACGGCGCCTACACGGTCAAGCTGCGCCTGCGTGCGCACGTGACCGACCGTTTCCAGGTTCCGCCTGGCTGCTTCATGCCCGCACCGCATGTCGAGAGCGCCGTCGTCCACATCGAGCGCAATGAGGACGCACCGGCTTCCGAGCTGCTCGAAGTTGCGAGTGCTCTGGCCGATGCGGCCTTTGCCCAGCGGCGCAAGACCATCCGCAACTCCATGAGCAGCCGCTATCCCAAGGATGTCGTCGACCGCCTGCTTGCCGAATGCGACATCGCTCCCACGGTGCGCGGCGAAACCCTCGAACCCGAAACCTACCTGCAAATGGCCAAAGTGCTGCTCGCCTGAATGTCCCCTTAACTTCCCATGCACAAACTGTGGAGCGATTGGCGCTTGCTAACAGCTTGCATTACAATGCAACAACGAATCTGCAGACAATACCTGGAGGGGTACCGCAGCGGGAATATGGCGACATTCGTCAACACCTTTAACCTGTTTCTGTTCTTCGTATTCAGCCTTTGCTACATGTATCAGGCCGTCTATGCCGTCATTGTTTTGGTAAAGGACCATCGACGCAAGATTACGCCCGTGCAAGACGAGCCGCTGCACAAGTTCGCCGTGATGATTGCCGGCCGTAACGAGGAGGCCGTTATCGGCGAGCTCGTGCGCAGCATCAAGAACCAGGACTACCCCGAAGATCTCATCGACATCTTCGTCATTGCCGACAACTGCACCGACAACACGGCGCAGGTTGCCGAAGAAGCTGGTGCCGAGGTGCTCGTACGCAACGACCGTCTGGTCGTTGGCAAGAGCCACGCGCTCGACTTCGCGCTCAATCGCATTCGCGTGCTCTACGGCGATTGCTCGGGACGTACGGATTACGATGCCTACTTCGTCTTCGATGCCGACAACGTACTCGATCCCGGATTCGTCGCGGCGATGAATCGCGGCGTGAATCGCGGCTACCAGGTGCTCACCTGCTATCGCAACTCGAAGAACTACGACTCCAACTGGATCTCCGCCGGCAGCGCTCTGTGGTTCTTGCGCGAGGCCAAGTTCCTCTCCAATGCCCGTTACATGATGGGCAGCTCGTGTGCCATTAGCGGCACGGGCTTCATGATCAGCGCCGATATCCTCGAGTCCAATGGCGGATGGATTCATCACCTGCTCACCGAGGACATTGAGTTCTCGACGGATTGCATCGCACACGGCATTCGCATCGGCTACTGCGCCGATGCCTACGTCTACGACGAGCAGCCCACGACGATGAAGGACTCCTGGCGTCAACGCATGCGTTGGGCCAAGGGCTTCTACCAGGTGTTGCTCAAGTACGGCTCCTTCCTCTTCAACGGCATTTTCCGTGGCAAGCAGGGCCGTTTCGCCTGCTACGACATGTTCATGACCATTGCTCCGGCCATGCTGCTTACCTTGGCCGGTGTCGCCGTCAACCTCGTTTTCTGCCTCACTGGCATCGTGCAGATGGCAGGCATTGCGGCATCGGTGCAAACGGTTGCCGCGAGTACCTCGGGGGGTGCTGGTGTCGTGGCGAGCGATCCCAATTGGTTCTCGATGGCCACGGGCATGATGAGCGGCTCCGTCTTCGAGGGCGACCCGCTGAGCTCCTTCAACATCAGCCAGGTTTCGACCGTGCTCGCCTATGCCGAGGCACGCGCGACCATCGTTACCTCGGTACTCTCCCTTGCTGGCTGCTTCCTGAGCTTCGCGGTCGTCATGCTCGTGTTTGGCACGCTCACGACGATTACCGAGTGGAACCACATCCATGCGAAGAACTCCGACAAGATCAAGTACCTGTTCACCTTCCCGATTTTCATGCTCACCTACGTCCCCATCGCCCTCATTGCCGTCTTCAAGAAGGTCGAGTGGAAGCCGATCACGCATAATGTCGTGCGTTCGGTTGCCGACGTCGTGAGCAAGGGATAATCGGCTCTTTGCGAGGCGAGGAGGCACGATGAGCAAGCTCAGCCACATCGAAGACGTCGAGCGTCGCGCGCAGCAGGCACGGCAGACCGTGACGCAGACCGTCGCACCAGAGCCTGAGGCCGCATCGCCAGAACAGCCCGTTTCCGAGCAAGGCGACATGAGCGCCGAGCAGGAAGAGGAGTTCCATGGCCTCGATACGACACCGCCCATGGGAGCTGGCCACAAGGCGTTGATTGTTGTTGCAGTCGTCGTCGTAATTGTCGCAATACTGTATATTGTTAATAGCTGGGTTCACTTCGTGTAGGGACGCATATGGATAAGCGCGAGAACGACGAGCAAAACGAGGTTGAGGTCCACCTCTTCGCGGAGGAGGACTTTAACGATGGCCGTCCTGTTGAGGAAACTCCGCAGGGAGAGATTACGGTGGATTTCGGCGAGGCCGCCGAGTCCATGCTCGACGACATCAAGTCCGACAGCCTCTATGGCATAAGCGCTGCAGCCGCCGCCGATGCCGATGACTTCGATCCGGGTGACATGTCTTCCGATGCTGTCGTCAACGTAGACGACGTGGTCGCGGCTCGCAGCAAGGGGGATCGTCTCACCGAGAGCGCCGATCTTGACGAGCTTTCCGAGTCCATCAACATCACCGATCAGGAGACGGTCGAATACGTCGAGGACGATGACGAGTTCTCTGCCGAGCGTGCGTCGCGTAGCAGGCGTCGTCTGCGCAACCTGCTCATCTTCTTCATCATCATCCTGCTTGTCCTTATCGCCGTCATCGGCCTGTTCATCTGGCGCAACAGTACGCCGCCGGGTGTCAAGCAGCCGGACTCCGATGTTCTGCAAACTTCGACGGCCGGCACAAACGCCGCGCAGTTCCAGGCAATCGATGCCGCGCGCATTCCCGATCTCGTCACCTACTTCGGCATGACGCCCGAGGCCGCTGCCGAGGCAAGCGATAACTCGATTGCGCTCGATGCCGAGGCGACGGCTGCCTCGGATGCGACGCTGCCCAATGTCGTGAGGACGCGCAATGGATGGCTTGTCGGCCCCAACGGCGAGACGCTTGCGAGCATCACCTTCGGTCTCAATGCGGCGGGTGACATCGATTACATCTTTGCGTCCTTCGACCTCGATGCCTTCGGCGTTGCCGATGCGAAGTTCGACGAGCTCATCGCCTCCAAGGTGGTCGCCTCCTCGATTCTCGCGGGCATCGGCATTGATCCTGCCGCTGTCGAGTCCGCGCAGCTCACCATCGTCGAGAATCCCCAGGCCGTGCTCTCGCGCGACACGGGGGCCCAGGAGGTGGCCGAGTTCACCGGTCCCACCAACATCGAGGGCGTTCCCGGCACCTGGAAGGTAACCGAGACGTACGATCACACGGCTGGCGTCACGGTGGGCGATAACAGCGTCATTCGCACGCTGAGCGTCGACCTGCGCTAGAAATACTTCTTGCATGTGCCCGTGGGCACGTGTAGACTATGCGTCCGTATCTACGAAGTGAAGGTGCGCAAGCTACCTTCCACCTTTCGACGAGCAAGCGCTCAGTTGTCTGGTCACTTACAATTAGCCCTTCGGGGGTCTTTGTGCGTGCCTGTCGGCTGAATGCAGCTCGGCAGGTTTTTTATTAGGAGGTGTTTGTCATAGCAGCTCAGGACACACGGATCAACGGTGAGATTCATGCGCCGCAGCTCCTCGTCATTGGTGTCGATGGCACCAAGTACGAGATGGCCAATGATGCGGCACAACGCTTTGCCGAAGACCAGGGTCTCGATCTGGTAGAGGTCGCTCCCAACGCCGATCCGCCCGTTTGCCGCGTCATGGATTACGGCAAGTACAAGTACGAGCAGGCGGTCAAGGCCAAGAAGGCGCGCAAGAACCAGACCAAGATCGAGATCAAGGAGATGAAGTTCCGCCCCAAGATCGATACGGGCGACTACGAGACCAAGAAGGGTCACGTGCTTCGCTTCCTCGGCAAAGGCAACAAGGTCAAGATCACCATCATGTTCCGCGGTCGCGAGATGGCCCACCCCGAGCAGGGGCTGACCATTCTCGAGAGGCTTGCCGACGACCTCAAGGACCTCGCCGTCGTAGAACAGCAGCCAAAGATGGAAGGGCGCAACATGCACATGATGGTCGCGCCGCTTCCCAAGGACGCACGCAAGAATTCCGGCAAGGAAAACGAAGACAAGGAGTAGCACCATGCCTAAGATGAAGACCCACAAGGGCACTGCCAAGCGCTTCCGCACCACGGGGTCGGGCAAGATCATGCGCGGCAAGGCTTTCAAGAGCCACATCATGACCAAGAAGTCCCAGAAGCGTAAGCGTAACTTCCGTCACGAGACGGTCGTCGCCGAGGCCGATGTGAAGGTCGTCAAGAAGAATCTGGGCAAGGCGTAAAGCGCGCAAGCCCGTATCCGTTTCAGTTGTTAGTAGGAGTTGATAAACATGGCACGTGTCAAGCGCGCAGTTAACGCCAAGAAGAAGCGTCGTACCGTATTCAAACGCGCAAAGGGTTACTACGGTGCTAAGTCCCGTCAGTATCGTGCGGCTAAAGAGCAGGTCCAGCATTCGCTGCAGTATGCCTACCGCGACCGCCGCAACAAGAAGCGCGAGATTCGCCGTCTCTGGATCACCCGCATCAATGCGGCTGCTCGCATCAACGGCCTGTCCTATTCAGTCTTCATGCATGGTCTCAAGACGGCTGGCATCGAGCTCGACCGCAAGGTGCTTGCCGACATGGCTGTCAATGACCCGCAGGGTTTCGCCGAGCTGTGCAAGATTGCCCAGAAGGCCGCCGCATAGGCACTAATTGTCATTTCGAGCGAAGTCGAGAAATCCCACCATCAAAGGGGAGGCCTGTGCCTCCCCTTTATCATTTCGAGCGGAGCGAAGCGCAGTCGAGAAATCTCTCCATCCAGAGGGTTTTCATCTTGACCTGGACATAGCATCCGGGTTTAAAGTGCCCTGCGAGGAGGTGAAGCATGGACGAAGACAATGGCAAACTACTCACGGTAGCGCAGGTACACGAGCTCACTGGAATCACCGCTGCTCAGTTAAAGAACTGGGATAAGGAGGGCGTTCTTGTCGCACGGCGCTCGGGCGAAGGAATTGCGAACAATCGCAAGCTTTACACCATGGATGACGTTCGTAGGGCCCAGGAGATTCTCCTATATCGCAAGTTGGGCTTCAGTCTTGACCGAATCAAGGAAGTTCTTGCTGCCCCCGAGACGGAACGTGCTTCGCTCGTGGCGATGCGCACCGACGAGCTTAAAGAAGACTACGCTCATATCCAGAAGCAGATAGAACTGAGCTCGGCCCTCGAAGTTGTGGGTCCCGATTCGCTGATGGACGAGCTCGTTGGCATTGAGGGTCCTGACAGACTCATTGATGCTTACGAGAGGGACAAGAATCTGAGACAGTGGATTCGTTGGTCTCGTAGCCATACCGATCGCGATATCGAAAAAATCAATGCTGAGCTCCAAGATGCATTGGATAATCTTGTCCAGATACCAGATGATGCGACATGGGAGCTAGTCAAAGCTCATATTGCCCGCTTCTGTGATGCGTGGAGCAAACCATTTGGATGGCCCACTGTGGGACAGATGCTTGCATTCCACTTTACATTTGCCGAAATGGCAGAAAATGGGGAGAACGCAGACGGTCTTTTTGATGCCGAAGCATGCGAGTCCCTCGCCGAGGCCTTTCGTCTTGCATGGGCATCAAGTGCCCTCAAATGCATGGAGGACGTTCTCGCGGTCTTGTATTGGAATGCCTGCGGGGGTGTGTCGCTAGAACCAGTACACGAGACAGCGAAGGTGCTACGAGCGGCTGTTGCGGAATTTTCATATCGTCCCCATATGTCAAATGGGAAGCTGACGCCGGAACAGAGCACGGAATTCGTTGAGATCGCTCAAGCGATATTCGAACTTCTGGAGGAAGTGGCCCTTGACGAGAGACTCGAGCGTTACTTACATCTCGATGAGTTCTATGCCGTGGATGGCCCCGGTCTTGAGACTGCGCGACATATAACCGAAGCTTGGGTCGAGGGGCGCCTCGAGTCATGGCTTTCGGATGGTGGCGCGTCGGAGATTGAGCAGAGGATCGATGAGTGGATTGACGCATTGCGGTTGCAATGGGAGCGTATGACGCATGGCGGTCCTCAGGCGGACTGCTTCGAGTCTCTGGACGATGAAACGCAAGCGCAACGGTTCTCCGCATGGGTCGAGGAGCATTATGCATGTACTTTCGTCGACCCTCCTGAAGCTCGCTGGGCGAGCGAGGAGGAAGATTGTGCGGTGGAGAAGAGGACGCGCGATTTCGCGCAGCGGATGGAGTCAGAGGGAAAGATGGCTACGCCTGACTAGAACTCGACAAGTGATTTTACGCTGACGCCGAGGGCGTCAGCGATGCAGGGAAAATGTTTATTTGAATGTCGCCAAACATCTAAGCTGAATATAGGGGAGGAGCGCATGTTCCTCCCCTACTGCACGTAACGATTATCTTTTGCCCTTGCTCTTTTCTTCTCTAATGGTACCTATTTTTTTTGTCGCAGCGTGTTTTACGACCATCTTCATTACGGATTGTTCCAGTCGGCAAGCCGTGCTTTTCCTCGAAGGTGCCAACTCTGCAATCGCTCCTTGTTTTTCTCATGCTCATGCGCTTCCTCCTTCATTGCGTTTTCAAGCAGATGCCTACTTCGCCGCATACCAGCCGATGCCCTCGTCATACCAGCCGAGATTGAGCAGAATTATGAATTCGCCAAGCTCGGCGGTATAGTGATGGTTGTTCGCGAATGCGTTGGGGTTATAAGCGCGGTACAGAGGCACGTTCTCGTTCGGATCGGAGAACCAGCCGATTCCTTCGTCGGTCCAGCCTACGTCCACGAGTGCGTCACGCTCGATTTCAGAGAATGTATAGTGGTGCTCGCCGGCGAAGGAGTTGTACAGACGGTAGACCTGGATTCCTTCCGTCGGGGCCGTCCAGCCGATGCCCTCGTCGTTCCAGCCGGCCGCTATAACCGCGTCTCGCTCCACGGTCGATGCGGTGTAGAAGTGCTCGCCTGAGTTGGGGTTATAGAGGCGGAACATGGTGATAGTGCTTGTCGGGTCGGAAGGCTGCGGCTCAATTGGCGTCGGGTCGGCAGGTTCCGGATTTGACGGAGCAGGATCAACAGGTTTGGGGTCTACTGGGATAGGATCGACAGGTGTGGGATCAGGTTTGCTCTGGGCGACGGCAATCTCATAGCCTGCGCTCAATGTTCCAGCATAATTGCCCTTACCAGTAATGATGACATTCTTTTTGCCAGCGTTAATCAGGTCAGATGGCCAGGTAATGATATAGTCGCTTCCCTCGGCGAGTTGCTCACTATCCGAGTATACGGAGACAAGCGGTTTTTTTTGAGAGCCATCATAGGTATATTTCGTTTCCTGAAGACTAACAGAACTGATTTTCGCTGGGCTAATTGTGTAGGTTGCTGATAATGACCCTGAGTAGTTCCCTTTACCTGTGATGGTGATTGTCTTACTGCCAACATTTTTGATGTCAGAAGGCCAGGATATATCGTAATTGGAAGGTTCAATGACTTTGTCTCCCGCCTTTACTGTTATTTCTGGTTTCTGATTATTTCTATTGAATGTGAAAGCTGATGTGTTTAATTCAACTGTATCAATTTCGATAGTGGGCGAAATGATTTCAAATTTGATTACCCTTGCGCCAGAGTAAGACCCGTTGCCGGCTACCGCAATCAATGCTGTGCCACAGTTTTCGTTAGCATAATAGCTTGGGAGATAATCTCTGCCTTCTCGAAGCGTGGTGCCATCGAGCATTATGGACAATTCTGGGCATATCGGACTTCCCGTATAGGTTTGTGGCGGGATGGGACTAATAATCGCATTTATCAGTGAGGAATGATCGCCAGTTTGCAGAATATAAGCATCGGCGATGTTACCACGGTCTCTTTCTATCTGGTCGGTAGTGAAGGCGTTCCCCGTTTTTTCTGAAAGCCAATTTCCTTTGGGTAGATAGTTACCCCACGATTTTTCGAGAAACTTGAAATCTGATCCAAGCTTTATTGATGCAAGGGAGATGCAGCCATCGAGCATATTGTTCATGTTACTTACGTTTGAGGTGTTGAAGCCTGAGAAATCGAGAGCAGTGATTAATGGACAGTTGCGAATCATCTGACTCATATTTACTAACACAGAAGTGCCGGATGTTGGAAGACTCAGTGTTTCAAGAAAGAAACATTCATTGAACATTGCACTCATATCTGTGACCTTGGTGGTGTCAAGTGCGGACAGATTTACCGATTTGAGCGAATCGCATCGTTCGAACATGCGCGCCATGTTGGTAACTTCTGAAGTGGATAGTCCATTTAGATCAGCGGTTTCCAGCGATTTGCAGGACCAAAACATTCCCGCAAGAGAATCTGCTGCAGAAACACCCGGCCTGATGGTAACGGATTGAATCGATTCCTTATACCAGTCTCTGAAAGAGGCCCATTCCGAAGAAGCAAAATCTAAATTCCCGCTCGTGCCGTTCGAGGGACGGATGGTTAATTTGCCGTTAGTATCAATTTCGCATATGCACCCCTCGATCTCTTCGCTAATGATTGATTCACCAATTGTCTGGGATTCAGGTTTTGATGCGTAAGACGCTATCGAGGTGCCGAATGCTAGCGAGGGAATAAAAGCAATGACGAGTGCGAGGGATATAGCAAGCGCTACGACTTTTGTACAAAAGAGCAAAAACTTAGATGATGTTTCCATGCTGGCGACCTCCATCGAATCGACTGGTCGATGGATGCCGCCTGTACTTCAGGTAATGAAAGGCATCCACCCGAATGTCGCCAAACATCTAAGCTGCGCAAGAAAACACAACTAGGGGCAGATGCCCTTCAGCACATGTTTTCTTGCGATGCGATTGGTCGCATCTTAGATGTTTGGCGATGGGAATTTTATCATCTTGATGCAGAGCAATGTCTACGCGTCGGATATCTGTCATCCAAAAGGTACTAGTATTAGATCCGCGTGTTTGTCGGCTACGATTTGCCATAACCAAAGCGACTTCCTGTTTCCGCTCCGTCTGCAGCCACCGGAGCACATTGCTTGGCGCGGAGTCTTCCTCTTGCCCCAAAATGTGCTGCGGTGGTTTCCTGCATGACCATGGGGGCGCATTACTTGGCAAAACCGCCAGGGAATGTGCTGTGGTGGTTGCGAGCGTAGCCACCAGAGCGCACTACTTGGCAGGAATCCTCGTGCCCGCCACGAAATGTGCTGCTATGACCACAACACTCGCGCATGAACTGGAGGGGCCACAGCGTGCGTGTGGGACGTCACCGCCGCGGCAGCACTATCGCTGCCGTAATCACCTCTCGTCTTCTTTTCTTTAATTTTTTGTGAAGGGGCCCTTTGTTGGGGTATCGTTTCATTTGGAACGAAACGCATGCCAAATGCGTCCATTCCCATAGAGAGGGTAGGACCCCGTGTCTCAACTGGATTTCATCCGGGTCAAGGATCCGGAACGCATTGCCGAACTTGCGATTTTCGCAGAAGGCATCTTCAGGGAGTATTTCTCGACACTTCACGAGCCTGCGAAGGTCGATTACCTGGTAAATCACACTTTGTCGCTCGAGACGCTCACTACTGCTATTGCCGATGAGGGCTATGAGTACTACTTCGTCGATGATGCGCAGACGGGGGAGCATCTCGGGTTCGTCGGCATCAGACCCGACGACGGCTTCCTCTATCTCAGCAAGCTCTACCTCATCAAGGGCGCGCGCGGCAGGGGTCTTGGCCGCGCCGAGTTCGAGTTCGTGAAGCAACGCGCACGAGAGCACGGTCTCGGACGCATCAGGCTCACGTGCGCGCGCGACAACATCGCGAGCCTCGATCGCTACGATCACATGGGGTTCAAGAGAATCGCCTGCGTCAACAATGACGTTGGCGGCGGTTTTGAGATGAACGACTACCTAATGGAGTACACGCTCGAGGACGCTTCCTAGTCCTCGTCAACCTCGATGGCGCCGAGCGGGCACTCTTCCATGCACTCGCCGCAACCGTCGCAGCTATCCTCGTTTACAACTGAAGCGACGCTTCCGACAATGTCGAGCACGCCATTGGGGCAGGTATCAACGCAGATACCGCATCCTGAACATTCGTCGATGTCTATCGTGGGCTGGGGCATGTGCAAGCCTTTCGTCTCGGTAACATCACGTATGCAAAATAGCGGTAACCCCTCCATAAGGCAACATGTTTTTTGATTCGATTCCAAGAAGGCAGTTGGTGGCCGCTTGTTCGCGAATGATGCCAAGAAACAAATAAGAGGCCCACGGTCAAACTAAGAATATCTAAGTGTTACATATTGGTAACAGGTGTTATAAATAGCTTATAAAACTTGACAATAGGGCACTTAGATTTCATAATGCTCAATGTAAATATATACGTAATTCCACATGAAGGAAGGCATAGATATGAGCAAGATTATTGGTATTGACCTTGGCACGACCAACTCGGCCATGGCGGTTCTCGAGGGCGGCGAGCCCACGATTATCGTCAACGCGGAAGGTGATCGCACCACTCCGTCCGTTGTCGGTTTCCGCAAGGATGGCGAGCGCGTCGTCGGCAAGGCAGCAAAGAACCAGGCTGTTACCAACCCTGAGAACACCGTTGCGTCTATCAAGCGCTTCATCGGTCGTAATTATGATGAGACCGAGTCCGAGCGTGCGACTGTCGCCTACAACGTTGTCAAGGGCAAGGACGGCCGTAACATGGTGCAGATCGACGGGCATGACTACACGCCCGAGGAGATTTCGGCCATGGTGCTCCAGAAGCTCAAGGCTGACGCCGAGAAGTACCTGGGCGAGCCGGTGACCGAGGCTGTCATCACCGTTCCGGCTTACTTCAACGACGCACAGCGTCAGGCAACCAAGGACGCTGGCAAGATCGCCGGCCTCGAGGTCAAGCGCATCATCAACGAGCCTACCGCAGCAGCGCTGGCTTACGGCCTTGACAAGAAGGGCGTCGACGAGAAGATCCTCGTCTTCGACCTCGGCGGTGGCACCTTTGACGTTTCCATCCTCGAGATGGGCGATGGCGTCTTCGAGGTTCTCGCGACCGCAGGCGACAACCACCTGGGTGGCGATGACTGGGATCAGCGCATCATCGATTGGCTGGCCGACAAGTTCCAGGCAGATCATGGTATCGACCTGCGCAAGGACAAGATGGCTCTGCAGCGCCTCAAGGAAGCTGCCGAGAAGGCAAAGATGGAGCTCTCCAACACGCAGCAGGCGGCTATCAACCTGCCGTTCATCACGGCTGTCGATGGCAACCCAGTCCACCTGGACTACTCGCTGACGCGTGCCGAGTTCGAGCGCATCACCGCAGACCTGCTCGAGCGTTGCAAGACGCCGGTCGAGACCGCGATGAAGGACGCTGGCCTTTCCAGCGGAGAGATTGACGAGGTCATCCTCGTTGGTGGCTCCACCCGTATGCCGGCTGTCCAAGAGGAAGTCAAGAAGATCACGGGCAAGGATCCGCACATGGGCGTCAACCCGGACGAGGTCGTTGCCATTGGCGCGGCTATCCAGGGCGGCGTGCTCGGCGGTGACGTCGAGGGCATCCTCCTGCTCGATGTGACCCCGCTTTCGCTGGGCGTCGAGACCATGGGTGGCGTCATGACCAAGATGATCGATCGCAACACGACGATCCCGACGCGCAAGACCGAGGTGTACTCCACGGCGGCCGATAACCAGACCTCCGTCGAGATTCACGTCCTGCAGGGCGAGCGCGAGTTCGCACGTGACAACAAGACGCTGGGTCGCTTCCAGCTGACGGGTATCCCGGCGGCACCGCGTGGCATCCCGCAGATCGAGGTCACGTTCGACATCGACGCCAACGGCATCGTTAACGTGTCCGCCAAGGATCTGGGCACGGGTCAGGAGCAGAAGATCACGATCTCCGGTTCCACGGCTCTGTCCGACGAGGAAGTCGACCGCATGGTGGCCGACGCCCAGGATCACGCGGCCGAGGACGAGGCCCGCAAGGCCGAGGTCGAGACCCGCAACCAGGCCGACTCGATCGTCTACGCGACCGAGAAGACCCTGAAGGATCTGGGCGACAAGGTTCCGCAGGCGTCCAAGGACGAGGTCGAGGCAGCCATCGCAGCCGTCAAGACGGCTCTCGAGGGCAGCGATGTCGACGAGATCAAGGCCAAGACCGAGGCCCTGCAGCAGGCAAGCTACAAGCTCGCCGAGATCGCGTACGGCAATGGCCAGCAGGCTGACGGTCAGCCGGGCAATACCGCAAGCGGTTCGTACGACACCAACGCCGGTGGCGACGAGGTCGTCGATGCCGACTACGAGGTCGTTGACGACGAGAAGGACAACTAATCATGTCCGCCGCGCAGAAAGACGATACGCTCAAAGGGGCTGCCACTGGCAGCCCCGAGGGCGCTAGCCCCGTAGACGAGAACGTCGAAGAGGCCATCGAAGCCGAGGTCATCGAGGAGCAAGACGAGGTCCAGGAGGACACTCCCAATCTCTTCGAGGCCATCACGGCCGAGGTGACCGAGCTGCGCGATCGCTACGCGAGGCTGCAAGCAGAGTGGGATAACTACCGCAAGCGCACGCAGGCAGAGCGTGAGTCCGAGCGTGTGCGTGCCTCGGAGAACCTCGTCATGGATTTGCTCCCCCTGCTCGATGACCTCGAGCGTGCCATCAAGCACGCGAGGGAGACGGGCGAAGGCGGCACCCTGACGGATGGCGTCGAGGCGATCCAGAACAAGTTCCTGCAGATTCTGGAGAAACACAAAGTCACGCAAATCGCCGCGCTGGGCGAGCCGTTTGATGCGATGCAGCATCAGGCAGTTGGCACCGAGGAGGACGCAAGCGTCCCCGAGGAGACGGTCGTCAATGTGTTCCAGCAAGGCTACAAGATGGGCGAGCGTGTCATACGCCCCGCAATGGTCGTGACGAGCACCGGAGGCCCCGCACGGGAGCCGCAAGGAGCTAACGAGTAATAGTCGGGGAAACGCGTTCGTAAGGGCGCGTTTCTTCTTGTAGATAGAAAGGTGGAAGACGCATGTCAAAGAACTACTACGACATACTCGGCGTGAAGAAGTCCGCTTCCGCCGATGAGATAAAGAAGGCGTTTCGCAAGCTCGCCCAGAAGCATCATCCCGATGCGGGCGGCGATGAGGAGACGTTCAAGGAGATTAACGAGGCCTACGAAGTCCTCTCTGATCCCGAGAAGAAGGAGCAGTACGACACCTACGGAACCGTAGGCAACTTCGCCGACCAGGCTGGTGCCTGGGGCGGTGCGGGTCAGGGATGGCCCGGCGGTGGCGGTCGTACCTACACCTACACTTCCAGTGGCGATGGCGCGGGCTTTGACTGGGCCGATATCTTCAGCAACATTCGCGGTGGCGATGGGGCGTTCGGCAGCGATTGGGATTTCAACGTCAATCGGGCGCATAAGGGCCAGGACCTCCAGACCTCCATCGAGCTTACGTTCGACGAGGCGTTCAAGGGCACGACGAAGAAGGTCTCAATCAGGATTCCGAGCACGGGCGATACCGAGACGGTCACGGTCAAGGTGCCGGAGGGCGCCGTTGACGGTGGCAGGTTGCGGTTCCGTGGCAAGGGCGAGCACGGCACCAACGGCGGCGAGCGAGGCGACTTGCTCATCGTCACGAAGATTGCCGAGCATCCCGTGTACAAGCGCGAGAAGGCGGATGTCGTGATGGAGCTTCCCGTCAGCATCGACGAAGCGATACTCGGCGCGAGCATCGTCATTCCCGCCCCAGACGGCACGCGCGTCAAGCTGCGCGTCCCCGCAGGCACGCAAGACGGCAAGGTCCTGCGCGTCAAGGGCAAGGGTGCCAAGGACGTGAAGGGCAAGAAGGGTACGGGCGACCTGCGCATCAAGGTGAAGGTCGAGACACCCAAGAACCTCAACGCCGAGCAGAAGAAGGCCATCGAGGAGTTTCGCGCTGCATCTCCTTCACCGGACACGCTGCGAAGCGCCTTGAACGATCAGATGAAGGCCGTCAAGGCATAGGACAAGGAGCGCGTTATGGCACAGACAGATAGGAACAAGCCGCTCTACATGATTAGCGTCGCAGCCGATCTTGCCGGGCTTCATCCGCAGACCCTGCGCATCTACGAGGCAAAGGGTCTCGTGTCGCCCCAGCGCACGAGCGGCAACACGCGCATGTACTCGCAAGCCGACGTTGATCGCCTGGAGCTCATCGGCAGGCTGACGGACGAAGGTATCAACCTGGCCGGCGTCATGCGCATCCTCGACCAAAAGGAGCGCATGCGCGAGATCCAGGCGGAGGCCGACAAGCTGCGCGAGGAGGTCGAGCGCCTGCATGATGCCATGCACGAGCTCGAGATGCGCCAGACAATTGCGACGCTCATGAACAAGCCGGACCATTCCAGGCTCCTGAGCGAGGGCTTCACCGGCTTGTAATGCACGACGTTCGCATTACGCAAATTGAAAAGAAGTGGTCGCGTTGTTTCCTTCGAGGAGCTTCGCGGCGTGCATATATAACTGAATAGTGGAGGAATAAAAATGAGAATAGACAAATTGGCGGTCACCGCGCAGGAGGCGTTGCAAAACGCAATCTCCATAGCGGCAGACATGGAGGCGGCGGCAGTCGAGCCAGAGCACCTGCTCAAGGCGCTGCTCGACTCCAACGAGGGAAACCTGACCGCAATCATTGAAAGGATCGGCGCAGACCCGCGCGCGATCGACATGGCGATAACTGAAGATTTGGAGAAACAGCCCAAGGTTTCGGGCATGATGCCCAACGTGAGCCAGCGGTTGGCAGCCGTCGTCGACGACGCTGTCAAAATCGCGGGCAAGATGGGTGATGCCTTCGCGACCACCGAGCATTTGCTCATAGCCCTGACCGAGGACAAAGGCGAGGCGGGCAAGGAGCTTTCGCTTGCCGGTGTGACGCGCAGTCGCGTCGAGCAGGTCTATGAGGAGCTGCGCGGCGATACGCGCGTGACCGATCGCGACTCGAAGACGCAGTTCGAGGCGCTCGAGCAATATGGCAAGAACCTCACGCAAGAGGCTCGTGACGGCAAGCTCGACCCTGTCATCGGTCGTAACGACGAGATTCGTCACACCATCCAGGTCCTGGCGCGTCGCACCAAGAACAACCCGTGCCTCATTGGCGAGCCGGGCGTCGGCAAGACGGCCATCGTCGAAGGCCTTGCCCAGCGCATCGTCGCGGGTGACGTCCCTTCGACGCTGCTCAACAAGGAGATCGTGGCGCTCGATCTGGGCTCCATGGTCGCGGGTGCCAAATATCGTGGCGAGTTCGAGGACCGTCTCAAGGCGGTGCTGCGCGAGGTCGAGCAGTCCGATGGCAACATCATCCTGTTCATCGACGAGCTGCATACCATCGTGGGCGCTGGCGCGAGCGAGGGTTCGCTCGACGCGGGCAACATGCTCAAGCCTGCCCTGGCGCGTGGCGAGCTGCACGCCATCGGTGCGACCACGCTCAACGAGTATCGCAAGTACATCGAGAAGGACTCCGCACTCGAGCGCAGGTTCCAGCCCGTCATGGTAAGCGAGCCCTCCGTCGAGGAGACGGTCTCGATTCTGCGCGGCATCAAGGAGAAGTACGAGATCCATCACGGCGTGCGCATCCAGGACTCGGCCATCGTGGCCGCAGCCCAGCTGTCCAACCGCTACATCACGGATCGCTTCCTGCCAGACAAAGCCATCGACCTCGTGGATGAGGCTGGTAGCCGTCTGCGCATGGAGATCGACTCGTCCCCGATGGAGATTGACCTGCTCGACCGCATGCTCACGCAGATGCAGATCGAGGAGCAGGCGCTCATGAAGGAGGACGACGAGCTTTCCAAGCAGAGGCTTGAGGAGCTGCGTGGCCAGATCGCCGAGCAACAGCAAGAGCTCGACAAGCTGCGTGCCGAGTGGTCCAACCAGAAGGACGCCATCAACCGCGTGCGCGAGATCAAGGCGGAGATAGACCAGGCGCAGAATGACGAGGACCGTTGCACGCGCGAGGGCGACCTCGTGGCGGCATCCGAGATTCGCTTCGGCAGGATTCCGCAACTCAAGGCAGAGCTCGAGGAGGCAACGGCCGTGCTCGAGGCGTCTCAGGACGATGACAGCATCCTCAAGGAGGAAGTCACCGCCGAGGATATCGCCGATGTCGTGAGCAGCTGGACGGGCGTGCCCGTGAGCAAGATGATGGAAGGCGAGATGGCCAAGCTCGTTGGTCTCGAGGACACCCTGCATGGGCGTGTCATCGGCCAGGAGGAGGCCGTGCATGCGGTTGCTGGCGCCATCAGGCGTAGCCGCAGTGGTCTTTCCGATCCGGACAGGCCCATTGGCAGCTTCTTGTTCCTCGGCCCCACGGGCGTGGGCAAGACCGAGCTCACCAAGGCGCTTGCGGAGGCACTCTTCGATGACGAGCGTGCGATGGTGCGCATCGACATGTCCGAGTACATGGAGAAATTCAGCGTGCAGCGTCTCATCGGCGCGCCTCCGGGATATGTCGGCTACGAAGAAGGTGGCCAGCTGACCGAGGCCGTGCGCAGGCACCCGTATTCGGTCATCCTGCTCGACGAGATCGAGAAGGCGCATCCGGATGTCTTCAACGTGTTACTGCAGGTGCTCGATGATGGCCGTCTGACCGATGGCCAGGGCCGTGTCGTGAGCTTCAAGAACTCGATCATCATCATGACGAGTAACCTTGGCTCGCAGTTCATCCAGGAGTTCATGGAGACGGGTGACAAGGACGCGATGGATGCTGCCATCCAGAACGCCCTGCGTCAGTCCTTCAGGCCGGAGTTCCTCAATCGTATCGACGAGATCATCACGTTCACCTCGCTCGATATGGAGCACCTCGAGAAGATCGTCGAACTGCAGCTCGAGAAGGTGCGCGAGCGCCTGGCCGAGCGTCGCATCACGCTCGAGCTTACGCCCGCCGTGCTGGAGCGCCTGTCGCTCGACGGATTCGACCCGCTCTTCGGCGCGCGTCCGCTCAAGCGCCTCATCCAGCATGAGGTTGTCGACCGCGTCGCCAACGAGATGGTCTCCGGCCATCTGCAGGAGGGCGATACGATCACCATCGACCTCGACGAGGACGGCGACTACACCGTGACGATCGGGGAGTAGCGACGGCTCGAAGATGTGAGCAAACTATGTAGAAAGGGAGTCAGTTTCTGAAGCTGGCTCCCTTTTTCATGTGGGGACAATCTTTACTGTTATCATCGGGCGTATGGAAGAGACGCAGCAACACATGCAGCCTATACAAGGCCTGAGCACGGCAGAAGTCAACGAGCGTATCGCCGCCGGCAAAGTCAACGAGAACGCCGATGTGCATACACGCAGCATCCCGCGCATCGTGCGCGACAACATCTGCACGCTCTTCAACCTCGTCAACATCATCCTCGCCATTGCCATCTTCTGGACGGGTTCGTATCGCAACCTCCTGTTCATGGCGATCATCATCTGCAACATCGTCATCGGCATCTACCAGGAGGTGCGCTCCAAGCTCACCATCGATCGCCTCTCGGTCATCACCTCATCCAAGGCACACGTCATTCGTGACGGCAGGCAAATGAACATCATGCTCGACCAGATCGTCCTCGATGACGTCATCATGCTCGAGCGTGGCGATCAAGTGCCTTCGGACTGCGAGGTCATCGAAGGCTCGTGCAGCGCTAACGAGAGCCTGCTCACGGGCGAGGCGGACCTCGTGCCAAAAAAGGTGGGCGACGAGCTGTACTCCGGAAGCTTCATCAGCTCCGGTTCCTGCATCGCGCGCGTCACCGCCGTGGGTGCGGACAACTACGCGACAAAAATCAACAACGAGGCCAAGGTCTATCGCAAGGTGCGTTCCGACATCATGGAGTCGCTGCGCAAGATCATCAAGTTCGTCACCGTGCTCATCGTGCCCCTCGGTGCCGCACTCGTCATCAAGGAGTGCTGGCTCGGCGGCGGTACGATCGATTCCGCGATCCTGCATACCTCGGCAGCGCTCGTCGGGATGATTCCGCAGGGGCTCATCCTGCTGACCTCGGCCGTGCTTGCCGTGAGCGTCATTCGCCTCGCACAGCACAAGGTGCTCGTCCAGGAGCTGTACTGCGTCGAGACGCTCGCTCGCGTCGATGTTGTGTGCCTCGACAAGACGGGTACCATCACCACGGGCGAGATGGACGTCGACGAGGTCATTCCCTTCGATGGCGTGCCCTATGACGAGGCCTTGCACGCGCTTGTCGCGCTTGATGCGCTCTCGAAGGACGATAACGAGACCGCCAAGGCCATCAAGGCCTACATCACCGGACTCGAAGAGCGTCCCGATGCGCCCAAGGCCGTGCAGGGCGAGACGCGTTACGTGCCGTTCTCCTCCGAGCGCAAGTATTCGGGTGTCTGCTACGGCAGCGATGCTGGCAACTATGCCATGGGTGCGGCCGAATTCGTCTTGAAGGGATTTGACGAGTTGCCCGAGGTGCTCGAGAAGATCGAGCGGCTTGCGGGCGTGCGACGCGTGCTCGTGCTCGCCAAGGTCGCCGACTTCGACAAGGAAGACGAGATCGTCGGGCCGGTCGAGCCGCTCGCGCTCATCTTCATCCGCGATCGCGTGCGCCCCACGGCAGCCCAGACGCTCGACTACTTCAAGCAGCAGGGCGTGCGCATCAACATCATCAGCGGTGATGCGGTCGAGACGGTATCGAACATCGCCGCTTCCGTGGGCGTGCCCGATGCCGATAAATGCATCGACATGAGTACCGTGACCACCGAGGAGGAGCTCCGCGAGGCGGCGCGCACCTGTCGCGTCTTCGGGCGCGTGAGTCCCGCGCAGAAGAAGCAGCTCGTCGTGGCGTTGCAGGATCAGGGCCATACCGTCGCCATGACCGGCGATGGCGTGAACGACGTCCTCGCGCTGCATGCGGCGGATTGCTCGGTCGCCATGGGTACGGGGTCGGATGCCGCGCGCAGCATCGCCCAGCTCATACTGCTCGACGATGACTTCGCCTCGATGCCACCCGTCGTCGCCGAGGGTCGTCGCTCCATCAACAACCTGCAGCGATCGGGCTCGCTGTTTCTCGTCAAGACGATCTTCTCCGTTGTCATGTCGCTCATGTTCATCTTCATCGTGAGCTATAACTACCCCTTCGTGACCATCCAGCTCACGCTCATCGATGCCTTTACCGTGGGCATTCCGTCCTTCGTCCTCGCGCTCGAGCCCAATCGCGACCTCATTCGCGGCGAGTTCCTACGCAATGTCATCACGCGTGCCATACCGGGAGCCATCTGCGTCATAACCTCGGTCGTCATCGCCGTCATATTCTGCTTCGTGACCGGTCACTCCCAGGATCAGTTCTCGACGATGTGCGTCGTCTTGACCTGCGTCTCGGGTGTCAACCTCGTCATACGTCTTTCGATTCCCTTCAATTACATACGTACGGCGCTGCTCGTCGTCATTCTCGCGGGACTGGTGCTCGGCATATTCGTCTTTGGCCCCGTCTTCATGCTCGTGCCGCTTACGGGCGAGATGGCCATCGCCACTCTCGTTGCCGCGCTGTTCATCACGGTTCTCTTCAACGTCCTCTTTAACGTCGCGCTCGATCGGGAACGCGCCTATCTCGATTCGCTTGCGGGCGAATAGGCATCCCCTGAGAAAATGAGACAGTTGCTCAGAGCAACTGTCTCATTCGTGCCATATGCCATCTGAACGGCTATAATCCGCGTATTATGTTGCCCCGATTTCACTGGTCCGATATCACGACCGTCGGTCACTACCTTGGCGTGCTCATCCTGATGACGGGCGCGGCTATGTGCGTGCCCGCCGTCATCGCGCTTGTTTTCGGGGAGTTCCGCCAGCTCGGGGCTTTCATCGTCGGCATCGGCGTATGCCTGACCGTCGGATCAGCGCTGCGCTTCCTCAAGGCACGCGGGCTTGACCGGCGTCGAGCGCTGCTCCTCGTGGGTTTTGGCTGGATTGTCATCGGCATCGTCTGCGCGGTGCCGCTGCTCCTGTCCGGCTCGTTCAGCTCGTGGTTCGACGCGCTCTTCGATTCCGTTTCGGCACTTACCACGACGGGCGTGACGCTCGTGCATGATGTCGACTCCCTGAGCTACTCGCAGATTACCTGGCGCGTGATCATGTCGTTTGGTGGCGCATTGACGGTCGTCGTCATTGCCATGTACTCCGGATTCTTTGGCGAAGGCTCGCGCGTCTTCATGATGAACGAGCGCCGCGACGGGGAGCGTACGCGGGCACGCATCAGCGAGACCTGTCTTTCGGTCCTGCGCGTATACGGGAGCTTTGCCCTTGTCGGGGCCCTTGCCGCGACGGTGATCTGCCTGTTTTTGGGGCTGCATCCCGTCGATGCGATCATGAACGGCTTCTGGCTTGCCCTAACCGCCATCGGCACGGGTGGCTTCGTGCCCCACACCTCCGACCTCATCTATTACCATTCGCTTCCCCTGCAGTTTGTGCTGAGCGTCCTCATGATTGCCGGTGCGATCAGCTTTGCCGTGTACGCCTATGCACGCGCTGGACGTTTCAAGCACATCAAGCGCAACGCAGAGCTGCGCGTATATGCCCTGTGGATCGTGGTGCTCGTCGCCTTCGTGACATGGATCATGACGCGCGAGGACATCTTCACGAGCTTGGGCGGCCTCATGCAAAACGGCCTCTCCACGGTTATCTCCGCTGCGACCACCTGCGGCATGCAAGCGGTCTATCCCGAGCAGATCGGCGGCACCATCACGGACGGCGTGGTCATCCTCGTCATCGTCGCGATCCTCTTTGGCGCCTGCGCGTATTCCTCGGGCGGCGGCATCAAGTTCGTGCGCATCCTGCAGGTGCTACGCTGGATCAAGTACTCGATTCTCGTGCGCCTGGCTCCCGATAACGCACGCGTGCGCATCAAGTACGAGCACTTCGGATCGCAGACGCTGAGTTCCGAGGACGCGATGATCGCGATGACGGTCTTCATCCTGTATCTGGGTACGGCGGCACTCGGTTCCATGGCCTTCATCGCCTTTGGCAATGATGCCCTCAACTCGGTTTTCGAGGCCATCAGCTACGTGACCAACTGCGGCATGACGACCGAAATCACGCAGGCCGGCCTACCCTTTGGGCTCAAGATCGTCGCCTTGCTCCTCATGTGGGCCGGGCGCGTCGAGTTCATCGCGCTCATCGGCGCCATCGTCGGCATCCTCATTTCGTTGCATCCCGACAACCTCTTCAGTAATGACAGGTCACGTGACCTGCGTATATTCAAGCGCAAGAATAGCGGTGGATTGGCTTGGCGCAGTCGCAAGCGCCAGGAATCAAAGCAGCGCGGAAAGACGCTTGCCGTGGCGGGAATGCTCGTCCTCAGCCTCGGCTGCCTTGGCGTGGGCGCACCGGCGGCAAGTGCCGTCTCGAACGGCGCGCAGGTTCCCGTGCACGAGGTGGAGTCGCTGAGCAACCCATCGACCTACAGCTCGGTGGACATTCATGCGCTGCTTTCCGCGGGCACGCGCCAGAACGACAGGGAAGTCGTCTTCACGGGCGAGGCAACGGGATCTCCCATCATTGCCGATGCCAACCATGTGTGGGTAAACGTGAAGAATGGCGGCGCGATGGTCGGTGTCTACATGGACGCGCAGCTTGCCGAGCAGATCACGCATTACGCACGCTACGAGCATACGGGTGACACGATTACCGTACAGGGCGTGTATCACCTGGCTTGCGCCGACCATAACGGCGAGCTCGAAGTGCATGCCGAGAGCATCGAGGTCAACGCCCAAGGCGAGAGCTGGGCTAGCACCGTCAGCCCCGCGATGTATGTCTTCGGCATCATTTTCATCGTGCTTGGATTCGCCCTGACGCTTTTGCGTCAGACCTTGCACGGAAGGATGCGGCTCAGGAATCTGTTCAAGTGGGAGAGAAGTTGACGAAGCGCCGATAGGCGATTCGTTCATGGCTATAATAGGCACGGCAAGGAGGAGAGGCATGAAAGCGGTATTTCAGAGGCACGTGCAAAAGAAGGGCAGTCCGGTCATCGGCATGCTTGTCGTGCTCGCCTCGATTTGCGTCTTCCTCGCCTTCCTCGCCGTGGTCACGGTTGTTGTGCATCTCATCGTGATGTAGGCGGCCATCTTGATTACTCGGCTTCATCTGGAGGACTGGCGCATCATCGGCCATTACCTTGGCGTGCTGATTCTGCTCGTCGCGATTGCCATGATACCGCCCTTCATCATGTCCCTCTGCCTCTCCGAGTTCTCGACGGCGGTCGACTTCCTGCTCTCCATCGGCATCACGGGCATCGTGGGGAGCGTCTTGCTTTTCTCGAAGGTCGAGCTCGCCACGCTCGACTGGCGCCAATCCCTCGTCATCACCGGCTTGTGCTGGGTGGTTCTCTCCGTGTTTGGTGCCCTGCCGCTGTGGATGTCGGGCCATTATGATGGGTATCTTGACGCGTTCTTCGAGTCGGTCTCGGCATTCACCACGACAGGCATGTCGCTTTGCGTCGATGTGGATCACATGGCCCTGTCACTTTCCATTTGGCGTTGTCTCATGCATCTCATCGGCGGCATTGGCGTTGTCGTCATCGCGCTCGCGCTCGGTGTCTTTGGCACGGGGTCGGCGGCTGCGTCGTTGTACCATGCCGAGGCGCGCATGGGGCAGGTCATGCCCGGCATCAAGCAGACCTCGCAGTTCATTTTGAAGCTGGCCGCGGTCGTCGTCGTGGTGGGTACTCTTGTCTGCATCATTCCGTTGCTTGCCGTTGGCACGGAACCCCTGCGTGCGGTGATCAACGGCTTCCTCGTGACGGCGGCCGCCTTCTCGACGGGAGGCATGACGAGCAGCGCTTCGGGCATCATCGCGTTTCATAGCTGGCCGCTCGAGGTGTTCGCGCTCGTCCTCGCCGCCTTCGGGTGCATCAACTTCGTGCTCTACGGTGACATCTGGAAGGGCATATTCCGCAACTTCTTCAAGGACATCGAAATTCGCACGATCTTCGTCTGGGTTACGTTGCTCGCGGTGCTCATGGCCTTTGCCCTGGCGGGCTCGTATTTCACCACGACGGGAGGGGTCGTGCGCCGTGGCCTGTTCGAGGTGCTCTCGGGTGGCTTCAATCTTGGCTTCTCGACACTCCAGGGCGGCCAGGTTCTCTTCGCCATGGGTTCGGGAGCGCTCTTCGTCATCATCTTGTCGATGACGATCTGCGGCTCCTCGTCCTCGGCATCGGGTGGCATCAAGGCGCTGCGCATCGGCATCATCGCCCGCTCCGTCGTGCAGGCCATCCGCGAGGCGCTCGCTCCCGATCGCGCGCGTCCTCGCACCTTCTACTTCCAGAAGGGCCGGCATCGCCTCACGCCGGAGCTCGTATCCTCGGCCATGATCATTTTCCTGCTCTACATGGTCACCTACGCCGTTGGCGCCATCGCCGGCATCGCCTATGGCTACGAAGCGCTGCCCGCGATTTTCGACTCCGTCTCGGCGGCATCGAACACGGGGCTTTCGTTGGGTGTCGCCGCACCCGGCATGCCCAATGGTCTCGAGATCATCTACATCTTCGAGATGTGGCTCGGCCGTCTTGAGTTCATCGCGATCCTGGCGATGGTCGTCGAGATGCTCGCCTTCCTCGTTCCGCGTCGACGTTCGAAGTGGGTGCGGAGGAAAAAATGACAAGGCGCATGACATGCAGCTTCGTCCTTGCGTGTGTCCTGGCGCTCGCGGGCATGATGCTGCCAGCGTTTGCCGCGCCATCGGACACCCAAAATGTTGGTGGTGGCAATCTCGAGATCGGCTCTCTTTCAGACCGCTTCGAGTCTCTCGACAAACTCGGGAACTCCCTGACCGACGAGGAAAACGTTGTCATCGAGACGCGCGTAGGCGTCCTGGTTTCGACGAATCGCGCCCTCAACGACAGCGAGGTGAGCTTCACGGGCGAGGCCGTGGGAGGCGTCGTCAATGCGGGCGAAGGCTACAAGTGGGCCAATATCAGGGGCACCTCAAATGCCGTCATCAGCGTTTACCTGTCCGATGACCTTGCCAAGCTCATCCAAAACGTGGGCGATTACCATACGACGGGCACCACGCTCAAGATTACGGGCACCTATCACATTGCTTGTCCAGAGCACGAGGGCGAGCTCGACGTGCACGCATCTGCCGCCGAGGTCACAGACAACGGCGGCCCGGTGACGCACATGATCGTGCCGGGGCGCCTTGAGGCGGCGCTGGCGCTCTGCGCGGTGGCGGGCCTGTTCCTCATGCTCTACTTGCTCGCACGGCGGTATTTCCAGAGAAAGGCGCAGACATGATGTCCTTTGACCGCCTCGCCTATCGCGAGTCAGCGCGCGAGGCATTCGAGGAGGCAAACGCCAAGCTCACGCGCGAGGGCAAGCCCTGCGAGCCAGGCTGCGTCATATCGCTTGACCGGGGATATCCGCTCGTGTGCACGCCACACACAACCGAACGTGCCGAGCTCGCGACCTCCATCAAGAAGAGCGACGACAGCATCGTGGCGGTGGGGGATTGGGTGGCGCTGCATCATCCGCATGGCCACGAGAAAGCCGTCATCGAGTGCGTGTTGCCCCGTCGCAACGAAATCGTGCGCGTCAAACGCATCGGACGTGAGCGACAGCCGCGTCGTCAGGTGCTGGCTGCCAATGTTGACATCGTGCTCATCTGCCAGTCCCTTACGGGCGAGGGAATCGACGAGGGGCTGCTCGTGCGGCAGATGGTGGCTGTCGCGGGGTGCAAGGCGACGCCGGTGTTCGTGCTTACGAAGGGGGATATGGTAGACGAGGTCGCCATCGAGACCATCCGCGAGCGCATTCGCCTCATCGCCCCGGAGGTGCCCCTCTTCGTTGTCTCCGTCGAAGACGAGGATTCCATTGACGAGCTGCGCGGGATTTTCTCCGACTACACGACGGGGCTTTTGCTCGGGGAAAGCGGTGTCGGCAAATCCTCGCTCGTCAATGCGCTTTTGGGCGAGGAGGCTCTGGCGACAGGCGATGTGCGTGCATCGGACGACAAGGGACGCCACACCACGGTTGCACGGCGCATGATACCGCTGCCGCAAGGTGGTCTCATCATCGATGCGCCTGGTTTGCGCACGTTGCAGATTCTCGACATGGAGACGAGTCTCAAGCTCGCCTTCGACGACATCGCGCAGGCTGCGCTGGGTTGCCGTTTTCGCGACTGCACACATGGCGACGAGCCGGGCTGTGCCGTACGCGACGCTATCGAGCCCGTGCGCCTTGCCGCTTTTCGCAGACTTCTTGCGAACGAGCGCTAGTCGTCCATAATGTCGCCCACGGCCAGTATTCTTCGTAGAGATACATAGCGGAGGAAAAATGAGCAAGAGCGGTAACCTGACCATCGTCCTGCAGGCAGGCGGCGAATCCCGGCGCATGGGCCGCAGCAAGGCCACTGTTCCCTTTTTGGGCGAGCCGCTCATCTGGCGCGGTATCAACCGTCTGCTTCCGCTGGCAGACGAGTTCATCATCACCACCAACGAGCCCGAGAATCTTGATTTCCTCGATGATCTGGTCGAACTTGGAAAGATTCGCCTCGTCACCGACGAGTACGAGCAGCGTGGTGCGCTACGCGGCGTCTACACGGCCATCAACGCGGCATCCAACGAGTACGTGGCACTTGTCGCATGCGACATGATCTTTCCCTCGCGCAACCTCATCAGCGCCGAGCTCGATGCGCTCATGGAGGAGGGCGTGGATGCGGCCGTCCCCAAGACGAAGCACGGCTACGAGCCCTTCCATGGCGTTTACCGGCGCTCGAGCTGCTTGCCCGTCATCCACGAGGCGACGGAGGCGGGCGAGGCAAAGGCGAATGCCTGGCTCGATAAGATCGACGTCGTGGAGTTCGACGGGCAGCGTGTTGCCGAGGCCGAGCCACGCGGCGGATGCTTCATCAACGTGAACACGCCCGAGGAGCTTGCCGATGCCCAGGAGCGCATCCTCTCGGGCAAGATAGCCGAGCGCGAGGAATTCGAGTAACGCCGCCCCGCTGCCATTTCCGCCTTTCAATCTTCGTTCAAGCTTCGGGTCGTATCATCGTGCGCGGAGACGACGCGCCCCTTTGTTACGGTTTCGTGTTAATGCAGCATCACGCGGGGCGATTCTTCTCCACAAAGGCTACTATGGCAACACGCAGGTTTATTCGCTCGAAAGTGAGGGCTTAACATGAATCAAAGCGGCTCCGATAGGCCGGTTCCCCCCGAGGGCGCGCAAAGCGCACCTCCCGTCACACCGCCATCCACACCCCCTGTCACCAATCAGAGTGCCCCCAAGGCAAAGCAGCCCAAGCCCAAGGACTCCAAGGGCGGCCTCAGGTCGTTCCTCTACGGATTGCTCGGCGGCGTCGTCTCCTTCGCGCTCGTCCTGTGCCTAGGCAGTTTCACCCCCGTGCTCGACGCTTTCAAGGGCGCGACGGTGACCTCCAGCAACGGCAACGTCGTCATTAGCCCCGACGAGGACGATGTGACCCTTGCCGAGGCCGTGGCGGCCAAGTGCCTCGGTTCGGTCGCGACCATCTACGTGTACTCCGACAGCGGCTCGTCCAACCCGTTCTTCGGGACGAGCGGTTCCTCGAGCCAGCCCTCCTCCCTCGGCAGCGGCGTCGTCATTTCGAACCAGGGCGACACCTACTACATCGTCACCAACAGCCACGTCGTCAACGGTGCCTCGCGCGTGACGGTCACGATCGGCGATGCCAGCTACGAAGCGCAGGTCATCGGCCAGGACGAGAAGAGCGACCTCGCGGTCGTCAGCATCAAGGCCACGGGCCTGGTCCCCATGGAGTGGGGCGATTCGGCCGACCTCAGCGTCGGCGAGTGGGTCATGGCCATCGGCGCGCCCTATGGCTACGAGCAGACGGTCACCACCGGCATCGTCTCGGCCATGTATCGCTCCGACGTACTGCAAAGCGGTACGGGCTCGAGCTCCGTCTACACCGACATGATTCAGACCGACGCGGCCATCAACCCGGGCAACTCCGGCGGCGCCCTCGTCAACGACAGGGGCGAGCTCATCGGCATCAACACCTACATCTCCTCGACCTCGCAGTCGAGCGCGGGCCTGGGCTTTGCCATCCCGTCCAACACCGTGAAGCGCGTCGCCGAGCAGATCATCGCCGGCCAACCGGTCACCCATGCCTTCCTGGGCATCACCATGGCGGCCTCGACCGATCCTGCGGGCGTGGCTGTGACGAGCGTCTACAAGGACACGGCTGCCGCGGCTGCCGGCCTTCGCACCGGCGACGTGATCACGAAGATCGATGGCGAGGCCATGACCAGCCCCAATGACGTGAGCATCGCGGTGAGCTCCAAGAACGCCGGTGACACGATTCAGATCACCTACGTGCGCAATGGCCAGGAGACGACTACCACGGCGACGCTGGGTGCCGATGACATGAATCCCAGCGAGTACGCCGATGGCGGTGCTCCGGTGCAGAACAACAGTGGCAATGGCGGCAGTGGCAGCGGTAACGGGTTCGGGTTCAACTTCAATCCGTTCGGACGCTAAGTGCCAGCGAACAATCAAGCGGTTGCAAGGACCGGTCCTCAGGGCCGGTTCTTTTTTGCGTGCGCGGATAGACGTTGGCTCTTCGCGTGCATCCCGTCGGGCATGTGCCATATCGCGTTTGGCGATGCGTCTCCGCACGTCGCTTGAAAACGCTGGGGAGGGGGGGGCGTATCATCCGCCGTGCTCGGCCTCGTTTACCGTCTGCGCGCCACAAAAATGTTGCGCAACAGAATTGCGATTTTGGGCGATATGTTCTTGGCGATTGAAGCGTGCGAGTGAGCAATCTCGATTCAGAGCGATTGGAGCTGCCATGTCTGTAAAAGCCAGCACATCTATTATGAGGAGCACCTTGGCGACATTTGCCTCGATTCTCCTTGTTGTGTCTCTTATTCCTGTCTATGCACTGGCAGAACCAGCAGATGATGCAGATGCACCGTTGACTGCGCAGGCAACTTTGCCGGCGAGTGGTGTAAATGGTGGATGCACGTGGGAGATAGACGTAGATGGTAACCTTGTCGTTCGCCCAACTGACGGTGTAAGTGGCGAGCTGGAAAGTTTTGTGGAAGGTTTTGGTGCGGGTTGGCTAACGAGCACTAATCCGTGGAAGCCCTACAAAAGCAGGGTGGTCACCGCTCACTTTCACCATGGCGTCAAGGCCTCTTCGCGTGTGGAGGCTATGTTTAGCGACTGTGCCAGGCTTGCGTCTGTTGATTTTTCCGGCCTCGACACCTCGGCCGTGACGGACATGCGTCGCATGTTCTCCGGCTGCTCGTCGCTTTCCTCCCTGGACCTGTCCTCCCTCGACACCTCGGCCGTGACGGACATGGGCAGCATGTTCGAGTCCTGCTCCTCGCTCAAGTCCCTCGACCTCTCTCCCCTCGACACGTCGGCCGTGACGGACATGGACGCAATGTTCCGTGACTGCTCCTCGCTTTCCTCCCTGGACCTGTCATCCCTCGACACCTCGGCCGTGACGGACATGGGCCTCATGTTCGACGGCTGCTCCTCGCTTTCCTCCCTGGACCTGTCCTCCCTCGACACCTCGGCCGTGACGGGCATGGGCCGTATGTTCTGTGGCTGCTCGTCGCTCTCCTCCCTGGACCTGTCCTCCTTCGACACCTTGCTCGTGACGGACATGGGCGCAATGTTCTCCGGCTGCTCGTCGCTCTCCTCCCTGGACCTGTCATCTCTCGACACCTCGGCCGTGACGTACATGGGCGCAATGTTCTCCGGCTGCTCGTCGCTCAAGTCTCTCGACCTCTCTCCTTTCGACACCTTGCTCGTGACGGACATGGGCGACATGTTCTTCGGCTGCTCGTCGCTTTCCTCCCTGGACCTGTCCTCCCTCGACACCTTGCTCGTGACGGACATGGGCCGTATGTTCTGTGGCTGCTCGTCGCTTTCCTCCCTGGACCTGTCCTCCTTCGACACCTTGCTCGTGACGGACATGGGCTACATGTTCTCCGGCTGCTCAAGACTTAGGGAAGTGAAGCTAGGCGATAAATTCAACTTTAGGGGCGCAAGGACGGAGCCGCAGCAGACCGAGTTTCCCGGGGATGCGTGGCTTTCGATGGCGACCGGCGAGATGTTTACGCCTTTCCAGATCGCCGAGAAGCGAAATGGGATTGCGGACACGTACGTGAGAGAGATGCCAGGCAGCGACAAGCCCGACGATTCGGAGCCTGATGATTCTGGCACCGATGACCCTAAACCCGGCGACCCAGACACGACCGATCCCAAGCCCGACGATACCGACGAGCCCGGCACGACCGACCCCGTCTCCACCCAGGCCATGTACCGCCTGTACAACCCGAACTCCGGCGAGCACTTCTACACCGCCTCCACCGTCGAGCGAGACAGCGTGATCGCCGCGGGCTGGAACGACGAGGGCATCGGCTGGATGGCACCGACGGAAGGAATCCAGGTGTACCGTCTCTACAACTCCTACGCCGGGGAGCACCACTACACGACCTCACCCGAGGAGCGCGACATGCTGGTCTCGGTCGGCTGGACCTGGGAGGAGGGCGGCTGGTTCTCCGACGTGAACGAGAGCGTGCCACTCTACCGCGCCTACAACCCCAACGCCTTCGCCAACAACCACCACTACACCACCGACCGGGGCGAGTTCGAGACGCTGCTGTCGCTGGGCTGGCGGGACGAGGGCGTCGGCTGGCACGGCGTGAGGTAATTGTTCGTATTAAAGGATGCTGTGCGCATTGTCATATGGAAGCAAGGCGACAATGTGAAGGAGAGTCATATTTCACACATTTATGAGAATCATATCCCGGCTTACAGAAGCCCTTGCTGCCGAGTGTCGTAATAATACGACTCAGCTATGTTTTTGATGCGCTTTGTGACAAGACCATGATGGACAGCGATCCTTTTTGTTCTTCAGGTGCAGTTCAATACTGTGGAAAGGAATGGCAATGTTGGACTTAGTTGTTTCTATGGTTGAAAGCAGAAACGCCCCCGAATCTAATTTGGCAAAACTTTTAGAACGGCTAGGGGTGGACATGGCTGGAGATTTGACATGGGAGAGAGTGTCTTTTCTATCTAATCAATGGGATGAAGGCGCCTTTTCTTCTTTGGGTAATCCGATTAACTTGAAGTTAGATTATTTCCAGAAGCTAGATGTCAACGCATCACATTGTGCAGTATTAGCTCTTCAAGCTTCTGATACTGAAATAGCAAGAATAAAGAAACTTATTTACGATTATATTAGCAGCGCTAATTGCGACAGTGAGTTTATGCGGGTTGCAATATCTGTCCTCTGTGCGAAAACAGATCAAGTTTTCGAGCTAGTCCAATATGAAAGTGACGCGCTGGAAAAAATAACTTCGCTATCGCTTTTTGAGTATGAACAAAGTAACAAGAACTATGAAATTCAAACATTAAACAAGGCTGATCGCGCAAAAGCCCTCGCGCTGTTTATTTGGGGATGTGACAAGGAAGGATAGAACAAAGCTAGAGGTATTTAATTTAGGCGGCATTATTTATTGTAGTGCCTCTTCTATGCATTTTTCGGAGTCCATACCTGCTATCTTGAATATTGTTACCGAGCTTGTATCATCTTCATTCAAGCTGTTACACTACAAGTTAGAAGCCGCCCCTGCGGGGGATTGGAAGTGAAAGTCGGTGCGCCTGCGTGTTCGCGGGATCCGGCTTTCGCGTTTCATGGGGTGACGCGCATTGTCGTGACCCTCTCCGCGATTCTCTTCCGGGCCTCAAGCCATTTGTGAAATTGAGGTTGCGATTAGCTATTAGACGGACAATACCAAATCGGCAACTGCATCGAACGGTTCAAGAAGCCAAGGGGATAACCATGGCCACCATCGATGTCGACAAGCTGCGCGACTACATGAGGGACTACTATGGCACCGCCATGATGGGCGGCTTTCCCGCGGCCATCCTCGACCTTACCGACGTCGACTCCATGTCCGGCGAGGAGCTCTGCAAGACGGCCGAGGACAATGGCATCGATCTGCACGCCTTCGTCATCGAATAATGCGGGCTGACAAGGTGTTTCCGAAAAAACGAATTCTCCTCCCACGCAAAAAGCGGGCAGACGCATCGCGTCCACCCGCTCTCATCGCGGCGCATCTTCTCGCACCGCTACTTGTTCTTGAAGTCCTTCACGAACCGGTAGCCATAGCCGCGCACGGTCTCGATGACGTTGGGATCCAGCCCGACGCTTGCCAGCTTGTCACGCAGGCGCTTGATATGCGTGTCCACCGTCTTGGTCTCGACGACGTACTGCCAATCCCACGCCTCGCGCAGCAGCTGCTCGCGGCCCAGCACGGTACCCGCGTGGCTCATGAGCGTGACCAGCAGCTCGAACTCACGCGGCGTGAGCTCGATGTCCTTGCCCTCGAAGGTGGCATGATGCCCCGCCTCATCCAGATGGATGCCGCTAATGTCGAGGACGCGCACGCCGTCGGCGCTTGTGTCGGCCTCTTGCGGGGCACGGCGCAGTAACGCGTGCACGCGGGCAAGTAGCTCGCGGATGCCAAAGGGCTTGGCCAGGTAGTCATCGCCGCCGAGCTCGAGCCCGACGACCTTGTCGAGCTCCGTATCGCGTGCCGACAGAAACAGCACGGGCACGTTGCTCTTCGTGCGGATGCGACGACATACCTCGTAGCCGTCGATACCGGGCAGCATGACGTCGAGAATCACGAGGTCATAGTCGTTGGCGTTGGCCATATCGACGGCCTCGTTGCCATTATGCGCGACATCGACCTTGTAGTTCTCCTTCGAGAGGTTAAAGCTGACGAAATCGGTTATTGCCTGCTCGTCGTCAACGACGAGTATTCTCTGTTCGCTTTTTTCATCCATGGTAAGCTCCACTCAACCATTACCTGTTACGATTACACTCTATTGTATGCGCTGAAGGAGAGTTCGCGCTACGCTGTAATGAAACTGTTTTGAGAGATGGAGAATGCATGCTTCTGACCGTGGACATCGGAAACACGCAAACCGCCATGGGCCTCTTCGAGGGCGAGGAGCTCGTGGCCCACTGGGTCTTCACGACGCGCGCGCAAGATACCGCCGATGAGGTGAGGCTTTCGCTCATCGGGCAATTCGAGCTCAACGATATCGACATCTCGTCTTGCGATGACGTGGTTATCGCCTCGGTCGTGCCGGCGCTTACCGAGTGCTGGGCGAGCGTCGCACGAAGCATCACTGGACACGAGCCCATCATCGTGGGGCCCGGTATCAAGACGGGGCTCGCGATGCGCTACGACAACCCGGCCGAGATCGGCGCCGACCGCGTGGCTGACGCCATTGCCGCCATCAAGCTCGAGGGCGCGCCTGTCGTGGTCGTTGACCTGGGCACCACGACCAACATCGAGGTTATCGACGAGAAGGGTCGCTTCATGGGCGGTATCATCGCACCTGGCATGGGCACGGGTGCAGATGCCATGTTCACCCATGCAGCTCGCCTGCCGCAGGTCGACATCGTCGAGCCCGCCCATGCGATTGGCACCAACACGATAGACGCCATGCGCTCGGGCATCATCTTCGGCGAGGTTGCGCGTATCGACGGCCTTGTCCGTGCCATCTTCGACGAGCTCGGCTACGATGCGCCCGTCATTGCTACGGGCGGCTTCTCGGGCATGATCACCGAGCTTTCCCAGACCATCACCCGTCGTGAGCCGCGTCTGACCTTGCATGGCCTGCGGCTCGTTTACGAGAAGAACCGATAGAACCGAGGAGGCTGCCGTGGCTGCAGGCGATACGGGCAACAGGATCGATTCGCAGGACATGTTCGGTGGGGAGGTTCCGCCCGAGGTCCTGCGCTTCTTCGAGCAGGCGGATCCGCCGCACGAGGTCCGCGCGTTCATACGCGAGACCATCAACGAGATGCGCAGCGAGGAGGCTCGACAGGCGCAATTCGTGAGTGACGTAAGTCACGAGATCCGCACGCCGCTCACCGCCATTCGCGGCGCGGCCGAGACCTTGCTCGAGGGAGATGTCCCCGAGCAGATGCAGCAGCGCTTCCTCGACCAGATCATCAAGGAGTGCGACCGACTCACACGCCTGGCCAACGATCTGCTCACCTTGCAACGGGCCGAGGGCGAAAACATGGAGCTCACGCGTATCAATCTACGCGCTATTGCCGATAACTGTGCCTTGCTCATGCAAGGGCTTGTCGAGGAGCGTGGCGTGAACCTCGCCGTGGTGGGTGAGGCCCCAGACGTCATGGGCAATGCAGACGCGCTCAACCAGATTCTCGTGAACCTCATCGAGAACGCGAGCCGCTTTGCGGGCGAGGGCGGGCACGTGCGCGTCGAGATTACCTGCAACGAGGGCCATTCGGTCATCGCCGTCAAGGATGATGGGCCGGGCTTCGGCGACGAGTCACCCGAGCATCTTTTCGACCGTTTCTACCGTGCCGACCAGAGCCGTGCACGCTTCAAGGGTAGCGGAAATAGCGGCCTGGGGCTTGCCATCGTCAAGGCACTTGCCGAGGCGATGGGCGGCACCGTGCAGGCGGCCAATCTGGCTGGTCACGGCGCGGTCTTCATCGTCGCCATTCCCAGCCTGCCTCCCGAGAACTGGAAGGACACCGCGCCTTGCGCGCATCTGAGCGAGTCGCTCCGGGAGTCTATCCTCAACGTCGGCGAGTAGCGCCTTCCGTGGGCGAAAACCCCTCTCCATATGCGAATGCATGGGTGGCGCATACGAGCATTTGCGGTACCATGTGCGTTACAAAAATCTGAAGGGAACAAGATGACTCCAACGAGAACCGTCGTGACCGTCCTGGGCAAGGATCGCAGCCGCATTGTCGCGACCATTGCCACGACGCTTGCCGATTGCGGCGCCAACATCGACGACATCCAGCAAAATGTCCTCAACGACATCTTCTCGATGACCATGCTCGTCACGCTCGACGAGGACGTCGCGAGTTTCAACAAGGTGCAGGAGCTGCTCGCGCGCGATGGCGAGGCGCTCAACCTGCAGGTCGTCATTCAGCGCGAGGACGTGTTCGAGTTCATGTACAACGTCTAGCGCGCAAAACTGGACAGAGGCTGTTTCAGGTATGGCAAAGAGCGTACAAAGCGATATGACGCGCAGCGAGTTCAAGAAGAACTGGGGCGTGCTCTCTGCTCTCGTCTCCAAGGACTTCAAACGCAAATACCGCCGCAGCGTCCTGGGCATCCTGTGGTCCGTGCTCAACCCGCTGCTCATGATGGTTATCATGACGGCGGTGTTCTCCTACATGTTCAAGTTCAACATCGAGCATTTCCCGCTGTACCTCATTCTGGGAAACATACTGTTTGGCCTCATGAGCACGGCCACGTGCACGGCCATGACCTCCATCGTCGATTCCTCGTCACTCATCAAGAAGATTCGCATCGAGAAGGCGATCTTCCCCATCGAGAAGGTCATCTTTGCCCTGGTCAACTTCGTCTTTTCGCTTATCGCGGCCGTCTGCGTCATGATCTACCTCCAGGTCTTTCCCTCCTGGCAGATCATCTTGCTGCCCGTCCTTTTGCTGTTCGTCGTGCTCTTCAGCATGGGATTGGGCCTCTTGCTCTCGGCCCTCGGTGTGTTCTTCCGCGACGTCTTCCATATCTGGGAGGTCTTCATCACGGCTTGGACCTACGCCACTCCGCTGTTCTACCCCATGGACCTGCTCGAACCGTGGATGCAGCAGGTCATGCTCTTCAATCCCATGTACCATTACGTGACCTATTTCCGTGACATCATGATGTACGGCGTCCTCCCCAGCGGCACGGAGCAACTCATCTGCCTGGGCATGGCTGTCATCACCTTTGCCGTCGGCCTTCTCGTCTTCCGTAAGACCGAGAAGAAGTTCATCCTGTACGTGTAGGGGAGTCCATGGCCGAGGAATTGCAAAAGACCGAGACGTGGGTCGAGAAGGATCCGGGTACGAAGAGCGATGATCCGGTCATCGTCTTCGATCATGTCGACATGATCTTCAACATCGCGAGCGAGCAGCTCAACAACCTCAAGGAGTACTTCATCAAACTCGTGCGCCGTGAGCTCTTCTTCGAGGAGTTCAAGGCCCTCAAGGACATCTCCTTCACCATCAACCGCGGTGAGGTCTACGGCGTCGTCGGCAGCAACGGTTCCGGCAAGTCCACGCTTCTCAAGCTCGTTGCCGGTGTGCTCGAGCCTTCCAATGGCACGGTCACCGTCAATGGCACCATCGCGCCCATCATCGAGCTGGGTGCCGGTTTCGACTTCGAGCTCACGGCTCGCGAGAACGTCTACCTCAACGGTGCGCTGCTGGGCTACAGCAAGAAGTTCATGGACGAGAAGTACGAGAGCATCATCGACTTCGCCGAGATTCGCGATTTCCAGGACATGCCCATCAAGAACTACTCGTCGGGCATGGTCGCGCGCATCGCCTTCGCCATCGCCACGGTCACCACGCCCGACATCCTCGTCGTCGACGAGGCGCTTTCAGTCGGCGATTTCCGCTTCCAGGAGAAGTGCGAGAACCGTATCAAGGAGCTCGTCTCGCATGGGACGACGCTGCTCTTCGTCTCGCATTCCATCGAGCAAGTCGAGCGCGTGTGCGAGCGCGCCCTTTGGATTGAGAAGGGCGTTGGCCGCATGCAGGGCGACGTCATGGAAGTCTGCGAGGCCTACCGCCAGGGCATCTAGTGCGCCCCCTTGTCATCTCGACTGGAGCGGCCGTAAGGCCGCGGAATGGAGAGATCTCATGGTGAGATTTCTCAACTCCGCTTCGCTTCGCTCGAAATGACAGCGAGGCGTTCGCAGGCGCTGCTTACCCCAGCAGGTCGTTGACCAGCTCCACAATCGCGCGATAGGCGACGGGGCGGTCGAATTGCTCCTCGGCAATCTTGCGGCCGCGCATGCCCATTTCGTTGCAGGCGTCTTCGTCTTGCGCGAGCGCGATGATGGCGCCCGCAAGCTCGGCCACATTCTCTGGCTCGACGTTCACGCCAAAGCCGTCCTGCGTGCACTTGTCCTTGAATTCCTGGCTTTCGCCCGTGTTGATGATGGGACGTCCCGCACATAGATAGTCGGCAATCTTGGAGACGATCGACTGGGGGGCGCCTTTGATGAGCGAGTTAACGAGGACGTCGCTTGCCTTGAGGTGTGCGGCCATGATCTGGTAATCCACGTAGCCCGTGAACACGGCGGGTGCATCGATGTCTTCGGCGAGCTTTTCGAGGCCTGGGCGGTTGGGGCCGTCACCGAGGATGTAGAGGCTGAGCCGCTTGCCGAGCTCCTCGGCAATGACGGGCTCTGCAAGCTCGCAGGCGCGGATGAGCGTCGCCACGTCGTAGCTGCGGGCAAGCGACCCGGCGTAGATGACCCAGAACTCGTCATCGCCTTTGGTGATCGAGGGGGTGTGGCGCTCAACGCCTTCGTCGAAGTAGGCGATATCGCCACCCACATATACGGTGAGGTGCGGGATATCCTGCAGGCAATGGTGCGTGTACTCGTGCGAGGTACCGACGGCGGCCGAAGCGGAGGCGTAGGCGATGGCCGCATCGCGCTGGAATCCGCTGAAGGCGAAGTCGCTCAACACCGGAATGTCCGCAACCATCTTCATGGCCTCGGGCCATAGGTCATTGATATCGACGACGAAGGGGATGTCGTGCTCGCGTGCAAAGCTGCCTGCATCGGCTGCGATGTTGTTGGGCGGAATCTGACACCAGACCAGGTCGTAATCCGTCCCGTAGCGCTCGAGGTAGCGGCGCAGGTTCTTGCTGAAGACGCCCTGGCTGTATATGCGCGCGGGATTGATGTTGGAGCTATAGCCGGGCTCATCGATGAAGATGACCTCGTAGGGCAGCTCATGGTACTTGGGGTCAACGATGTTGCGGCGCTTTTTCTCCCAATGCTGGAAGGTCGAGGTGAGCAAGTCGACCTCGTAGCCCTCCTTGGCGAGCAGCTCGGCGATATAGGAGGTGCGGTTGAGGCCGGCGGTCTCGTCGGCGAGCTTCACGGCTTGCGTCACGACGGCGATCTTTGCGTTGCTCACTCGTGTCTCCTTGGGGTCTACAGGTAGTCTTTAGTGCAGCGGATGGCGTAATCGAGGCCGTTGGAGCGCACGCGGTAAGCGAACTCGCTCGCAAGGCCCATGCCAAAGCGCAGACGCGAGTTCTTGACTGGTATACCGCGATACTCGGCGAATTGCGCTTTGAGGGCAGGGTTGATCTTGGGCTCGCTTGCCACGAGCGCGGGGTCCATGCGGTCGAACATGGCATGGGCCGCTTCGAGGACTTGGGGGTCATCGCCATTGGAACGGTACTGGCCGTTGAAGTAGGTGAAGCCCTTGCTGATGTGGCTTTTGAGCACGCCCTCGTCGGTAATGCCGAGGCGCTCGATGATGTCGGCCATCAGTTGCCAGCGATCGAAGGGCAGCGTCTTGTTCTTGCGCGCGAAGGCGTCCTCCTCCTGACGCGTCTCCTCGCGGTACACGTAGAACGGCTCGTCTATGTAGACGATGCGCCCGCGCAAGAGCGTGTCGTAGAAGAACTCGTTATCGGCCCATCCCGCTCCCGGATACTCGTGGAACTTGATGTCGTTTTCCTCGAGGAAGCCCTTGCGATAGATGGCAGACCAAATGGAGGGATGGTGACGCAGCATGTGGACCACGCCCGGGTCGGTGATGGTGAACACCTCGGTCCGGGGGTTGATGCGATGGCGGTAGCTGCACTGCAGGTGCTCCTTGGGGGCATCTCCGCGTAGCGTACCGTGCTCGCGCACCTCGCGGATATAGGGCGTCTTCACGATATCGCAATCATGGTGCACGGCCGCATCCATGAGCTTGGCGGCCATGCCGGGCAGGATGTAGTCGTCTGGCTCCAGGATGCCGATCCACTCCCCGCGGGCGGCGGCGATGCCGTCGTTCATGGCGGCTCCGTAGCCCGCGTTCTCGCGATGCGAGACGATCATGACGCGGGGGTCGCGGGCAAAGCGCTCGACAATCTCGCGGCTGTCATCAGTCGAGCCATCGTCTACGCAGACGATCTCGACATTGCCATCGCAGTTCTGCGCAAAGAGCGAGCCGAGCGCCCATTCGAGGGTGTAGGCGGCGTTGTAGATGGGGACCACGAACGAAAGCTTCGCGTCGAAGTTCTGGTAGTACACATCGCATATGCGGCCGTTAAGCTCACGCGCCTCGTGTATTTGTTTGGTGGATGAAGCCACGGAACCTCTCCTATGATTACCGTTCGCTTGTAGGCCTATTCTATGACACGCCGCCCTTTTATTGAAACTGGATACAATATATATCCATGAATACCTATCTACGAGAGCTCACCGTCCAGTTTGCCAAGTTCGGCATTGTCGGCGTCATTGCCTTTTGCATTGACTACGGGCTATTCCTGCTCATGGACTATGTCTTCGGGGTCAATTACCTTGTTGCCTCTGCCATTTCGTTCACCATTTCGACCGTCTTCAACTACATGGCGAGCATGCGCTACGTGTTTGCAGGCAAGCAGGGCCAGACCCGCACGCAGCAGTTCGTGATCTTCTTCGTGCTCAGCGTTGCCGGCCTTGGTCTCAACCAGCTCATACTTTGGTTATGCTCGGGCGTTTTTGTCGTACCCGCATGGGCTGGCAAACTCGTGGCGACCGTCCTCGTCATGGTGTTCAACTTCGTTACGCGCAAGATATTCCTCGAGGATCGCGTTTCGCGTCGGGGATAATCTGCGCTATGCTTGAACGCGTGCACTTTCGAGAAGGAGGCTGTTCATGGCTCAATATGATTATTTGATCGTCGGCGCCGGCCTTACGGGTGCCGTGTTCGCGCACGAGGCGAAAAAGGCGGGCAAGAGCTGCCTCGTCATCGACAAGCGCGACCATATCGCCGGCAACGTGTACACGCGCAAGGTCAACGGCATCAATGTTCACGAGTACGGAGCGCACATCTTTCACACTTCCGACAAACGCGTCTGGGATTACGTGAACCAGTTCGCGGAGTTCAACAACTACATCAATGCACCCGTAGCCAACTATCATGGCGAGCTGTACAACCTGCCCTTCAACATGAACACCTTCTCCAAGATGTGGGGCGTGACCACGCCTGCCGAGGCACGCGCCAAGATCGACGAGCAAGTCGCGGCCGAGCACATCACCGATCCCTCCAACCTCGAGGAGCAGGCGCTCTCGCTCGTGGGCCGCGATATCTTCGAGAAGCTCGTGAAGGAGTACACGGAGAAGCAGTGGGGGCGTGATTGCAAGGATTTGCCCGCCTTCATCATCAAGCGCCTGCCGGTGCGCCTCGTCTTCGATAACAACTACTTCAATGACCGTTACCAGGGCATCCCCATCGGCGGTTACACCAAGATGGTCGAGCGCATGCTCGAGGGCACCGACGTGCGCTTGAGCTGCGACTACAAGGACCTCATCGCGCAAGAGCCCGACATCGCCGACCGCGTCATCTACTGCGGTCCCATCGACGAGTTCTACGACTACAAGCTCGGCACGCTCGAGTACCGCAGCCTGCGCTTCGAAAGCGAGCTACTCGAGGGCGAGGAGAACTGGCAGGGCAATGCCGTCATCAACTACACGAGCCATGACGAGCCCTTTACGCGCATCATCGAGCACAAGCACTTCGAGTTCATGAAGGACGAGGAGGGCAATGTCCTGCCCGACACGGTCATCACGCGCGAGTATCCGACCGACTGGAAGCCGGGCGACGAGCCGTACTATCCCATGAACGACGAGAAGAACAACGCCCTGTACGAGCAGTACGCCGAGCTTGCGCGCAAGGAGGATCGCGTGGTCTTCGCAGGCCGTCTCGGTGCGTACAAGTACTATGACATGGCACCTTGCATTGCCGCGGCGCTTGACCTGTGCGAAGCGGAGCTTGGCTAACGCGCGCATGACGCAGCAGCAAGACGACACCCGCTTCATGCGCCTTGCCATCGAGCAGGCGCTCAAGGCCCAGGAGCTTGGAGAGGTGCCCATCGGTGCCGTTGTCACGTACGAGGACGAGGTCATCGCCCAGGCCCATAATCGGCGCGAGATCGACCATGACCCGGCAGGGCATGCGGAGTTTCTCGCTCTCAAGCAGGCTGCGCGCGAACTCGATCGCTGGCGGCTCTCCGGCTGCACCGTATACGTGACGCTCGAGCCCTGCCTCATGTGCGCCGGCCTCATGCAACAGTCTCGCATCGATCGCTGCGTGTACGGTGCGAGCGATTCCAAGGGCGGTGCTCTGGGGACTTTGTATCAAATACATGACGATACTCGCCTGAACCATCGCTTCGCGGTAGTATCAGGCATCCTCGAAAACGAATGCGCCGCACTGTTGAGCGATTTCTTCGCGCGGCTAAGGGAGAAGAAGTGAACCCAAAGGTCAGCGTCATACTGTCCTTCTATAACGCGCAGGCTACGCTCGAGCGCGCGATTCGTGGCATTCTCGAGCAGACCTACCGCAACATCGAGGTCATCCTCATCGACGATGGCAGCACCGATCGCTCTGCCGCCATCGCCGAAGAGCACGTTGCCGTCGATTCGCGCATCCATCTCATCTGCAAACCCAATACGGGCGTCTCCGATTCACGCAACATCGGCCTCGACGTGGCCACGGGCGACTGGGTGTATTTCGTCGACGCCGACGATTGGATCGAGCCGGACGCCATCGAGGCCTTTATGCAAGCCGCGACGAGCCCCTCGTGTGACTTGGTCGTTTGCGACTTCTATCGCGTGCAGGGCGATGTGATGTCGTACAAGCACGGCCCGGCAGTCGGGTTGGTCTCACGGGAGAAATATGCGACCTTCATGGCGCATCGTCCGTCCAACTTCTATTACACCTCGCTGTGGAACAAGGTCTTCAAGCGTGCCATCATCGAGGAGCACTCCATGCGCTTCGATACGCGCATGCAGTTTGGCGAGGACCACGTCTTCATCCTCGATTACGTGCGTCTGGTCGACCGCGTTTCCCTGCTCGATCGTGCGCTCTACTACTATGTGGACAATGCCGGGAGTCTCGTGCATCAGGGGCTCAATCCGGTTGGCGTCGTCAAGATGAAGTGGAACACCTACCTGCCGTATCTGCGCCTCTACCGCGACCTCGAGCTTTTCGAGCGCTTCTATCAGCGGCCGTCGCTCTACAAATTCATCTTCATGCCGGCAACGGACGCCTTTGCCAAGAAGGACGCGGAGCCCATCGATCCCACGACGCTCCCACCTGGCATCACCCTCGATTAGGAGGCTCATCATGCCGCGCGAATCCAAAGCAAGGAAACGTGAGCGAGCCATCGAGTTCTGTGCACGTATGAACGAGCTCTATCCGCAGCCCACTCCCGCACTCAATTTTGCCAACCCCTTCCAGTGCGTGATAGCCGTCGCGCTTTCCGCCCAGACGACCGATGCCAACGTCAACAAGGTTACGCCCGAGCTTTTCGAACGCTGGCCAACACCCGAGGTGATGGCGCAGGCCGATGTCGACGAGCTCGAGAAGGTCATCTGGATCATTGGGTTCCATCACAACAAGGCGCGCAACTGCGTCAACTGCGCCCGCATGATCATGGCCGATTTCGACGGCGAGGTCCCGCAGGGAATGGACGAGCTCCAGAAGCTTCCTGGCGTGGGGCGCAAGACCGCCAACATCGTCATGAACGAGTGCTTCGATAAGGTTGAGGGGATCGCTGTCGATACACACGTTTTTCGCATCGCGCATCGTCTCAAGTTCTCAAACAAGAAGACGCCTGGCGAAGTCGAGAAGGATCTGCTGTCTCTTTTGCCAAGCGAGCTTTGGAAGAACGTAAACAGTCAGTGGATACGCTTCGGTAGGGAGTATTGCATCGCCCGCAAGCCACGCTGTGCCGAGTGTCCCTGCGTTGACCTGTGTCCTTCGCAAATCAGCCTGAAATAGCCAGAAAAACCGCCGGTACCGTGCAAACCTAATGCGTTTAGTATGGGGTCGTACCAGATTCATTATTATATTCCAAATAGGATAAAGATTCTCATCATTCACTCAGGCTTTTTATACGATTGCTGGTATTATTTTTGAGCGCTAGGTCATTTGCGTTTCCGATGCCCCAGACACCATCGCAAACAAGAGCGTCCTGGCACACATTACCCAATCACATTCGTGAAGGGAGGGTTGACTAGAGGCATTACCCTCTAAAATCCAACCCAAGGTTCGCCTGAGCTGTTTAAGCTCATCCGTGTTCTTGGAGGCAAGTAGTTGCCTTGCCGTTGTTGGTTATGCGGAGTGAATGTGAAGTGGGATTCTTTACAAATCACACCACATATGTGCACTGAGAGTTTAAATCTGGCTTCACGTGCATAAGAGGGCTTCAAGTTTTCCCAAAAGGTAATTGAGGAAAAGGAGTAACACTATGGCTGGAACTTACAGCAAAGAGTGGCGAGTTACACGCGAGGATGGCACTGTAGCTACCCGCAGCAACACCTGGTCTCCCCCGGGATCTCACCCGGTAGGATATGGCGTTAAGGTTATCACCGACGGCGGCCGTCTCATCCGCATCGAGGGTGACGACGACAACCCCATTACGCAGGGTCGCGTCAACGCCATGAACCTTGCTCTGCGCGAGTACACCTACAGCCCCGACCGCGTCATCTATCCCATGAAGCGCGCCTATGAGGATCGCGGTAAGATGAAGTGGGAGCGCACCACGTGGGACGAGGCTCTCGACACGATTTGCGAGAAGGTCCGCTACTACCAGACCACGTATGGTCCCGAGTCCATCGTCTGCTTTGGTGGCACCGGCCGTGAGGCTTGCATTTTCTACTATGCACTGACGTTCTCCGTCCTGCAGTCGCCCAACTGCTGCTACACGCAGTCCGGCTGGTCCTGCTATGGTCCGCGCTGCTCGATCGCTGACTACGTCCTGGGTGCTGGCTACCCCGAGCTCGACTATGCAGGCCACCTGCCTGGTCGTTTCGAGGATCCCGCGTACAAGCTCTCCAAGTGGGTTGTCGTTTGGGGTAAGGAGCCGCTGCCCTCCAATGGTGACGGTTTCTTCGGCCACGTCCTCGTTGACATGATGAAGCTTGGCACGCACCTGATTTCCATTGACCCCCGCATCACCTGGCCGGGTTCGCGCAATGGCAACATCAACGTCCAGCTCCGTCCGCAGACCGACACCTGCATGGCTCTCGGCATCATGAACCTCATGTTCCAGAACGATGAGTATGATCATGAGTTCGTGGAGCAGTGGATCTACGGTCTCGACGAGCTCAAGGCTCGCGCCGCCGAGTATCCCGTCGAGAAGGTCGCCGAGATCACCACGGTCGACGTTGCCACGATTGAGCGCGTCGCTCACATCCTCGGCACCGAGCGTCCCATCGGCTGGGCTTGGGGTCTGGCATTCGACCAGAACAAGAACGGCGTTCAGCTGTCCCAGGCGATGATTCTTCTCGCTGCCATGACCGGTTCCATCGATACCCCGGGTGGTCTGACCCTCGGTCCCCCGTCCGCTCTCCTCGGCAAGTGGCGTATGGAGCAGCGCGGCGCTATGACCGACGAGGTCTGGTCGCTTCGTATCGGTGCTGCCGAGTGGCCTGGTCTGTCCACTGGTATGGCTACCACTCAGCCGGACGAGACCCTGAACACCATGGAGTCGCACAAGCCGTATCAGCTCCGCATGGCTTGGTTCAACAGCTCCAACTTCCTGGCGCCCACCTGCTCGGCTCAGCCCAAGCGTTGGCATGACGCTCTGTGCGAGAGCATCGAGTTCTGCGTCATCCAGGACCTCTTCCTGACCCCGACCGCTATGGCCGTGGGCGATTACTTCCTGCCGATGTCCACCTGGGCTGAGCATGATGGTATCTGCCTCACGCACTATGGCCGCAACACCGTCTTCATGGGCCCGATGAACAAGGCCCTGCAGGTTGGCGAGTGCATGTCCGACGTCGAGATCTGCCTCGTCTTCGGCCAGCGCCTCAACCCGACGTGGTGGCCGTGGTACAAGCCGGCCGGCGACACGCTCGACGTCTCCACGCTCGAGCACAGCGAGTACGCTCCTATGCTGCTTGGCAAGGATCGTGGCCTGCTCGACCGCGACGCTCTGGAGAAGGCAGTCGTCCAGTTCTACAGCGATCAGCTGGCAGAGCTCGGCATGACCTTCGACGAGTTCCGCGAGGAGGGCATCTATCAGCCGGGCGCCCATGGCTTCGAGTACGAGAAGTACGCCAAGGGCATGCTCCGCTTCGACGGCGAGCCGGGCTTCAACACCATTACTGGTCAGATCGAGGCCTACTCGATTCTGTACGAGTCCTGGGGCGAGGATCCGCTGCCGTACTACGAGGAGCCCAACTACTCGCAGTTCAGCAAGCCTGAGTTCGCTGGTCAGTATCCGCTGATCACCACCTCTGGTTCGCGTCGCTACAGCTCCTTCCATTCGGAGCATCGTCAAGTTCCGTCCCTGCGCCAGATCGATCCGTGGCCGTGGGTCCAGATCAACCCCGAGACTGCTGCCGAGTACGGCATCACCGAGGGCGACTGGGTCGAGGTCTACAACATGTTCGGTTCTGCTCGCTTCAAGGCAGAGATCACCTTCTGCATGAAGCCCGGTATCATCAACTGCGCTCATGGCTGGTGGTTCCCCGAGCAGGACGGCGAGGAGCCCAACCTGTTCGGCGTTTGGAAGTCCAACTTCAACAGCCTCGTTCCGCACATGAACATCGGTAAGCTCGGCTTCGGTGCTCCCTACAAGGGTGTTATGTGCAACATGAGGCGTGTCCGCGGCCTGAACCAGGATTAATAAGAAAGGAAGTTACTTAAATGGCAGATCAGAAGTACGCACTGCTGGTTGACTACACCTTCTTCTCTGGCAACCACGCCGCAGAAATCGCCTGCAAGGAAGAGCTCGGTCTTCCCCTTGATCAGTTTGCTATCAAGGAAGTCGAAGTCGGCCCGTTCAAGGTCGGCGAGGGCAACGACGGTGAAGATTGGGAGTGGATCTACCTTCCCATTCCGACCTGCATCTTCTCGCAGCACTGGGGCACCGGCGGCGACAAGGCCGGCCAGCGTCCCCTGGCAGTCCAGGTTGAAGAGTCGCACTCCATGTATTACGGCACGCTCGATGAGATGATTGCCAAGATGAAGGAGTTTGACCGCCCGATGTGTCTGTTCCAGCTCTAATTAGAGCCTGGATAAGCTAGAATAGGCCTGGCCGGTTACGGCTGGCCAGGCCTAGAATTAGATTACAGACGATTAGGAGGAAACCCATATGACACCTGAAGAGTTCTTGGCTCTCGATGCCCCTGAGGCCGCTGAAATCCTCAACAAGCTTGTTGCCGAAGGCAAGAGCAAGGATGAGGCCATGGCCGAAGAGGGTGTTTCGCAGGCTGATCTCATGAAGGCTCAGATCTTCTGGGTAAAGGATAAGTTCATCGCCCGTGCTTGGGGTGGCTACACCTCCACGAAGCGCACCGGCAATGAGGCTGGCGACAGCATCGAAGGCGTTGGCGGCAGCGATCCTTCCAAGGGTTACGCTGGCATCTAACATTTCGCCATCAAACCTGTAAGGGCCCGATATCTAACCGTATCGGGCCCTTTCAGTATTTAATGGACGCGTGCCGCGTTATACTACCGGCATTGCGCCAATTCTAGGAGGGCATACATGTCAACTGAAGCAGAGATCATTGCAGAGATTGAGGAGCTTGGTCGTTTGACCGAGGAGCAGGAGGACATCCTGTATAACATCGCGTTGCGCCAGGAGGAGCTTGGTCGTCAGCCAACCATTTTGCTGCGCGAGAAGGTGGACGGCTCTCCCATCTATCAGCCTATGATCGATCGCGAGGTTCTTACCTACCAGCTGTATAACCATGGCGGCGCCGGCTCGCATGAGGTCGTGAACCTCATCGTCACGCTCAAGGGCATGCGCTACGTCATTCTTCACTCCGACGAGCTTTCCCTGCGCAGGAAGGTCGATCCTGCGGGCAATTACCGCGACTAACCCGCGCTGTTCCATATACGTTTGGGGAGACAAGTTGGAAATCACAGATATCACACGCGAGTCCGATGATGCGGTGCAGGAGATGGTCGTGACCATGACCGCAAGCGCGGACGAGGTCAACACCTATATCGACAAAGCGTTCAAGGAGCTTGCCAAGAACGAAATCCCGGGATTTCGCAAGGGTAAGGCTCCGCGCGAAGTTATCGAACGCGAAGCAGGCGGCCACGATATGGTATTCGCCCGCATTGCCGAGGATATCGTTAACGGCGAGGCGCCTGCTTTGCTTGACGATGCCGACGTGCTTTTCATCGGTGATCCGCAGTTTAACCTTGAGAAGATTCCTGCCGAGAACCAGCCCTTTACCTTCACGATATCGGGTCCGGTTCCGCCAGAGGGCACGCTCTCGAGTTACGACGAGGTCTCGATTGAAATGCCGCCCAATGAGGCAACCGAGGCAGAAATCGAGACTCAGATCGATGAGCTGCTGAGCGTCTACTATAACTACGATGTTATCGATGACCCGGACTACGAGGTCGAAGACGGGGACTACGTCACCGTCAGAATGACCATCATGAACGATGGCGCTGTCATCCCGGGCCTCAACGATGTCGAGCGCATGCTCAGCATCGGTGGCGGCTCCATGCCCGAGAGCTTCGATGAGCATGTTATCGGCAGCAAGATTGGCTACACGCTCGACTTCGATTTTGACGCGAAGGGCCAGGAGGAGCGTCCGGAACTTGGCGATGGCAACCTGCATGCCAATGTCGAGGTCAAGCAGATTCGCAAACGCGTTCTGCCGGAGCTTGACGAGGAGTTTCTCGCCAAGATTGGTGCCACGAGCCTTGATGACCTGCACGATCAGATGAAGATGACCATCAACATGCAGAAGGACCGTGAGCTGCCCAAGCTGCTCGAGCAGAAGGTCGTAGACGCCCTCATCGAGCGCTTCGAGGGTGAGGTTCCCGAGTACTACGTCGATTTCATGCGCGACAACGTGAGTCGTGAACTCATGCAGCGGCTTCAGAAGGAGGGCACTGGTCTGCAGGACTGGATGCTCAAGAACAACGTCGAGGCAGAGAAGATGCAGGAAGAGGTCAACCAGGAGTCCATCGATCGCGCCAAGCGTGACATGGCGCTCGAGGCCCTCTTCAAGGAGAAGGGCTGGGAAGTTACCGACGAGGACATCGCTCGGGAGCTTTCCGGGGTCGATGACGCGGAGGCCCAGATCGCCGAGCTCAAGGAGGCCCATCGCATGGCGGATCTGCGCAAGATGTGCCGTCAGTCCATGGCTGCCCGCTGGCTTGCCAAGACGGCTGACATCACGGTTGTCGAATAGTTCTTCGCTTCGTAAGCACGCTAACGAAGGAGGCCCGCATAAGCGGGCCTCCTTCTTGTCATTTCGAGCGGAGCGAAGCGTCCCCTGTCATTTCGAGCGGAGCGAAGCGGAGTCGAGAAATCTTATCAGCTCTAGAGATCTCTCCGTTTCGCGGCCTTGCGGCCGCTTCAGTCGAGATGACAAGATCCTACAGCGAGATGAAGCTGTCGGGGAACTGCTTGTTGGCGTCGAGGACGTCCTTGCTCGTATCACCGTAGCGCATCCATTCCTTATCGTCTGGCGTACGCTTGATCATGGCGTTTTCCATGACATCGCGCAGGGCCTTGGCCTTGAGCGCGTACTCCTCCATCTGGGGCATTCTTCCCTCGAGCTCGATCTGGCGGCGCTTATAGGCCTTGTCCTGCACGGAGTCGCCCGGGATGATCTCGTAGAAGTCCTCGGCTGAGAGCGTGTAGTTCGCATGGTCTGCCCAAGCGGCGAGCGCCGAGTCCTCCTTGAGGCTTTCGATGGTGTTCTCGCGCACCTCGGCATCGAGCTGCTCTTCGGAGATGCCGCGCTGCTCGCAGTAGTCCTTCTTCTGCAGGCCGTTCATGCGGAGCATTTCCTCGAGACGATATGCCGATGCGTAAAGCGCCTCCTCGACGAGATCTTGCGGCAGGTCCTCGACGAGGCGCGTGGCAAGCTCGCGGCAGATGACGTTTTGATCGGCAAGCTGCTGGACCTCGACGTTGTCCTTGTACATGTTGTAGCGGATGAAGATGAGGAGCTCCTCGACGGTGTTGAGGTCCTCGACGTGCTTTGCAATCCACTGATCGTTGAGTTTGGGCGTTTCGCCTTCTTTGCAGACGTTGAGCTCGAGCCAGCGAAGGGCTGTCTTGCGAACGGCTTCCTCCGGAATCCTGACCTCCTCGGCAACGACGTAGACGGGGTCGTACGAAGTCAGGGTGTAACGCTGATTAGCCATGATGGATCCTCTGTGATGTCGAAATGTATAACAGCCCATGATTATACTGTATTGGCCACGATGAAAGTAGGAGCACGCATGGGAATAACCGTCATAGCCGTAGGCAAGCTCAAGGAACGTTTCTGGAAGGATGCGGTGGCCGAGTATGTCAAGCGTCTTAGTGGCTACACGAAGTTGCGCATTGTCGAGATTCCCGATAGGGGCATCGACTTCGAGAGCGAGGAGATCATCCGCGCGGCCGAAGGCTCGCATCTCATCCTGCTTGCCATCGAGGGGACGCAGCGTTCGAGCGAGGAAATGTCACGGCACCTTGAAGAGCTCATGACCCATGGCACGAGCGACATCGCGTTTTGCATTGGCGGCTCTGATGGCGTGAATGAATCAGTCTACGAGCGCGCTGACGAAACGCTCTCGTTTGGCCAGATCACGCTGCCGCACAATCTTGCGCGTGTTGTATTGCTTGAGCAGATATACCGAGCCTTCAAGATCATGCGCGGCGAACCCTACCATAAGTGAAATGAGACAAATATCGCCGGGGCACTTCCGTCTCATTATCAGCAGGCTCCTGCTCATAATGAGACAACGTCCCTGAGCAACTGTCTCATTTGAAAAGCAAAGAGGCCTCGCCGATTGGCGAAGCCCCCGATTTTCCAGTGGTGGAGATGAAGGGATTCGAACCCTCGGCCCCCACGTTGCGAACGTGATGCTCTCCCAGCTGAGCTACATCCCCACTAAATATGGTGCGCAATGACGCGCGGGTAAGGATTATAGCGCATTTCCCGCGAGCGGGAAGAGGTATTGCCGTAGCTTTATGCGATAATGACCCTCATGCAAACGAGCAATAACATATTCCGCATACTCATCATCGCGTGTGTCGTACTCTTCATTGGAGCAATCGCCCAGCAGTTCTACATCTCGCATGTCGAGTCAAGCTATGCCAAATCGGGCGAGGAACTTGAGCAGGCAAAGGCGAGCGTTGCCACCGCGACCCAGCAAAACGAACAGCTCAAGAAGCAAGAAGAGGACACGTACATCGCCTGGCGCAATGCCCAGGGACGCCTCTCGCTTTTCGGTGATAAGGGTGGAAAGGTCGCCTACCTTACCTTCGACGACGGCCCGTGCGATGCCCTCACTCCCAAGAATCTCGAGATTCTCAAGCAGAAGGGGGCTGTCGCAACCTGGTTCTGCCTGGCAAACGACGAGCTCTACACGTATCTCAACCTCGACTTGTGCAAGAAGATCGAGAAGCAGGGATCTGCCGTCGGCATTCATGATTGGGACCAGGACGACTCATATAGCTACTACAAGGGCAGTGTCGACAATTACTTCACGAGCGACTTCGACAAGGCCAAGGCCAAGCTCGAGGCTGCCGTTGGCCATGAGATCAAGATCACGCGTTTTGCCGGTGGCAGTCTCACCATCGGCTACTACAATCCCGAGATTGGCAAGGCACTTCCCCGCGCGATGCTCGAGCGCGGCTATCAGTATTTCGATTGGAACGTCCTTGCCGGCGATAGTGAGCCCTCGCAGTTCGTGAACGGCTCGACGCCCAAAGACCGCATCGTGAGCAACGTGCTCAACGAAGCGGAATACTTCGCAAAGACGGATTCTCCCATCTGCGTGCTCATGCACGACAATCCCGGCAAGAACACCACCACTGAGGCGCTTCCCGAGATCATCGATGGGCTGCGCGCGTTGGGCTACGAATTCAAGACGCTCGATTACGATGCTCCCGGTTTTTACCAGGTGGTGATTACCGAATGACGTACTCGCGCGGACAATACGATGAAGATTACGAGCGCGGCAGACGCTCTCGTCACGATGCCCCCGAGGGACGTTCCGAGCGTCGTACGGGCGCCGGGTCGAGCCGCTATTCGCGCACATCCGAACGCTACGCGCGCCATGCCTCGGCGCAGCGAGACGAAAGACATTCCGAGGGCAGGCCGCAAAGCCGCCCGAAACGCCAGCGTCCCGAGGATTCCTCTCGCGTGCGTCAACGCAGCAGACAGGATGTCGATTACGATACCTCTCGTAGTGGTAATCGTCGCTCCGGCCGTCGCCCAGCCGTGCATGAGGAGCAGCGCGGCGAAAGGCGCAACCGCAGTGGCGCTCGTGCCGATCGCGCATACGAGTCGTACGACAACCGTCAGCGTGATATGCGTCAGCGAGATGCGCGTCCCGCCCAGCATGCCGTTTCGCGCGCCGGGCAGCGCAGCGTCAATCAGGCGACGCAATACAGTAGGGACCGTTACGTGAGCCAGTCTGGCCAGCAGCGAGGTACCTCCGTGAGCCAGCAGAACTACGACAAGGCCCGACGCGTCAAGCCGATTGATCCCCGTGCGATTCTTGCCTCGGGAGCCATCGCCGTTATCTTGCTCGTTGTTATCGTTGTGCGGTTTATCGCCTTTGGCGGAGTCGCAAGCGAGTACGGTGCTGCCAAGGCGGCAATTGACGAGCAGCAAACACAGTTAACCGAGCTCCAAACATCGAACGGTGAGCTTCAGGCGGAGATGGACTCCATGCAGGGCCTTATCGATCGCTATAACAATTCCGGGAAGAAGTAGGGACGGGCTTTCCGCCTACTCCACGATTTCGGCCGCTTCCTCGGCTTCCAGGGGCGTGAGCTCGCCTTCTGGCGTCTTGCGCGCCGCCCGGATCATGTCGATGGCGACGAGCGCAAGCCCGCACCAGATGCACGCAAAGCAGACGCCGTGGGTAAACGTGAAGGCCTCGCCGTTGACGAACACGCCGCACAGCAGCGCTATCGTGGGGCTCACATACTGCATGAAGCCCAAGATGGTCAGGGGGATGGAGTTTGCCGCCGTCGTGAACAGGATGAGCGGAACGGCCGTGACCGCACCGCCCAGGACGAGAAGCCCCGTCGTGCTCCATCCCGTGACGCTCGTCACGTCGCCGAGGAACCCGTGACTTCCCGTCACAAACGCGAGCACGACGACAAAGACGATGGCCACGGGTGCCATGACGGCACTTTCCACGGCAATGGCCTCGACGGCCGGGTAGCCGCCCTGCTTCTTGATGGCACCGTAGACGCCAAAGCTCAAGGCGAGGTAGATCGCCAGCCACGGAAAGCTTCCGTAACTAACCGTGAAGTACAGGATGCCAATGCAACAGAGCGTGACGGCAATCCACTGCAGGGGCGAGAGGCGCTCCTTGAATATGACGAGACCCAGCAGGATGGAGACGAGCGGGTTGATGTAGTAACCGAGCGATGCTTCCACGATATGGTCTATGTGAACGGCGAATATATACGTCCCCCAGTTAGATGTGATGATGATGGCGGCGGGAATCAGGAAGCGCAACGCGCGCTTGTCCTTGAGCAGCGAGGTGAAGTTCCATCGGGCGATGAGGCAGATGACGGCGGTGAGCGCGAAGCACCAGATGACGCGCTGTGCCGTCACCTCGAGCGGATCGACATGGTCGAGCAGCTTCCAATACAGAGGGAATAGGCCCCAAAGCAGATAGCAGCCGATGCCGGCTGCCATACCCTGGCGCGTTCGCTTTCTGATGTCACCCACGTCGTGATTCATGGACGTGATTATAGCCAGCATGCCATGTGCGCGTAAGAACTTCCGTGGACGTAAGGAGTGGGTTGCCGGATGGCGTTACGTTTGCGCGATCCAGTCGAATATCTCGCGCACGCGCGACGCGGCGTTTTCGCGCACGAGCAGGTAGAACGTCTTGGTGGCGGCGGGATGGTCGATGGGGATGCGCACACGGTCGGGCAGCAGGCCCCGTTGCATGGGGATGTCGGTTACGAAGACCGGCATCGTTCCGGCTTCGGCAAGTCGCGTGAAGACTTCGCGGTCCTTCTGGATCACGAAGTGCGAATGCGGCATGAGCCGTCTATGCATGTCATGCCAGATGCCGATGTCCTCGAGCAGGAGAAAGTCAACACCGTCGATATCCTCGAACGTGACGTACGGACGTCCGGCAAGTGGATGGTCGGCCGGCACGGCGATGGAAAGCGTCTCGGTCATGAGCCGTGCGTTCGCTATCACGGGCAGAAGGAATGGCTTCTGCGATATGCCGAAGTCGATGCTGCCATCCAGGACGCGACGCTCGATTTCCTCCTCGCCCAGCATTTCCGAGTTGAACACGTCGGAGGGAAACCGCTCGACGATGCGCGCCGTCAGGTTCCACAGGGGAGCGGGCGCGCAGGTGCCGACGCGCAGG
>JABLTO010040605.1_pt1 | contig 61122 bp, 57 predicted proteins | sample 7160091 | NCBI WGS metagenome assembly JABLTO01 (sample SAMN14651225, study PRJNA627086) | human gut metagenome | isolation source: feces | host: Homo sapiens
ATGTATTCACGAGCATTTTTGTGAAATATGACGGGAAATTTGCAAGCAGATGGCGTGCAAAGTCGCCAGATGCTCTTTGTGCGGTATTGCCATAGGGCAGCACCGCACAAAGCCCGCCTGACGGCTTTGTACGGTGTCGCTATAGAAACAATAGAAAAAGGTGAGAACATTGCAGAATTTACCCATTGGTGAAGTGCTGAAAGAATATGGCTATATCACACAGGAACAGATCGATCAGGCACTGCAATTCCAGAAGACACAAAGCGGCAAGAAGGTGCGTTTCGGCACACTGCTGCAGGAAATGGGATTTGTCACAGAAACACAGGTTCTGGAGGCACTGGGGAAAAAACTGGATCTCCAGATGGTCAATCTGGAGGAGTATGAGGTCAATGTAGACGTGGTTGCCAAGGTGCCCAAGCAGCTTGCGGAAAAATACAATGTCATTGCCCTGTCGGAAAACGACAGCCGTCTACAGCTCGCCATGTCTGACCCGCTGAATTTCTACGCACAGGAAGATATTCGGCAGATCGTGGATATGCCGCTGGAAGTGCTGCTCAGTGAAAGTCCGAAAATCAAAAAGGCGATCGAGTATTACTATGCCGAGATCAGTACCAAGCAGGCAGCCAAAAAGGCGAATATTTCCGCAGAAGATATTGAGGTGCCCCAGCTGACGGCAGACGATGCGGACGACGATGTGCCGATCATCAAGCTGATCAACTCGCTGCTGGTACGGGGATACAGCACCAACGCCAGCGATATTCACATTGAACCGTTTAAGGATTTCACACAGGTGCGTATGCGTATCGACGGTCAGATGGTCAGCTATCTGACACTGGAAAAGGCACTGCACAACTCCATTGTTGCCCGTATCAAGATCATGAGCAACCTGAACATTGCGGAAAAACGTATCCCGCAGGACGGCAACTTCCACGCTGTGCTGGAGGGAATCGACATCAGTATGCGTATTTCCGTTCTGCCGACGACACACGGCGAGAAGATCGTTATGCGTTATCTGGTGTCGGATACCAAGATCGACCACGCCGGTCACTTCGGCATGAACGAGTATTCCTATAACATGCTGATGAAGATGATGTCCGCCCCCAACGGCATCATCTATATTACGGGGCCGACTGGTTCCGGTAAAACGACCACGCTGTATATGGTATTGCAGCATCTGTCCCAGCGACCGGTAAATATTTCTACCATTGAGGACCCTGTGGAAAAAGATTTGCCCAATATCACGCAGACTTCCGTTAATGTGACTGCCGGCATGACCTTTGCAGTGGGACTGCGTGCCCTGCTGCGACAGGATCCGGATATTATCATGATCGGTGAAACCCGTGACGCAGAAACGGCTGAAATTTCCGTGCGTTCTGCAATCACCGGACACCTGGTAGTTTCCACCCTGCATACCAACGATGCCATTTCGTCCATTGTCCGTCTGGCGGATATGGGCGTGGCACCGTATCTGATCTCCAACTCTGTGGTAGGTATCGTGGTACAGCGTCTGGTGCGTAAGGTCTGCCAGTTCTGTAAATACGAAGAACCGGCGACAGCAGATGACATCGCCATTGTCGGGGACGGCATTCCCATGATCACCCGCGGCAAGGGCTGTAAGGTCTGCAACAACACGGGCTATAAAGGGCGTATTTCCATTCACGAAATGGTATATATAGACAAAACGCTGAAACGTATGATCGCCAAAAGTGCAGACAGTCAGGAAATGCTGGAGTATGCCAAGAAAACACAGGGCATGCGGAGTCTGCTGGACAGTGCCATTGACTTGGTAAAAGAGGGCGTGACCACGCCGGAAGAAGTTATGAAGATCGCATATTATTCCGACTAATGATTGCAGAAAGGACGGTATACCGCCATGACCATGAATGAACTTATTATGAAAGCACGGGAGAAGAAATGCTCTGATATTCACATCAGCGAGGGCATGCCGGTTTCGTTCCGTATCCACGGGCAGCTGCTGGACAGCGGCTTTTCATTTCCGGCAGCAGAAACACGGGAAATGATCCTGTCCATGCTGAGTGATGAACAGCGGGAACAGCTGGAAAACGGCGACGACGTGGACTTTGCCATTGAAACGCCGGACTATTGCCGCCAGCGTGTCAATGTTTTCCGGCAGATGAAAAAGGTGGCAGCCACGATTCGTCTGCTGAACAACACCATTCCCACACTGGAACAGCTGCAAATGCCGAAAGTGCTGCGGGACTTGGCAGACCAGCCAAGAGGACTGATTCTGGTGACAGGTCCGACGGGAAGCGGTAAATCTACCACTCTGTCCGCCATGATCGACTATATCAACAAGAATCGTTCGGAGCATATCATCACCATTGAGGACCCTGTGGAATATGTTTACGAGTCGGGCATGTCGGTCATTCACCAGCGTGAAATCGGCGTGGATACCAAGAGCTTTGCAGCGTCCCTGCGTTCTGCTCTCCGTGAAGACCCTGATGTCATTCTCGTGGGAGAAATGCGTGACTACGAAACGATTTCTGCCGCTGTCACCGCCGCAGAAACCGGACACTTGGTCATGTCCACTCTGCACACCACCGGTGCGGCACAGACGCTGGATCGTATCATTGACAGCTGTCCGCCCCACGCCCAGAACCAGATCCGGACACAGCTGTCCACGATTCTGAAGGGCGTTATCACACAGGCTCTGATCCCGCTGGCAATGGGCGGCGGCCGTGTGGCTGCTACAGAAATTCTGGTGGGAACCGATGCGGTAGGCAGCCTGATCCGTGACAATAAGTGCTTCCAGCTGGCAACGGTCATGCAGTCCAGTGCGGCACTTGGCATGCACACCCTGAATGCCGATCTGGCACGGCTGGTAAGAGCCGGCACGATCCGGCGGGATGATGCCATTCGGGTATCCAACAACAAGAATGAGATTCTGGATCTGTTAAGTTAAGCTTCGCTTCGGCGTGTCCGTTTGTATATTTTCGGAGAGGTGAGAGAGATGAAACGAAATCGAAAAGGCTTTTCTCTTGTGGAATTGATCGTAGTGCTGGTGATCATGGCGATCATTGCGGCACTCTGTGCCCCGAATATCTCTGCCTATGTGCAGGCGGCAAAGGTTCAGAATTATCAGACTGTGGCGAATAATCTGGCAGACGAATTACAGACTCAGCTGCCCCAGAGCCGGTACTGGAACTGGGACGAGGTGCAGCGGAATGCGCATGGCATTCTGTGTGCAGATGCCGGAAGATACGTGACACTGGATACAGAAAAAAGCACCGATAATCAAAAGGTGTATCAGATCACCGGTGCCAGCAGCGATGCCAATGCGGTGTTTACGGTGACGCTGACCTATCATGATGCGGTGAAAACCATCCAGAAAGTGGATATTGCGGTTTCCTGCGACGGGTACGCTGCGGTGCAGTCGGTGCAGGAGTGTAATTTGGTGTTGAAGACGAATTATACAGATGCGAGTGCGTATCCGACGACAACAATAAAAAAAACAACAACTAATCGAAATGGTAATGTAACGCTGTTGGATGATAGAGTAAAAAAATGGAAAGACGATGATGGAAATACTTCGAATGACTGGTCATCTGCTTTTTCAAACAATTTTTATCCAAACAATGACTTTGTAAATACATATAATGGTACAAGTAACAATCCGCCGCATGACAATTGTGCAGCAATCAATTTAACAGATTATCCGTTAAATTCAGTATCACAGGTAGAATTTAGCTTGCAACGCTACTCTTTTTTATATAATTACAATGGAACAGATGTTGTATATCGTGCAGTTGTTCCGTGCGTTGAAGCACAGAAGGGCGACGGACGAGGCGGAGAGTATGCTGCTTGTGGAACTGATGTGTCTGGCTCTTATGAAGTACGATTTCAAAATGTAAAAGTGCTGGTCGATTCTGATTTGGATGATGATAATAGTTGGGTAAATTATACGGATGTTTTCGCCGAAAATAATTTTCCTTATGATATTAGTCAACCTGGATTATCACCCGAAAAAATTGATGCTGTTAATCACTATAAAGCGTATTATGGTGATGTGTCTTATGGAAAAAATGGCATAAATGATGTTGGTTATGGAATGAGTGATGTTGAAAAACAAATTAATGTCATTTATCGAGTAAAACTAGTTGACCCAACCGATGCAACAAATCGAAATATTCGTTCAAAATGCTGGGTGGCAATTTGGGGAAGAATCACATATTCCGACAGTGGTACAATTGTAGAACCATGTTCGTCTATGCAGACAAAAGCAGACGGAACACTGGCTAAAATATATGATAATGTTCGCATTAAAGTCGAAATTCCGGATTACATTGAAGATTTCAGTACAGTTATTCAAGATGAAAGCGAATTGACTACAGAAAATAATACATTTTATTTTGATTATAGTGGGCTTTTCTTTGTGCCATATAGTTGGGGTGGAGGTTATTGGAGTTATGAAGGGTATCAGATATTAGTTGGCGGTAATAACCTATTGCAACAGATTAAAAAAGATGGAACTTATTATTATGATTATGGGACTTATAAAGATGGATATTATACACTTCCAGCTGACCAGCAGGCAATTATTCAAAGCATTGTAAAAAGAGGGGGAACGCATTACAAAGGCACATTTGCGATTGATCTGAGAAATAGTGGATATGCAGTTGGTGATGTTGTCAAAGTTCAATTTACAAATGTAGATGCAGACGAATTTATCAGAAACGCGAATGATAATGATAAGTTTTTGAAAATGTACCGAGTTAATGAGGCTACTGGAAATTTAGTAGCAGATGGTGATAATACAGGAATTCATTTTTATGATTCCGCAGATTTGAAAACCGCAAATCTTGGAAAAGTAGAAAAAATTTCTGATAATACAGTTGCAATTTATATTTTGATGAAATGGTCTGATTATCCCTATTATGTTTTGAGTTATAAGGGTGTATATGCAAATTTTCAACCGGATGCAGATACCAGCTTTTCATGGGCAAAGAAAAGTGAAGTTACAACCGAAGAAACAACAACACAAAATACTCCCATGCTCACCATCAACGGCGACAGCACCTACACCAACATCACCCTCGACTGGACGAAGTGCGACTATATCACCAATGCGGGCGAAGTGGGCGTGAAGTTTGTCAAGTATCCGTCCACGCTGAATTATGATGTGTACAGCAAGGATTACACCCTGCTGGCTCCGGATCAGAACCTGAAAACCTTTATGATGAATTCAAACAGTGCTGTGACATCGTCTGCTTCGGCGGATAAGATCGTGCACCTCTATTGTAAGGGTGTCAGTCCGGAGGAGATTCAGTGCGAGATTGTTGCTCCGAAAAATACGGCAACGACAACGACTACCACGACTACCACACCTCCGCCGCCTGAAACCGAAACCACAGCCAAAACGACTACCAGCACGACGACTGCGGCTACAACCACAACAACAACGACTACCACGACAACAACCACCACGACTACAGCAACCACCACAACAACGACTACCACGACAACTACCACAACGACCGCCGCAACCACAAGCACGGCTGCAACAACCGCAACCACTGCAACTGCCGCAACGACCACCGCGGAAACCACTGCAAGCAGTACCGCAACGGCGACTACCTCCGCGACAGAAACTACGGCTGCAACGACTACAACTTCCGCCACAACCAGCACGACTATAAGCACCACTGCAACAACAACCAGTAATAAACAGACTGATTCCACAATTTCTTCTGATGAACTTTTAATTCATTATATTTATGATGATCCTGAGTATAGTACAGTTCACATTCTTCGTAGCGGCGGAAGTATCAGTGAAATTCCCAATTATGAGAATGCAGTTACCTATACCAAATCAGAAGATGTTTTAATCACATTTAATGATGATTACGGTGTTTTGCATATTTTCCCCAAATATAATAACAGCGATGTTTCTATAAGCGGTAAGCCAAATCAGCTAGAGCAAACAAAACAGTGTGGTTGGTGTACATATCACATTACTACTAAAATGGTAACAGATGGTCTTCACGAACTCTGGATTAAAAACGGAGTTGTTTATAAGGCTAATCCTGACACACCACTTGCTCAAATGGTAAGCACTGTATATCGAGAAAACAGTATTGCTGCTTGCCTTCCTAAATCTGTTGAAGTTGTTACTACAACCACAACAACCACCGCCCCTCAAACCACCACCACAACTACAACAACCACCACCACCGCACCGCCCATTGCCGCCAGCGAAAACGGCAAAAACGTAGGTCTGGACGAATCCAGTGCGGCGGGCTGCAACATCACGTTCAGCGATCCGCTGTTCAACGACAGCGGCGTGTGCTACTTCACCATTACCCCCAAGGCGGGCTACACGCTCTCTGACAGCTATACCGTAAAGGTTGGCACGGAGGTGCTGTCTGCCAAGAACAACTACAACGCCAAGACGGGGCAGTGGTTCTTCTGGAGCAATAAGATCATGACGGACTACACCATTCATGTGGAGGGTGTTTCTCCGGCGGCGTAACGCTCGAAATAATCCAAAAAGAAAAGGCTCATTTCCGGAGCGTACCGGAGATGAGCCTTTCTGTGCTCGGGCGGTCATTTCAGACCGCAGAGCTGTAAGTACAGATTTGCAATGGGTTCTCCGACCACCAGAGCCATTGCCATGCCGGCGGAGAGGTACGGCCCAAAGGCGAATTTGGAATCGCCGGTTTTTGCCTTGTGGATCATTCCGAAGATGCAGCCGAGGATCAGCCCCAGAAACAGCCCTACCACAACACCTTTGACACCGAGGAACAAGCCGCCTGCCAGCATCAGTTCTGCGTCGCCCCGTCCCATGGCACGTTCGCCGGACAGAATTACCAGCAGGAACAGCGGAACCGATGCCGCTGCGGCTCCGATCAGGTGGGAGAGCAGCGTGCCATTTCCGGTGCAGACATCGTAAACCGTAACCGCAACGCCCAGCAGCCCGATGAATCCAATCACATACAGACTGATCAGCTGGGTGTCCAAGTCCATGAAAAAGACCACGATCAGAGCCGAACAGAACAGACATACCAGAGCCGCATAGACCGGCTGTTCAAAGATGCCGAAATAGGCAAAGATCAACACGTATAAGATCGCATTCAGGCTCTCCACCAGCGTGTAGCGAAAGGGGATTTTTGCCCCGCAGCTGTGGCATTTTCCCCGCAGACGGCACCAGCTGAAGATCGGGATCAGATCCCGCTTGCGAATGGGTGTACCGCAGGTCATGCAGTGGGAGTTGTTCCGCCAGAGAGATTCCTCTTTGGGCAGACGGTAGATACAGACGTTCAGAAAGCTGCCGATCGCCGCACCAAAAGCAAAAATGATGCAGTACAGCAGTACATAACAGACGTAATACATAGGGCAAATTCCTCTCTTTTTTCTTGTCCTATTGTATCACATTTTGAAAAAGATGTCAAGAAATATGGAAATTGCGTGTACAACCGGGCGGCTGTGTGATTTTCACGAAAATCGGACTATACCCTTGACGAAAGCGGCAAAAAGTAGTACAATATTGTAAGAAGCCGGTGCATTGCCGGTTAGCATTTATGGGAGGTATTACACCATGTCTGAAAAGTTTATTGTTGAAACATCTGCAAGACACGTACATCTGACTGCGGAAGCATTCGCAGTGCTGTTCGGTGAGGGAAAGGAACTGACTGTCAAGAAGATGCTGTCGCAGCCGGGTCAGTTTGCCAGTGAAGAACGCGTAACGATCGTTGGACCGAAGAAGGAACTGCCGAACGTTTCCATTCTGGGTCCGTTCCGGAGTGCCAATCAGGTAGAACTGTCTGCAACAGACGCACGTTCGATCGGCATCGCTGCTCCGGTTCGCGAATCCGGTGATGTTGCAGGTTCCGGTGCATGTACCATTGTGGGACCGGCAGGTCAGCTGGAAATTTCTGAGGGTGTGATCGTGGCAAAGCGTCACATTCACTTCACTCCGGAAGACGCAGCAAAGGCAGGCGTAAAGGATAAGGACATCGTTTGGGTACGTGTTGAAACAGACGGCAGAAAGGCAATTCTGGGTGACGTGGTTTGCCGTGTTTCCCCGAACTATGCAACTGCAATGCACATCGACACGGACGAATCCAATGCCATTGGTGCAGGCCGCAACCAGATGGGCGAGATCGTCACAGTAGACTAAGGAAATCCTGCATAAAGTACGCCTGACGATGCATCTGATGCACAGGCTTCATTCAGCGTTTCCCTAATCGCATTTTTGATGGAAAGACAAACGGCGGATGCTGAAATCCTTTTGGCATCCGTTGTTTTTTTAGAAAGGAACAACTATATGAGATCATGGAAAAAATTGACGGCACTGCTTCTCGCTGGTGTGCTGGCTGGCTCGGCATTTACCGGCTGCGGCAAGCAGAGCAGCGACAGCAGCCAGCCGGAGTCTTCTGCCGCCGAGGAATCCTCTGAAAAGGAAACCACCACCGCCGCAGAAGAAACCACCACCGCGGAAACTACCACAGTTCACGTCAGCCCCACAGAAACGGTTTCCACCACGTTGGGCACGGAACTGACTGACATCAATGCCATGCTGGACAAGGGCAGCGATACCACCAACAATTACAAAGCCAAGCTGGATAACTTTATTCAGGAGGGCGACGTGGTACAGTCCTTTACCTTTATCGTGTACTCCGCCGACGGTTCGTCCAGTCTGGGCGACTTCAAGGGCGGCTACGGCGTTTCCGTCAAGGACGGCTGTGCCAGTGCTACCGATGCCGGCTGGTATCAGGCGGCAGACTTTGAGCAGTCCCAGAACAGTGCCTATGCGGAATTCACATGGAATGTTCCCGCAGAGATCCAGACGGAGATCGACCCCAGCGGCGAAGTCCTGTTCGGACACTGGTGGAGCAACGTGCAGCAGGTGAAGCTGTCCAGCATTGTGTGCACCTACACCCGTACCAAGGAAGTGCCGGTAGACGGTACCAATTCCGCCAGTCCGGCTGCAACTTTGAGTTTCAACGATGAGGCAGCCAAGACAGCGAAGATCGCTCTGTCCGACCTGATCGGGGCAGAGGATACGCTTCAGACAGTCACCTTTGACATCAGCAGCACTGGTGCACTGGGCAAGTTCACCGGTGCGTTCGGCGTGTCTGTGGACAAGAACGCAGACTGTGCCACCGATGCCGGCTGGTATCAGACCAAGAACGTCTGCGTGTTCACAGATTCCTCCAGCCTTTCCCTGACGTGGATCGTGCCGGACGATGTCAAGGAGAGCATTGACCCCAGTGGCGATGTGATGCTGGGGTACTGGTGGAGCGACCAGCCCAGCATTACCCTGAACAACATCAGCGTCCGCTACAGCAACAGCACCGGAACGACCACCAAGACCGAGCCGAAGTCGGACGAGTCCTCCAAGGGCGGGGAAGTGGCAGCAGTTTCCGGTGAAACACCTACTGCGGAGCAGGTCAACGCGATGACCAGCAAGCAGATCGTGGAGAACATCAAGGTGGGCTGGAATCTGGGCAACTCACTGGACAGCTACAACACCAGCTCCAGCGATACGGAAACCGGCTGGGGCAACCCGAAAACCACCCAGCAGATGATCGACACTGTAAAGGCTGCCGGCTTCAATGCCATTCGTGTGCCGGTAACGTGGAGCGAGCACATGTCCGCCGACGGCACCATCGATGCGGCGTGGATGAACCGCGTCAAGGAAGTTGTAGACTACGCCTATAACGACGGGCTGTATGTCATTGTGAATGTACACCACGATGACTACACATGGCTGACACCCTCCAGTGAAAAACTGGAAAGCGATAAGTCCACCCTGACAAACATCTGGAAGCAGATCTGTGCTACATTCCAGAACTACGACCACCGCCTGATCTTCGAGGGCATGAACGAACCGCGTATGATCGGTTCCGCAGAGGAATGGACCGGCGGCACACAGGAATCCTATGACGTTATCAACGCCCTGTATCAGGCATTTGTGGACACAGTCCGTTCTTCCGGTGGCTCCAACAAGGACAGAACGCTGGTTGTCAGCACCTATGCCCAGTCCGTGGAGAAGAACGCTGTCGGCGGTCTGGTGGTTCCGAAAGACGACCATGTGATCGTATCCCTGCACATCTACGCCCCGTGGAATTTCTGCGGTCCGGACGACACCCGTGCCGACTGGGGCAACGATGCCGACAAGCAGGAACTGGACACCATGTTCCAGTATCTGGACGACACCTTTGTCAGCAAGGGCATTCCGGTCATCATTGACGAAACCGGCTGCGTGAACAAGAACGAAAACACCTCCGCAAGAGTAGCATGGTTCAGCTATTATCTCAGCACAGCCAAGAAGCACGGCATCAAGTGCTTTATCTGGGACAACAACGAAACGAAGAACGGTTTCGGTCTGCTGAACCGCAAGGACTGCACATGGTATTATCCGGAAATCATCGAAGCCATTCAGAATGCTACCAAGTAAACGGATATTGTCATAATGCATAAATCATTCACCATATAGATGTGCAAAATGTAGAATTTTTATAGAAGCCAGAAAAAATCCCGTGTGAAACGTGCAAAAAACTGCAAAGTATGCTATAATAAGAGAAAGCACTGGAAAACGGGTACGCCCGCTTTTCAAACAAGAGGAGGCATTTTACTATGAGTCATCGAATCATTACCATTGAAAGAGAATATGCAAGCGGCGGCCGTGAGATCGGCGAAATGATCGCAGAACGGCTGGGCATTCCGTGTTATAATCGAGAAATTTTACAAATGGCATCTGAACGCTGCAATGTTTCCATGGATTATCTGGAAACCGCAGAGGAAGCTGCCCCCAAGAGTTTTCTGTACACTCTGATGCTGACCTCCAGCCCTACACGCACCATTGAGGAAAACCTGCCGCTGTCCGATAAGGTCTACATCATCGAAACCAACATCATTCGGGAACTGGCGGAAAAAGGCGACTGTGTGATCGTGGGACGCTGTGCAAGCTATATCCTGCGGGATCTGGAAAACCTGTTCAACGTGTTCATCTACGCGGACACCAAGTCCCGTTCGGAACGTGCCGTGCAGGAGTATCACGTGGACGAACGGCGGGTAGAGGCAATGCTGCGGAAGATCGACAAGCGTCGTGAAACATTCTACAGCATCAACACCGGCGGAAACTGGTACGACAAGGACAACTACCACCTCTGCCTGAACAGCGGAGCACTGGGGCTGGAACTCTGTGCGGATATTGTGGTAGAAACCGCAAAGAAAACCATTTATTAAGTCATTCGAAAGAATAGATACAGGCGGGATAGGGAAGCTTCTCTGTCCCGCTTTTTTTGTGAAAGAGTTGACTTTTTTCGAAAAATATGGTATATTGTAATTGAAAGTATTTTGCAACGAAAAGGAAACGGAGGAATGAAGATGAAGTTGTGGAAAAAAGTGCTTGCCGCGGTGACTGCGGGGGTGCTTTGCGTGGGAAGCGTTGGCGTGACAGACTTGCAGGGTGTGCTGGAATCTGCGGGAACGATGCTGACAGCGAGTGCGGAAGAAGGTACTTATGGAAATTTGTCCTATGGTGTAACCAATGCAGGTGAAATTGAAATTACGGGGTGCAATATGGGTGTTACTTCCGTTGAAATTCCGGCTGAGATTGACAGAAAACCTGTGACGAGTATTGGAAATAATGCTTTTCGCGACTGCACCAGTTTGACAGAGGTCAAGATACCAGACAGCGTGATAAATATTGGAGATTATGCTTTTTACGGCTGTACCAGTTTGACAGGAATCACAATACCGGACGGCGTAACAAGTGTTGGATTTCAGACCTTTTCCGGCTGTATCAGCTTAAAGGAAATCGCCATACCAGACAGCGTAAAAAGCATTGAAAATAACGCTTTTTACGGTTGTGCCAGCTTGACGGAAGTCGTCATTCCAAACAGTGTGACGCGTATTTACAGCGGGGCTTTTTACAAATGTACCAGTCTAATAGAAATGACTATTCCGGACAGTGTAACGTATATTGGAGAGTGTGCTTTTTGCGGCTGTACCAATTTGAAAAAAATTGTTGTTCCAGATAGTATAACGAGTATTGGAGGCAGTACTTTTTACGGCTGTACCAGTTTGACGGAAATCACCATACCAGACAGTGTGACGAATATTTGGAGCAGTACTTTTCGAGGCTGTTCCAGCTTGACGGAAATCACGATTCCGGACAGTGTGACGAGTATTGGTGACAGTGCCTTTTATGGCTGTACCAGCTTGACGGAAGTTACCATTCCAGACGGTGTGACGAATATTGAAGGATTTGTTTTTACGAATACACCATGGCTTATAGCCAAGCAAGAGGAAAATCCACTTGTGATCATCAATGGAACTTTGATTGATGGAACAACTTGTACTGGGAGTGTTACCATACCAGACAGCGTGACAAGTATTGCAGGAGGAGCTTTTGATAGCTGTACTGGTCTGACGGCAATTACCATTCCGGAAAGTGTAACAAGCATTGGAGATAGTGCTTTTTACAGATGTACCGGCTTGACGGAAATCGCCATTCCAGAAAGTGTAACAAGCATCGGCAATTATGCTTTTGATAGTTGCACCAACTTGACGAAAATTACCATTCCGGACAGCATAACGAGTATTAGCGATTATGCCTTTCGCGGCTGCACTGGCTTAAAGACAATTACTATTCCGGAAAGTGTGACAACTGTTGGAGAAAATGCTTTTTCCGGCTGTACTGGTCTGACGGAAATCACCATTCCAGACAGCGTAACGAGTATTGGAGATCATGCTTTTGACGGCTGTACCGGCTTAAAGACAATCACCATTCCGGAAAGTGTGACAAGCATTGGAAATGGTACTTTTGATAACTGCAATAATCTGATCATTCGTGGCTATACCGGCTCTTTCGCCGAAACTTACGCAAGGGAACATAATATTCGATTTGCAGATGTAAATGCAACTTATACTTGCGGCGACCTCGATGGCAGCGACAATATCGACTCCACCGACATCTTCTACACTATGCTCTACATCGCCAACGTTGCCGTAGGCAATGACGGCGGGCTGACGGCTGAACAGATCGCTGCCGCCGATGTAGACGGCAACGGCACAGTGGATTCCACCGACAGCTTCTATATCATGTACTACGTGGCTCTCCACGGGGCAGGACACAACACCTCTTGGGAAGAAGTTCTCGCAAAATAAGCCATGTGAATAGGCACTCTACAGAACGGAAAAACGGTTCTGTAGGGTGCTTTTTGATTTTTTTCTTGCATTTTCTTCGCAGATATGATATAATGGAAATGGAAACCTTTTACTATAACAAATTTAGGATGGTGTTCAAAATGAAAATATGGAAAAAAGTCGTGGCAGCTATGACCGCCGGGATGCTTTGCCTGGGGAGCGTGGGGCTTTCCGGGGTGGAAAACGTGCTGAAAAGCGTAGGGACAGTGCTGTCAGCGAGTGCAGAGGAAACGGCTGAAACAGAAAGAGTCCCTGTGGGAACGGGAACGACTACCGTTCGTGTGGGAACTGGAACGACACAATTGGAATATGAAGTGTATAACGATGATACAGTTGGAATCACAAATTGTGATAACGACGCAGCTGGAGAGCTAGAAATTCCGGCGGAAATTGACGGGAAACCGGTGACGAGTATTGGAGGGGGTGCTTTTGGTGGCTGTAGCAGTCTGACTACAATCATGATACCAAACGGCGTAACGAGTATTGGTGGGGAGAGTTTTTCTGAATGTACCAGCTTGACTGAAATCACAATACCGGATAGTGTGACGAGAATTTGGGATTTTGCTTTTAGTGGGTGCACTAGTTTAAGAAAAATCACAATACCAGACAGCGTAACGAGCATTGAAGAATTAGCTTTTAGCGGTTGTAGCAGCCTGGCTGAAATCACGATACCGGACAGCGTGGTGCACATTGGAACATTAGCTTTTGATGGTACGCCTTGGCTTGAAGCAAAGCAGGCAGAAAACCCATTGGTAATCGTTAACCATATTTTGATTAACGGTAAAGCTTGTACTGGAGCTGTAATCATTCCTGATGGTGTGACAAGTATTGGAGAAGATGCTTTTTTCAATTGCAGCAGCTTGACTGAAATCACAATACCGAATAGCGTGATAAGTATTGAAGATTATGCTTTCAGATCGTGTAGTGATTTAGCAAAGATCATAATGCCAGGTAACGTGACAAGCATCGGAGAATATTCTTTTGCTGATTGCACCAGTCTAACGGAAATTACCATACCTGACAGCGTGACAAGTATTGGAGATAATGCTTTTTTTGGTTGTAGTAGTCTGACTAAACTCACAATACCGGACAGTGTGACGAGCATTGGAAATCAAGTTTTTCTTAATTGTAACAGTCTGACCGAAATCACAATACCGGACAGTGTGACAAGCATTGGATATTATGCTTTTAATTGCTGTAGCAGTCTGACCAAAATCACAATACCCGACAGCGTGACCAGCATTGAAGAAGATGCTTTTTCCGGTTGTGACAACCTGACCATCTACGGCAACGCCGATTCTTGCGCACAACAATACGCAACTGAAAACAACATCAAATTTGCCCTGATCGGCACTGACCCCACTGTTTCCAAGGGCGACCTGGACGGCAACGACACGCTGGACTCCACCGACATCTTTTACACCATGCTCTACATCGCCAACGTTGCCGTAGGCAATGACGGCGGGCTGACGGCTGAACAGATCGCTGCCGCCGATGTAGACGGCAATGGTACAGTGGATTCCACCGACAGCTTCTATATCATGTACTACGTGGCTCTCCGCGGAGCAGGATATGACACTTCTTGGGAAGAAGTCCTCGCGAAGTAAATGCTGTTTTCCTTGCTGAACGAAAAACCGACTTTCTTTGTGAAAGTCGGTTTTTTGTCGCCTTGACATTTTGTCCGGAACACACTATAATAAATTTATCCAATAAATTTATCCGGCAGCTTCAGCCTCGCCGGAAACTTTTTGAAAGGAATCTGATTTATGAAATCGATCTATACCTGCCCCTATTGCGGAGCAAAATCGTTTAACCCGTGGAAAAAGGCGTTTGCCGGCGGACTGCGTACCAAAGGAAAAGTCTGCATGGAATGTGGACAGCACTGCGTCAACGGCGTTGCATCGATGATCTTCAGTGCAGTGGTCTATATTGCTGCCCTCGTGGTTGTCCTGCTGGTCTACTTCAAGGGCAATTCCAACTGGGACTACGTCTACATGGTGGGGGCTGTTGCGGCAGCGTTCGTGCTGTGCCGGCTCTTTGATGCATTTTTCGGTCCGCTGGTGAAGCCGATCCGGAACGACGTGTTAAGCTGATGGGTGCCGGACTTTATCTGCACGTGCCGTTCTGCCGCCGGAAGTGTCCCTACTGCAACTTTTATTCCGTGCCGGCACAGCCGGAACTGCTGACCGCCTACACTGCGGCAGTCTGCCGGAACTTGCGGCATTACGGAAACGCTGCCCAGCCGGAACGCGTGGACACGGTCTATTTCGGCGGCGGAACGCCCTCGCTGTTGCTGCCTGCACAGATCACACAAATTCTGGAAACGGCGGCGGAACAGTTTGCCCTGTCCGCAGATGCGGAGATCACACTGGAGGCAAATCCTGCCACTGTGACACCGGAGCAGCTGCGGGAACTTCGCCACGCAGGCATCAACCGGCTTTCTCTGGGGGTGCAGTCCCTGTCCGATGCCCAGCTGAAACGGCTGGGACGGTTGCACACGGCACAGGAGGCTGTGGAAACGGTATACGCTGCCGCAGAAGCGGGCTTCCGGAACCTGTCCTGTGACCTGATGCTGGCACTGCCGGAGCAGACGGCGGACGAACTGGAGCAGACCATTTCCCGGCTGGTGCAGCTGCCCATTACACACGTGTCTGCCTACTTATTAAAGGTAGAGCAGGGAACGCCTTTTGCCGTGCAGCACGTGGCGGAATGCTGTCCCGACGATGACACCGCGGCAGACCTCTACTTGCAGGCGGTGGAGCAGCTGGGGGCAGCTGGCTTTTTGCAATACGAGATCTCCAACTTTGCCAAAGCCGGTTTCGAGAGCCGGCACAACTGCAAGTACTGGCACTGCGAACCCTATCTGGGCATCGGACCGTCTGCACATTCCTGCTGGAACGGCAAGCGGTTTTTTGTGCCGTCTGCCGTGTCGGATTTTCTGGAGCAGCCGGTGCAGCCAGTCGAAACCGAAGACGAAACGCCCTGCACACCAGAGGAAAAGCTGCTGCTGGGCATGCGGTTGACAGAGGGTGTTCCGGCTTCGTGGCTGGCAGAAAAGCAAGCGGCGGCAGAACGTTATTGCAAGCTGGGCTTTCTGCAAAAAGTCGGCGAACGCATCGCATTCACGCCCAAGGGCTTCCTCGTATCCAACACCATTTTAGCAGAACTGATATAACCAAATCACCGCAGTCATAGATGCAATCTTACTGGGGAGAAACTTTCTGAGGAAAGTTTCTCCCCAGACCCCTTTTCAAAGACTTTTATTCCATTTTTTCTCATAGGGGCTATAGCCCCTATGAGAAAAAATAAAGTGAAGTTTTCGGAGGGGAGTTTGAGGGGAACCCTTCTTCAAAAGGGTTCCCCTCAATAGGCTGCATGTATGGTTGTTGTGATTCGGCTATTTCAGAAACAGGCTGCGAAAGGTTTGCAGCCATTGGGGCAGTACTTCGCAGACGGGAATCAGGGAGCCGTTCTGATAAATTGCCGCTTCTGTGAACCCGTTTTCGTTGTCGAAAAAATGGGCTTCGTCACAATAGGGCAGAATTTTGGAGAGGTCTGCGAATCGCTTCTCGTATCGGCGGCGTACATCTGCTTCGGCAATGTTGTGTCCTCCTTTGCGGACACGGTTGGCAATGCGGTATAGGCTTTCTTCGGCGGAACTGATGCCAATATAATACAGCCGAATCTGATAGTCCTTTTGTCGAGCTGCAAGAATGGTCTGTAGTGTGCGTCTGCCGGAAAGCGTGGTTTCCTGCGTGAAGTTCCAGCCGTTTTGAATTGCGGTTTCCATTTCCTGAATGGCGATCCTGCCGGCTTCCAGTTTGTTGCAGTGCTCTTTTGCCGCGATATGATCTGGATCAATGATTTTTCCCAAGTCCAGTCGCTGCTGCCGCAGGACACCGGAAAAACTGCTTTTTCCTACGCCGTTGACACCACCGATAATGGTATAAACTTTCATGTGTATTCCTCCGATGCTACTGGTATTTCTTTTGGACAACACTGCATAAAGCCGACAGGCAGTCTTTGTGCGGTGCTGTTTTTATTATACCATGAAAAAATTTCCTCTGCAAGTATAACGGAACAGATTCCGGTGCATACTCTCATCGAGGTGAGTGAGATGCAGAAATGGGAATGGGCATTGCTTTTGGGTATGGTAGGAACGGTCTGCTGTTCGGCACTGGCGGGAACGGCACAGAGTTACGGCTCGCTGGAACAGAATGTGCTGCGGCTGCACATTCTGGCGAACTCGGACAGCATCGACGATCAGGCGTTGAAACTCAAGGTGCGGGACAAGGTGCTTGCACAGACAGAAGCCCTGTTCCGGTCCCAGCCGGAAAATGCTGCCGATGCGGAACAGCTCGTAGCAGAGCATCTGGAAACGCTGGAGCAGACAGCACAGCAGCTGGTGTGGGATGAGGGATATTCCTATGCAGTCAAGGCACAGCTGGTGGAAATGCCCTTTGACGACCGCACTTATGGGGAATGGACCATGCCGGCAGGAGACTATGAGGCTCTGCGGATCACCATCGGCGAAGCCGCAGGACAGAACTGGTGGTGCGTAATGTATCCGTCCCTCTGCGTGCCCAATGCCTGCGAAGTCACGGCGGACGAAGAAACTGCACAGGAGGCATTCGGTAAGTCGGAACAGGACATGCTACAGCACCATGAACGCTATGCAGTCAAGCTGAAATGCGTGGAATGGCTGAAACAGTGGTTCTGAAATATAGATGTTCTGTAAATTTTCGGAGAGATGCTTGACAACAGGACGGGAGTATGATAAAATAACAAAAGTAAACAAAGAAGAGCATTCCCGTTCTCACCGTTTGGCGTAGAGTCGAAACGGTCAATACTCGTGTATAACGACCTTTTTCTGCGGAAAAGGGACGCTTTTTGACGAATGGAGAAGGAGTGTTCACCCAACAGTGGACGCTTTTTTTTGTTTGAAAATAACATGTTTGGAGGTGCTGGCTTATCAGCAAACAGGAACTGCAGATCAACGAGGAAATTCGGGACAGAGAAATTCTGGTCATCGACCAGAACGGTGAAAAACTCGGAACAATGTCTGCGAGAGATGCACAGAAAATCGCCTATGAAAAGGATCTGGATCTGGTGAAGATCGCACCGGGTGCAAAACCGCCGGTATGCCGGATCATGGATTACGGCAAGTACTGCTTTGAACAGCAGAAGCGGGAAAAAGAGGCACGGAAAAACCAGAAGGTCGTTTCGATTAAGGAGATCCGTATGTTTTCTGCCATCGACACCCACGACTTTGAAACCAAAGTCAATCAGGCAAAGAAATTCCTGCAGGGTGGCGACAAGTTGAAGGTTTCCGTCCGTTTCCGGAAGCGTGCAATTGCACACCCGCAGATCGGCGAAGAACTTCTGAAGCGTTTCCAGGAAGCGTGCAAGGAAGTCGGCGTTGTTGACAAGCCCGCGAAAATGGAAGGCCGCAGCATGGTCATGTTCATTTCACCGAAGGCATCGAAGTAAACAGGAGGAATTCACAATGGCAAAGATCAAGACCAAGACTCATTCCGGTGCAAAGAAGCGTTTTAAGATGACTGCTTCCGGAAAGGTAAAGTATCAGAAGACCAACAAAAGACACAGACTGACACAGAAGGATACCAAGAGAAAGAGAATCGCTCGTACCGTTGGTATCGCTGACTGCACAAACGCACCGGCACTGAAAAAGCTGATGCCATATCTCTAAGCCGCAGGAATATTCGGGCTTTGATTGGAATCTGAGAAATAACGGAGGTAAATAACTATGGCACGTATTAAAGGTGCAATGATGACTCGCAAGAGAAGAAATAAGACACTGAAGCTGGCAAAGGGCTACTGGGGCAGCAAGAGCAAGCACTTCAAGATGGCAAAACAGGCTGTCATGAAGTCCGGTAACTATGCTTACGTCGGCAGAAAGCAGAAGAAGAGAGAGTTCCGTCAGCTGTGGATCACTCGTATTTCCGCTGCATGCAAGATGAACGGCATCAACTACTCCCAGTTCATGAACGGCTGCAAGAAGGCTGGCATCACCCTGAACCGCAAGATGCTGTCTGAAATCGCAATTCATGACGCAGCAGGCTTCACTGCAATCGTAGAACAGGCTAAGGCTGCTCTGTAAGGATTTGAATGCGAAACACGCTCTGGAAATGATACGGGGCGTGTTTTGTTGTATTATAAGGGAAACACTGCGTTGCCATAGAGCCTGTTTCGCATCTGCACAGAAACGGATACGAAACAGGCTCTTGCAAAAGAGGGGGAAAGAGCACATGGAAACACTGTTGAAAATCTCGGCACACGACAATGCCGCCATAAAACAATATCGAAAACTGGCACGTTCCCGAAAAGAACGCACCAAGGCGGGGCTGTTTGTGCTGGAGGGCTTCCGGCTGGTGTCGGACGCGGTGAAAAATGGTGCGGCTCTGACCCAGCTGTTCTGGACGGAGGACGGATTGGCACGCTGGCAGGCAGAGGGCTTGCCGACAGCGTGGGACGGTGTGCGTTGTGCACAGCTCTCGGATAGCCTGGCAGCGGAACTCTCTCAGACGGAACATTCACAGGGTGTTTATGCCATTTGTCAGATGCCCCAGCCACCGGCACTTTCCGCATTGATCCACGCAGGCGGCAGCTACGCCGTGCTGCATCAGCTACAGGATCCCGGCAATGCCGGCATGATCCTGCGGACGGCGGACGCACTGGGGCTGGACGGCGTGATCTACAGTGCCAGCTGTGACATCTACAGTCCGAAAGTGGTGCGGGCAACGATGGGCTCGTTGTTCCGTGTGCCGCTCTGTTGCGTGCCGGATATTGCCCCTGTGCTGGAAGCTTGTCGGTGTGCAGGTGTGGAAACCTGTGCGGCTGTGGTTTCCGGTGCGGCGGAACTGGTGGGGCAATGCCGTTTTTCCGGCGGCACGGCGATCGTGATCGGCAACGAGGGCAACGGATTGCCGGAAACGGTAGCGGCTGCCTGTGATCGCCGTGTGACGATTCCCATGCACGGGACGATCGAATCCCTTAATGCTGCTATGGCAGCCGGCATCATTCTGTGGGAAGTGCAGAGAACGGCACAGGACCAGAACGGAGGGCAGTGAGATGGAAGAAATACGCTGTCTGCTGTGGCTGGTCATGATATTCGGTGCAGGAAATCCCCGAATCTGGAAGGCACTGCACCGCTATCATTCTCCGCAGAAAGCCGTGGAGATCTTGCGGAAACCGGAAACAGATGCCGATCTGCATCTGCCGGAGCACACTCTGCGGCGAATTCGTCAGACCGGTGAGGATAAAGTGGACGAAATGCTGGAACGCTGTGAAAAGCTGCGTCTGTCCATTCTCTGGTATGGAGATGCGGCATATCCCGAACAGCTTTTGTCCATTGTGAATCCACCGGTATTGTTGTTTTATCAGGGGGACAGCTCCCTGCTGCAAAATCACCTGCTGCTGACTATTGTGGGAACTCGCAATCCGGCGGAGTACAGTTTACGGGTGGAGAAAACCATTTGTCATGATCTGGTGCAGATGGGCTTTGTGCCGGTGACGGGCTATGCCGCCGGTATTGACATCACCGCCAATTTGTGTGCTCTGGAGGCGGACAAGCCCAGCATTGCCCTGATGGGCTGCGGGCTGGACGTGGCGTATCCGAAATCCCATGTAAACTTGAAATATGAAATCGCCAAGCACGGCTTGATCTTGTCGGAGTTTCTGCCGGGAACTTCTCCGGCACCGGCAAATTTTCCGCTGCGGAACCGCGTGCTGTCCGGTTTGAGCATGGGCACTTTCGTGATACAGGCACCGGTTCGAAGCGGTGCACTGATTACGGCGGAGAACGCCATGGAGCAGGGCAGAGATGTTTTCTGTATTCCACCGGCGGACATATTTGACAAACGGTATATGGGTGTGATAAAATATCTTCGGGACGGTGCAATTCCCGTGTTTGACAGTCGGGACATTGTCTATGAGTATTACACCAGCCACGCCCATATGATCGGGGCGGCGGCACTGTACGGAGAGGATCGGGACAAATCGGAAAGTTCTGTGATGACGCTGGGGGAGGCGGAAACGAAGCCAAAGACACCGGCGAAGAAACCACAGGTTTCCGTTCCGGAACCGCCGGCAGAAGCAGAACCCGATCCGGTACTGGATCCCATGCCGGAGGAAGAGCTGGAAGGGCTGGCAGGAGAGATCCTGTCCCTGCTGCAAAAGCAGGACGTGATGCACATGGATCAGATCGCAGCGGAACTGGAGGTTTCCATGGAGGAACTGACCACCACGCTGACCGAACTGGAACTGTACGGGAAATTGGAACGCCTGCCGGGAAAACAATTCCGGTGCATGCGTTGAGGCTGTCCTGTGTCTGTTCGCTACGGACAAATCTTGAGAAAAAACAGCTGTGAGAAACAGCCAGCAGAGAGAACGAGAGGAATATGTCGAATTTAGTGATCGTGGAATCGCCGGCAAAGGCGAAAACCATTCAGAAATATTTGGGAAAAGGCTATGATGTCATTGCCTCAATGGGGCATATCCGTGATCTGCCCAAGTCCAAGCTGGGTGTTGATGTGGAAAATGGTTTCCAGCCCCAGTACACGGACATGAAGGGCAAGGAAGATGTCATTAAAAAGTTGAAAGAACATGCGAAGAAGTGCGACCATGTCTATCTGGCGACGGACCCGGATAGAGAGGGAGAAGCCATTTCATGGCATATCGCACAGCTTCTGCATTTGGATATGAACGCCGACGATCGGGTGGAATTCAACGAGATCACCCGCAGCGGCATTCAGGCAGGTATGAGCAATCCCCACAAGATCGATCTGGATCTGGTCAATGCCCAGCAGGCACGCCGGATTCTGGACCGTCTGGTGGGTTATAAGCTCAGCCCGTTCCTGTGGAAAAAAGTCCGCCGCGGACTGTCCGCCGGTCGTGTGCAGTCGGTTGCCGTGCGTCTGGTAGTCGATCGGGAAAATGAGATTCGGGCATTTGTTCCGCAGGAATACTGGTCGATCGATGCGAAATTTACCGCCCCGCCGTCCCGCAAGGTGTTTGCCGCCAAGCTGGTAAAGGTGGACGGTAAGCGGGTGGACAAAACGGAGATTCCGGACAAAGCCACCGCAGATGCTTTGCTGGAACGGCTGCAAAATGCCAGCTATTCTGTGCAGAACGTGAAAAAGCGTGTCACCAAGCGGCACCCCGCACCGCCGTTTATCACGTCTACCCTCCAGCAGGACGCTTCCTACCGGCTGGGCTTTCAGTCCAAGCGTACCATGAAAGTGGCACAGGAACTGTACGAAGGCGTGGACATCGACGGACTGGGGGCAGTGGGTCTGATCACCTACATGCGTACTGATAGTCTGCGGATTTCCGCAGAGGCACAGCAGGCAGCCGCGGACTATGTGACCGGAAAATACGGTGCAGAGTACCTGCCGCCGGAACGCCGAAATTATAAGTCCAAGAAAAACGCACAGGACGCTCACGAAGCCATTCGTCCGTCTATGCCGGACATGACACCGGAACGGGTAAAATCCAGCCTGACTGCGGATCAGTATAAGCTGTACCGTCTGATCTGGGAACGCTTTATCGCCAGCCAGATGGCAGATGCTCTGCTGGATACGGTTTCCGTGGATATTGAAGCCGACAACTGTATGTTCAAGGCAACCGGCTCCACGGTGAAGTTCGACGGCTTCACGGTGCTGTATGACGATGCCAAGGGCGACAAGAGCGAGAACAAGAACCTGCCGGAACTGGAAAACGGCATGGAGATCAAGGTAAAATCGCTGGAGGGCAACCAGCATTTCACACAGGCTCCGCCCCGCTATACCGAAGCAACGCTCATCAAGGCACTGGAAGAAAACGGCATCGGCAGACCGAGTACATATGCTCCTACCATTACCACCATTACCACACATCTGTATGTGGAGCGAGAGGGCAAACAGCTGAAGCCGACCGTTCTGGGCGAAGTGACAACGGAACTGATGAAAGAACATTTCCCCAACATTCTGGACGTGAAGTTCACCGCCGATATGGAAAACAGTCTGGACGATGTGGAACGCGGCAAGAAAAGCTGGGTGGACACACTGGAAGATTTCTACGGCGACTTCTCCAAGACGCTGGAAACTGCCGAGGAGAAAATGGAGGGCAAACGTGTCAAGGTGCCGGACGAGGAAACAGACATTGTCTGCGATCAGTGCGGCAGAAACATGGTCATCAAGATCGGACGCTACGGCAGATTTCTGGCATGCCCTGGTTTTCCGGAGTGCAAGAACACCAAGAAGATCGTACAGGAAACTGCCGGCTCCTGCCCGCTGTGCGGCAATAAGATCATTCTGAAAAAGTCCAAGCGTGGCAGAAGCTTTTACGGCTGCAACGCCTATCCGGACTGCAACTTCATGACATGGAATGTGCCTACCGAGGAAAAGTGTCCCCAGTGCGGCTGTACGCTGTTCCAGAAGGGCGGCAAGTCCGGCACACTGGTTTGCGAAAAGCCGGGATGCGGCTATTCCCGTCCTGTGGGAGGAGGTGCTTAAATGGCAGAAGTGACTGTGATCGGCGGCGGACTGGCAGGCTGTGAAGCGGCGTGGCAGCTGGCAGAAGCCGGCTTTTCCGTGCGGCTTCTGGAGATGAAACCGGTGCAGTATACACCGGCTCATCACTATGAGGGGCTTGCGGAACTGGTCTGCTCCAACTCGCTGAAAGCCGACCGCCTGAATTCTGCGGCAGGACTGCTCAAGGCGGAAATGACTCGTCTTGGCTCGCTGCTGATGCGGTGTGCCAGAAAGTCGGCAGTTGCTGCCGGCGGGGCACTGGCGGTAGACCGGAAACAGTTCTCCGACCTTGCCACCGAAGCGATTCGGAATCACCCCAACATCACGCTGGAAACGGCTGTGGTCACGGAAATTCCGGATACGCCCACAGTGGTTGCCACAGGACCTCTCACCGAGGGGGCACTGGCGGCGGATATTGAAAAACGCTGCGGCACACGGCTGAGTTTCTTTGATGCCGCTGCACCGATCGTCAGCTTTGAGAGTCTGGACAAGGAGAAAGTGTTCTTTGCGGCTCGCTATGGCAGAGGCGATGCAGACTATATCAACTGTCCCATGAACAAGGCAGAGTATGAGGAATTTTATCAGGCACTGATCGGGGCAGAACGTGCACCGCTGCACGACTGCGACAAGGATGCCTTTCGGGTGTATGAGGGCTGTATGCCCATTGAGGTGCTGGCTTCCCGCGGCATGGACACCATGCGGTTCGGACCGCTGAAGCCGGTGGGGCTGACAGACCCCCGCACCGGTCACCGCCCGTGGGCAGTGGTGCAGCTGCGGCGGGAAAATCAGGAGGGCACCATGTATAATCTGGTGGGATTTCAGACCAATCTGAAATTTCCGGAACAGAAGCGGGTGTTCTCCATGATCCCCGGACTGGAGCATGCGGAATTTCACCGCTATGGCGTGATGCACCGGAATTCATTTCTGGACAGTCCCCGCCTGCTAGATGCGGACTATCACTTCCGCGGGCAGGACGGGCTGTACTTCGCCGGACAGATGACCGGTGTGGAGGGCTACATGGAATCAGCGGCAAGCGGCATTCTTGCCGGAAAAAACCTGGCAAGACAGCTGCAGGGCAAGCCGCCGTTGATCCTCCCGCGGGAAACTATGATGGGAGCACTGGCGGCATACATCAGCAGTGCTCCCACGGAGAATTTCCAGCCGATGGGTGCCAATATGGGCATTCTGCCGGATCTGCCGGAGCGAATCCGTGGCAAACAGGAAAAGTATCAGGCATACGCGGATCGAGGCATGGCGGCACTGGAACAGTACCTGCAGACCACGGAACAATAAGGCGATACCGCAAAAAGCCTGTCTGACGGCTTTGCACGGTATTGTCATAACATAAGGGAGATCATAAATTTTGAATATTTTAATCGACGCATTCGGCGGGGACAACGCCCCGCTGGAAGTGATTCGCGGCGGTGCACGGGCGGTGCAGGAACTGGGCGTGACTGTGACGCTGGTGGGGGACGAGCAGAAAATTCGTGCCTGTGCCGAGAAAAACAGGCTGCCGCTGGACGGCATGGAAATTCTGCACGCTCCGGCAGTGTTTGACATTCACGAAGAACCCACGTCCCTGCTGAAACAGCATGCGGATACTTCCATGGCAGTGGGCATGCAGGCACTCCACGACGGCAAGGGTGATGCCTTTGTCTGTGCCGGCAGTACCGGTGCCCTGCTGGTGGGAGCCACATTTCTGGTGAAGCGGATCGCCGGCATCAAGCGTGCGGCAGTGGCTCCGGTGCTCCCCACGGAAACGACACCGTTTCTGCTGATCGACGGCGGTGCCAATAACGACTGCCGTCCGGAAATGCTGGTGCAGTTTGCGATCATGGGCAGTGCCTATATGCAGAATGTCATGCACGTGGACAAGCCCCGCGTGGCTCTGCTGAATGTGGGAGCCGAGGAAACCAAGGGACGGGAACTGGAACTGGAATCCTATGTCCAGCTGGCACAGGCTCCGGTGAATTTCATCGGCAATATCGAAGCACGGGAACTGCCTGCCGGTGCAGCAGATGTGGTAGTCACAGACGGCTTTACCGGCAATGTGGCACTGAAGCTGTACGAGGGCATGGGCAAGTTTATGGCACACCAGATGAAAGGCAACCTGTTCGCAGGCGTTGCCGGAAAGCTGGCGGCACTGCTGATCCTGCCGAAGATCAAGGCACTCACCAAAAAAATGGACTACAAAGCCGTAGGCGGTGCAGTGATGCTGGGCGTACAGAAGCCGGTCATCAAGGCACACGGTAGTTCCGACGGCACAGCATTTTTCAATGCGATCCGGCAGGCGAAGGACTGCGTTGCCGGAAATGTGGTACAGACCATTGCAGAAAATACCGGAAAGCCGGTAAAGAAATAGAGGGAAAGCAATCATGGAACATACAGAGTATGTAGATTTAGGAAGGTTTGAAACGTATATCCATTACCACTTTAAGGACAAGCACCTGCTGCTGGAAGCACTGTCCCACTCGTCCTATGCCAACGAAAAGCATAAGACCCGCAACAGCAACGAGCGTCTGGAATTTCTGGGGGACAGTGTGCTGTCGATTGTGGTTTCGGAATTCCTGTTTCACAAGTATCCCGACCTGCCGGAGGGCGAGCTGACCAAACTCCGTGCCTCAATGGTATGTGAAAAGGCACTGCATGTGTTCGCCAGAGAGATTCATCTGGGCGAATTCCTCCTGCTGGGCAAGGGTGAGGAGCACACCGGCGGACGTTCCCGTTCGTCGATTCTGGCAGACGCGTTTGAAGCTGTCATTGCGGCGATCTTTCTGGACGGCGGCATGGACGCGGCAAAGCGGCATATCATGCGTTTTATTCCGAAGAATCCGGTTGCAGAAAGACAGCAGCCTGCCGGCTTCCACGACTATAAGACACGGCTACAGGAAGTCGTGCAGAAGAATCCGGAGGAAAAGGTGGAGTATCTGCTTGTCAGCGAATGCGGTCCCGATCATGACAAGGCGTTCGAAGTGATTGTCTGCCTGAATTCCAATGTCATCGGCAAAGGCGTGGGACACAGCAAAAAGGCTGCGGAACAGCTGGCTGCCAAGGAAGCACTGTCCCTGATGGGCTATGGCACAGCATAAGACACTGGCGTTCTTCATTCCCCATCGGGGCTGTCCGCACCAGTGCAGCTTCTGCGACCAGCGAACGATCAGCGGCACAGTGCAGGCTCCCACGCCGGAAGAGGTGACACAGACCTGTCAGGCAATGCTGGAACGCAGCGGGTCGCTGGAATCGGCGGAGATCGCCTTTTTCGGCGGCAGCTTCACAGCGGTGGAACCGGCGTATCAGATCGCCCTGCTGGAGGCGGCACAGCCGTTTCTGGGAGAAGGTATGTTTTCCGGTATCCGCATTTCCACCCGACCGGACGCGGTAGACAGTGCAGTTCTGGAACGGCTGGAACGCTATCATGTCACTGCGGTGGAACTGGGAGCACAGAGCATGTGTGACCGTGTGCTGTATCAGAATGAACGGGGACACGATGCACAGGCAGTCCGGCAGGCAAGTGCCATGCTGCGGGAACGGGGTTTTTCGCTTGGTTTGCAGCAAATGGTGGGCTTATACAGCAGCACATTGCAGGACGAATATGACACGCTGGAACAGCTTCTGGCGTGTCAGCCGGAAACCCTGCGAATCTATCCCACGGCAGTGCTGGAGGGCACCAAGCTGGCAGAGTATTATTTCCGCGGCGGCTATCCGCAGTTGTCACAGGAAGAAGTGCTGGACTATTGTGCAGATGCCCTGTGCCGCTGTCACCATGCCGGCGTGCGGGTGATCCGGCTGGGGCTGCATGATACGCCGTCCCTGCGGGAACATCTGCTGGCGGGGTATTTCCACCCTGCCTATGGAGAACTGGCGGAATCCCGTCTGTATCTGCGGCAGCTGAAAGCGGCGGCAGCAGACTGTGGAAAAACGGAACTCTTTGTGGAAACGGCTCCCCGTACCATGAGCAAGGTGCTGGGGCAGCACGGTTGCAACCGGAAGGCACTGGCGGAGCAGGGCGTTTCGCTTCGTGTACGGGAAAATGCTGCCGTTGCTGCGGGAACGCTTCTGGCAGGGCAGCAGGTCTATGAGATCTTTTCGGAAAGGAATCAACGATGAGGACAAAACATACCAGACGTTGTCTGGCGGCAGTGCTGGCAGCGGTTTTGCTGCTGGGTGCCGCAGCTGGTGCATTTTTTTGGAACCGGCACCGCGGGGCAGCTCCTGCTGTGGTGGAAACCGCACAGGAAAACGCGGCGGAACAGGTGGTCTTTTTCCGGCAGAAAGATGACCGATGGAAAACGGACACGCTGGGCGATTCTGTCTATCACATGGCGGATTCCGGCTGTCTGACCTGCTGCGTAGCAGCGGCGTTGCAGATGCAGCAGATCTCTGTGGACGGTCTGCCGGAAAATGCCGATGCCGGAGAGGTGAATCAGTTCTTTTCGGAACATGGCGTGTACGACAGTGCAGGTAATCTTCTGTGGGAGATGCTGGAACAGACTGCCGGTGTTTCTGTCCGGAAACAGGACGCGGCGGAATTGCAGGACGGCGAACTGGATCAGGAACTGGCAGCGGGACGATACCCCATTGTACGGGTGAAGATGCCCAAGTCCGGCAGCTATCACTATGTGCTGCTGGTGGGCAGTGCTGACGGAACATATCTCTGTATGGATCCGCTGCAAGCCAAAGAACAGACAGTGCCGCTGTCGGACTTCGGCGGGAAAATCTATGCAGTGCGTGTGCTGCAATCGTAAAGAATGCGGGATACGCCGCCGGAAAAAGAGGTGAAATGCAAACATGTATCTACGCTCCCTGGAACTGCAGGGATTCAAGTCGTTCCCTGACAAGATCAAGCTGCACTTTGACAAAGGTCTGACCGCCGTGGTGGGACCGAACGGCAGCGGCAAGAGCAATATCGGGGACGCTGTGCGTTGGGTGCTGGGGGAACAGTCCACCAAGACGCTCCGCGGCAACAAGATGGAGGACGTTATTTTTTCCGGCACAAAAACCAGAAAGGCCATGGGCTTTGCGGCAGTTACGCTGGAGATCAGCAACGAAGCCGGCGAGTTGGGAGAAGCCTATGGTGCTGTAGTCAGTGTTACCCGAAAGCTGTATCGCAGCGGTGACAGTGAGTACCGCATCAACGGCAAGAACGTCCGGCTGAAGGACGTGACGGAACTGTTCATGGATACCGGCATGGGCCGTGACGGCTATGCCATTATCGGACAGGGACGCATTGCAGAAATCGTCAGTGCCAAGAGTGCAGACCGGCGGGACATTTTCGAGGAGGCTGCGGGGGTTTCCAAGTTTCGCTATAAGAAACAGGAGGCACAGCGGAAGCTGGACGCGGCACAGGAAAATCTGGTGCGTTTGCAGGATATTGTTTCTGAACTGGAATCCCGCGTGGAACCGCTGCGAAAGCAGGCGGAAAAGGCGAAACAGTACGTGGAACTGGCAGGCAAACAGAAACAGCTGGAGGTTTCCCTCTGGGTGCGGCGGCTGGGTGCTCTGCGGGAAAAGCTGACGGGGTTGTCTGACGGCTTGTTACAGGCACAGGCGGAATACCAGAATGCCGAACGGGAGATCCAGCGGACAGATGCACAGGTGCAGGACGGCTATCGGCGTATGCAGGAAAGCACGCTGAAAATGGAGGAAATTCGCCAGCAGATGCAGCAGGCAGAGGAAGAAACCACCCAGCTGAAATCTGTGGTGGCAGTCTGTGAAAACGACATTCTCCACAGCCGGCAGATGCAGGAGAGCCTGCGGCAGCAGAAACAGGAAACGGCTCAGCAGTCCCGCAACATGGAAAACCGCATGGAGTCCCTGTCTGAACAGGTGGTGCAGCTGCGGCAGAAGCGGGAAGCGATTCAGGTAGAAGCGGAACAGACCGAACAGAACTGGAACGCCCTGAAACAGCAGGCTGCACGGCGGGGACAGGAATACGAACAGGCAAACCAGGTATTGCAAAATCTGCTGGTGCGGCAGAGTGAACTGCGTGTCTTGCAGCAGACAGCTGCCGGACAGCAGGAAGAACTGAAAGCCCAGCTGGCAGAACAGGGCATGCGGCAGAGTGCACTCCGGCAGGCATGCACGGAGCAGAATGCCGCGTATGATGCCGCCAGAGAACAGGCACAGCAGGCACAGGAACAGTTCCAACAGGTGCAGAACCAGCGGGACGGTTTTCAGAAACGCTACGCTCATGCAGTGCAGGCACTGGAAGCCGGTAAGAAGCAACAGGAACAGGCGGCATTCGCCCTGCGGGAAAAACGGCAGCGGCAAAGACTGCTACAGGATATGGAACGAAACATGGAGGGCTTTGGCGGCAGCGTCAAGGCAGTCCTGCGGGCAGATGGCGGCAGGCCCCGCGGCGTATTCGGCACGGTGGCACAGCTGATTACCACCGACCAGAAATACGGCGTGGCACTGGAAACCGCATTGGGCGGTGCCATGCAGAACCTGATCGTGGAAAACGAAAACGCTGCCAAGCAGTGGATCCGCTTTTTGCAGCAGAAGCACGCCGGACGTGCCACATTCCTGCCGCTGACTTCCGTGCGGGGAAAGACGCTACACGAAACCGGTCTGGAACAGCACGAGGGCTTTGTGAATCTGGCGTGCAATCTGGTGCGGTATGAGGAACGGTTTTCCGGCGTGGTACAGTTCCTGCTGGGGCGAATCGTCGTGGCGGAAGATCTGGACACGGCGACGGCTCTGGCGAAAGCTTATCAGTACCGGTTCCGTATCGTCACGCTGGACGGGCAGGTCATCAATGCCGGCGGTTCTTTCACCGGCGGTTCTGCCATGCGTGCCGGCGGCATGCTGACCAGACGGGCAGAACTGACGGCTCTTTCCGGCGAGATACAGGAACTGGAACAGCAGGAACAGGTGGCTTCTGCTGCCCTGCAAAAGGCACAGCAGCAGTCCGCACAGTTACAGCAGCAAATGGAAGCGTTGCAGCAGCAGTGCCGGCAGGCGGAATCTGAACAGGTTGCCGCAGCTGCACAGCTGGAAAAGGAACAGTATCTCCGGAAACAGACCACCGAGCGTGCCGAAGAAGCTGCCGGACAACAGGCGGCGTTGCAGGAACGCTTGCAGGAAACCGTTGACCGGCACACTGCTGCCGCAGAAGAAGCGGAAGAAGTGGAAAAGGCGATTCAAAAGGGACAGGAAATGCTGTCACAGGAAGCCGACCAGCGGACGGCTCTGGAACAGGAGCAGTCCAGGCTGGCAGAACGCCGTTCACAGCTGAAGATCGGCATGATGGAACTGGAAAAGGACATGGACACGCTGGCGAAGGAAATGCAGCAGCAGAGCGACCAGCAGGATTCCATGGCGGAAAAACTGGTGCAGATCGACAAGGATATTGCCGTGCAGGAAGATCTGATCCGTCAGAAGCAGACGGAGATCACCGAGAATCAAGCCAGGCTGGAACAGATGCAGAACAGCCGTACCGACGGGCAGGCAGAGATCCGGCACTGGCAGCAGGTGCATGATGCACAGGAGCAGCAGATTCGGGAACTGCAAAGCGGTTTGCAGGAAACCAACGCCGTGCGGGAGCGGTTTTCCGGCGAGATCAGCCGGCTGGAGGAACGAAAAATTTCCGTGCAGAACGATTATGACGGCGTGATCCGGCAGCTGCTGGAGCAGTACGAACTTTCCCTCTCCGAAGCACAGGCACAGGCACAGCCGCTGGAAGACCTACAGACGGCACAGCGGGAACTGCAAAGCCTGAAAGCACAGATTCGGGGGCTGGGCACGGTAAACGTGGCGGCGATCGAGGAATATGCAGAGGTTTCCAAGCGGTATCAGTTTCTGTCGGAGCAGATGCAGGACGCGGAAACTGCCAAGCGGGAACTGGAAGACCTTATCACCTCTCTGACAGAGGAGATGCAGCGAATCTTTTCGGAAAGCTTTTCTGTCATTGACCGGAACTTTCAGGAAATTTTCAAAGACCTGTTCGGCGGCGGAGAAGCACGGCTGGAACTGACTGATCCGGAACATGTACTGGAATCAGGCATTGAGATCAAGGTCGCACCGCCGGGAAAAGTCATCAAGAATCTGATCTCGCTTTCCGGCGGGGAGCAGTCCTTTGTGGCGATCGCCATTTACTTCGCCATTCTGCGGCTGCGGCCGTCGCCGTTCTGCATTCTGGACGAGATCGATGCGGCACTGGACGAGGGAAACGTCCGCCGCTATGCACAGTATCTGCAAAACTTTACAGATACCACCCAGTTCATTCTGGTGACGCACCGCCGGAGTGCCATGGAAGAAGCCAGTGTACTCTACGGTGTCACCATGCAGGAGGACGGTATTTCCCGTCTGCTGCGAATGGAACAGGAAGAACTCGAGAAAACGGAATAAGGCAATACCGCACAAAGTCCGCTTTGTACGGCGATGTCTATGCTTTCAAGGAAAGGATCGGTGTAAGATGGGCTTATTCGGAAAGAAAAATAAAAACAAGGAAAAAGGCGTACCGTTCTGGCGGCGGAACAAGCAGCAGGCAGAGAAAGAAACGGTATTGGAACCGGAGGAACAGACTGCGGAAACGGCTGATGCAGAAGCAGAAGAAGACATTGCCGCGGCTGCCCTCAATGACTTGGCGGCACAGGAGCAGGACGAGATCGAAAAGGCTCGCCTTGCCGCACAGGAAGTTGTGGAGGAATCTGAACAGCATCAGGCTGCAATTGCGTTGGCACGGCAGGCGGCTCTGGAAGCTGCCGGCATTTTGAAAAATGAAGAGAAGGCAGAACCGGAGGAAGAAGCCGAACCGGAGGAAGAAGCCGAACCGGAGGAAGAAACCGAACCGGAGGAAGAAACCGAACCGGAGGAAGAAACCGAACCGGAGGAAGAAGCTGAACCCGAAGCAGAAGAACCGGAAGAAGTAGAGCCTGTTGAAGAACCCGAACAGGAAGCAGAAACAGAATCAGAAACGGAACCGGCAGAAGCAGTTGAACCGGAATCAGAAGAAGCAGCTGAACCAGAAACAGAACTGACAGAAGAATCCGAGCCGGAAGCAGAAATAGAACCCGAGGGCGAATCTCAGCCGGAAGAAGCAGAACCCGAAAAGAAAAAGGGCTTTTTTGCGAAGATTCGGGACGGTCTGCGAAAGACCAAGGACGCAATGGTTTCCCGTATGCAGCAGGTGCTGGGCGGCTTTACCAAGATCGACGACGACCTGTTTGATGAGTTGGAAGAAACCATGATCACCAGCGATCTGGGACCGGAAACTTCTGTACAGATCTGTGAAACCCTGCGGAAACGCGTCAAGGAACGGGGTGTCAAGGATCCGCAGGAGATCATGGGCATGATTCAGGAGATCATCGGTGAGATGCTGGGTGAGGACCAGACACTGGAATATCCCACCCAGCCTACCATTGTCATGGTAATTGGTGTCAACGGTGCCGGAAAGACGACCACGATCGGCAAGCTTTGCCACCAGCTGAAAGGCGAGGGCAAAAAGGTGCTGGTGGCTGCGGCGGATACATTCCGTGCTGCGGCAATTGATCAGCTGGAAGTCTGGACACAGCGTGCCGGCGTGGACATCGTCAAGCATGCAGAGGGCTCTGACCCTGCATCGGTGGTGTATGATGCCATTGATGCCGCCAAGGCACGGGGCTGTGACGTGCTGATCTGCGACACCGCCGGACGGCTGCACAACAAGAAGAATCTGATGCAGGAGCTGGCGAAGATCAACCGCATCATCGAAACCAAGGCAGAGGGCTGCCATCGGGAAATCCTGCTGGTACTGGACGCTACCACCGGACAGAACGCAGTCAATCAGGCACGGCTGTTTCAGGAAGTGGCAGACATTTCCGGCATTGTGCTGACCAAGTTGGACGGTACTGCCAAGGGCGGTATCATCGTATCCATTCGCAACGAACTGGGCATTCCGGTGAAGCTGATCGGCGTGGGCGAAAAGATCGACGATCTCCAGCCGTTCCACGCACAGGATTTTGTCCGTGCCCTGTTTGAACCTACGGAGGAATCACTATGAAGAAGATTGTCATTGCATCGAATAACGCCGGAAAGCTGCGGGAGATCCGTGCGATCCTTGCCCCCTTCGGGCTGGACGCAGTTTCCCAGAAAGAAGCCGGCTTTGATGCGGAAGTAGAAGAAACCGGCACTACCTTTGCAGAGAATGCAGCACTGAAAGCCCATGCGGTTCACGAAGCCCTGCACTGTGCCGTCATTGCAGATGACAGCGGACTGCTGGTAGACGCACTGGACGGAGCACCAGGGGTATACTCGCACCGGTTTGCCGGCGAAAATGCCACTGATGCCCAGCGTTGCGAAAAGCTGCTGGAACTGCTGAAAGACACTCCCGCAGAAAAACGCACTGCACGGTTCCAGTGCGTGCTGTGCTATGTGAATGCGGCAGGGGAGGAGCAGTTCTTCTCCGGCGTTTGCGAGGGTGTGATCGGAACTTCTCCCAGAGGGGAAAACGGCTTCGGCTATGATCCGGTTTTCTGCGTAGGCGAACAGACCATGGCAGAAATGACTGATGCAGAGAAGAACCAGATCAGCCACCGCGGCAAGGCGTTGGAACAGCTGGAAGATTTTTTCAAAACTTTATAAATTCAAAGCTCATAAAAATGATTAAGGAGAAAAATTGATGTTGACAAGTAAACAACGGGCGACTCTGCGGGGCATCGCCAGCACATACGAAACCATTTTTCAGGTGGGAAAAGGCGGTATCAGCGATACACTGGTGCAGCAGGTCAGCGATGCTCTGCGGAAACGGGAACTCATCAAGATCCACGTACTGGACAACTGTCCGCTGAGTGCCCGTGAAGCCGCAGAGGAACTGTCGGAAAAGACGGAATCCGATGTGGTACAGGTCATCGGCAGCCGGCTGGTTCTGTTCAAGCGGAATCCGAAAGAACCGGTCATTAAATTCTGATGCAGCGAATCGGATTGTTTGGCGGCAGCTTTAACCCCATTCACAACGGGCACCTGCATCTGGCACAGACTGCCAGGGAAAGTCTGGGGCTGGATCAGGTGGTGCTGATCCCCGCCAATGTGTCGCCGTTCAAGCAGCAGAATCCGGACATGGCTTCCGGTGCAGACCGTCTGGCGATGTGCCGTCTGGCGGCGGAAACGCTGCCCTTTTGCACGGTAGACGGCTGCGAACTGGAACGTGCCGGTGTCAGCTATACCGTGGACACCGTGCGGCTGTTCCGGAACCGGTATCCCGAAGCAGAACTGGTGCTGCTGGTGGGCAGCGATATGTTCCTGTCATTTCCGAAGTGGCACTGCTGGCAAGAGATTCTGGAAATGGCAGCACTGGGCGTGGTGTCCCGCATGGACGGGGACATGGCGGAACTGGAGGCACAGAGAGCATTTTTATTGCAATATGGCAAAATTTTTTTGTGTCCTGCTGAGGTTTGCACGGTATCTTCTACAAAAATTCGCAGGAATCGAAAAAATCATGCAGATTTTTCTTGCTATTTACCGCAAAAAGTAGTACAATATATAGTATCTCATAATTTATATGCATAAGATGTTCCCGAGGAAAGGAGCTCACATTTTTCATGGAGTCACTGGAGCAATATGACGAGTATCTGAAAGCCCGTCTTTCGCAAAAACGCTATATCCATTCCAAAAATGTTTCGGAGGCCAGTGTGATGCTGGCAAAGAAATTCGGCGGCACAGATGTGGAAACCGCCCGTTTTGCCGGTCTGGTACACGATATTTGCAAGGAAGAACCGGAAGACGTACAGTACACGCTGATGATGCAGTCCTCTATGGACGTGTGCATGGAAGAACGCAAGGCATTCAAGGTCTGGCACGGCATCGCCGGTGCGGAGCTGCTGCGGACGAAATTCGGTGTGACTGATGAAGATGTGCTGCATGCAGTACGGTTTCACACCGTGGGCAGAGCCGGCATGTCCAATCTGGAAAAGATCGTCTATCTGGCAGATATGATCTCTGCGGAACGGGATTATCCCGATGTGGACGTGATGCGGGAAAAGGCAGCAGAAAGCCTCAATGCAGGCATGGCATATGCCCTGAAATATTCCCTGATAAAGCTGGTGCGGCGGGAAGCACTGATCCCGCATCACACAGTAGAAGCCTACAACGAAGTTTTAACGGAGCTGCAACAGCAGGAAGGATGATTATTGCAGATGAGCAGAAAAAACTACTCAGATGAACACGGCTACTATGCCCCCAGAAAACGAAAGAAAAACAGCCCGCGGGATATTGCTGTTATGATTGCGGCAATCATAGTCAGCGTTGTGCTGATCCTGCTGATGGTCCTGAATGCACCGATCATCAACTTTAAAAAGCTGGAAGGAACGACCTTGACCACCCAGCAGGTTTCGATCATGAAGTACTGGAAACTGTGGCAGCCGCTGGTAGATAAGGAGGGTACGCTGGCAAAGGTGGACTCTAACGATGCGGCACTGAACCTGAAAAGCGATCTGGATTCGGATGTAAATGACGGATTGGATTTGGAGCAGACCATTGAGGGACAGTATACCATCCTGTTTCTGGGCATGGACGAAAGCGGCGAATTGTCTGATGTAGACTGGGTATTGCAGTTCGACCTGATAGCAGGCAGCATGAACATTCTGCAAATTCCCCGTGACTCCTACATGCCGGATTATGCTTCCTATTCCACCACAAAGTTCAACAGCATTTATCACAGCGGACAGGAAACTGGTGTAACACCGATCCAGCGTGTGGTCAATGCCATTCAGGAAAACTTCTGCATCTATGTCGATGCTTATGTGAAACTGAACTGCGTGGATATTGCCAATATCGTGGATTCTGTCGGCGGCATTCCCATTACGCTGCCGGAGCAGATCACCTATGAAGCAGATAAGATCCTGCCGGCAGGAGAACAGACTCTGAACGGTCAGCAGTCCGAATGGTTTGTCCGGTTCCGCCACGGCTATGCCGAAGGGGACATCGGACGTGTTAAGGCACAGCGGATCTTCCTTGCAGCAGCAATGGAGAAAATGCTGAACATGAGCCAGACGGAACTGATGAGTGCCATGCAGAAGATCTATAAGAATCAGTGGATCGCTACCGATCTGTCGCTGGAACAGATCAGCATGGTGGCAGACTTTGCCTCACAGCGTCTGACTATGGACAATGTCAACGTGTTTATGGTGCCGGGAGAAGGAGCAACTTACTATCCGGGGGACGGCTCTTCCCAGTCGGTGTATTCTATTCACAAGTCTGCAACTGTGGATCTGCTGAACCAGTATTTCCGCCCCTATCAGAACGAGATCTATCCGGAGGAAAGCACCATTGTGGAACTGGTGCCGGAGGGCGAGTATCTGGCAAGAGATTATGATGACACACAGGAAAATCTCGGCGACATCAACAAGGGCGACAGCAATGACGGAGCACAATAAGAATGAGAAAGGAACAAATATGACGCAGCAGGAAATTTTGGAAATCATTGTAAAAGCACTGGACAGCAAGCGTGCCGAAGATATTCAGGTGCTTCGGGTGCATGACCTGACCATTCTGGGTGATTACTTCATTATCGCCAATGGTACCAGTACCACCCACACACGGACACTGGCAGATGAAGTGGAATATCAGCTGTCGGAAAAAGGCGTAGAACCGCTGCACCGCGAGGGCCGCGGAAACGGCTCCAACTGGGTGGTGCTGGACTATGCCGATATTATCGTACACGTGTTCTGCAAGGACACACGGGAATTCTACCAGCTGGAACGTCTGTGGGCAGACGGGGAACCGGTAGACATTTCTCAGTGGACAAAGCCAAACGGCATTGCGTAAGAGCATACCGCACAACAGGAAAGGATTTGGTATCATGGAAACCACAGGAAGAAAATGGGTATTCGGGATCGGACTGTATCTTATCATCAAGGGTGCTCTGAACCTGATTTTGGGGTTCAGCATGTCGAATCTGGTGATGCTGATTGTAAGCGTTGTGGCATTGGTGCTGATGCTGAACCGCGTTCCCTACATCAATTACATTGTCGCCGTTTTTCTGGCACTGATGTTCCTGATGCATGTGGGGAGCAATATCAGCAATCTGGGCAGCCAGTGGATCTATCTGCTGGAAGGACTGCTGGATCTGGGTGCAGCAGCCGTGCTGGTGTTTGAAAAGAATGTCAAGGCATTTTTCGGTAAGTAAATTATATTCAAAGGAATGATAAATACATGAGCAACAAATATGATTTTGCCTCTGTCGAACCAAAGTGGCAGAAGTATTGGGAAGAGCACGGCTCGTTCCGTGCGAGCGAGGATCACACCAAGCCGAAGTTCTACGCACTGGTAGAGTTCCCGTATCCCTCCGGTCACGGCATGCATGTCGGACACATCAAGGCATATTCCGGTCTGGAAGTTGTCAGCCGGAAACGCCGCATGCAGGGCTACAACGTGCTGTTTCCTATCGGCTTCGATGCTTATGGTCTGCCGACAGAGAATACCGCGATCAAGACCGGCGTACACCCGCGGAAGGTCACCGATGACAATATCGTCAAATTCACCGGACAACTCAAGCGTGTCGGCTTCTCTTTCGACTGGTCGAGAGTGATCGATACCACTGACGAAAAATACTACAAGTGGACACAGTGGATCTTCCTGAAGATGTTCGAAAAGGGACTGGCATTCCGCGACAAGACACTGGTCAACTACTGCCCCAGCTGTAAGGTAGTCCTGTCCAACGAGGACTCACAGGGCGGCAAGTGCGACATTTGTCACAGCGAGATCGTCCAGAAGACCAAGGAAGTCTGGTATCTGCGGATCACCGAGTATGCAGACAAGCTGCTGCAGGGTCTGGAAGAAGTGGACTATCTGCCGAATGTCAAACTCCAGCAGCAGAACTGGATCGGCAAGTCTACCGGTGCATTTGTCAACTTCGCTGTCAAGGAACACGCAGACGAAAAGCTGCGGATCTATACCACCCGTCCGGATACCCTGTACGGTGTCACCTTTATGGTTATTGCTCCGGAGCACCCGATCATTCAGAAGTACCGCGACAGCATTGCCAATATTGCAGAACTGGACGCATACAAAACGGAATGTGCGAAAAAGAGCGAGTTTGAACGGACACAGTTGGTAAAGGATAAGACTGGTGTCAAGATCGACGGACTGACCGGCATCAATCCTGTTACCGGCAAGGAGATTCCGATCTACATTTCCGACTATGTTATGATGGGTTATGGTACCGGTGCCATTATGGCAGTGCCGGCACACGATACCCGTGACTATGATTTCGCCAAGAAGTTCGGCATCGATATTATCGAAGTCATCAAGGGCGGCGACATCTCTAAGGAAGCCTATACCGGTGACGGTGAAATGGTGAACTCCGGTATCCTCAACGGCATCACCAACAAGAAAGATGCCATTGCGAAGATGCTGGAAGTGCTGGCAGAAAAGGGCTGCGGCGAAAAGGGCGTACAGTACAAGATGAAGGACTGGGCGTTCAACCGTCAGCGTTACTGGGGCGAACCGATCCCCATCGTGTACTGCCCGAAGTGCGGCATGGTGCCGGTACCCTATGACCAGCTGCCGCTGCGTCTGCCGCCGGTAGAGAATTTCGAACCCGGCAAGGACGGCGAAAGCCCGCTGGCAAAGATCGAATCGTTCGTCAACTGCAAGTGCCCGAAGTGCGGTGCGGCAGCAAGACGGGAAACCGACACTATGCCTCAGTGGGCAGGTTCTTCGTGGTACTTCCTCCGTTACTGTGATCCCCATAACGACAAGGAATTCGCATCGCAGGAAGCCCTGAAGTACTGGATGCCGGTTGACTGGTACAACGGCGGTATGGAACACGTGACCCGCCATATGATCTACTCCCGTTTCTGGCACAAGTTCCTGTACGATCTGGATCTGGTGCCGACTTCGGAGCCCTATGCAAAGCGTACTGCACAGGGGCTGATCCTCGGACCGGACGGTGAAAAGATGTCCAAGTCCAGAGGCAACGTGGTAGACCCGAATGATGTTGTCGATGTCTACGGTGCAGACGTGCTGCGTCTGTACGTGCTGTTCATGGGCGACTATGAAAAGGCTGCTCCGTGGAGCGACAGCAGCGTCAAGGGCTGCAAGCGTTTTGTAGACCGTATCTGGGCATTGCAGGATAAGGTAACAGACAGCGACAGCTACAGCGATGCACTGCGTTCCAAGATGCACAAGACCATTAAGAAGGTTTCCGAGGATATTGAATCCATGAAGTTCAATACCGCGATCGCTGCCATGATGACACTGCTGAATGACATTTACGATGCAGGTTCGATCACCAGAAAGGAATTCCGCGATCTGCTGGTACTGCTGTATCCGTTTGCACCGCACGTTTCTGAGGAACTGTATCAGCTGATCGGCTGTGAAGGCGTGCTCAGCGAACAGGAATGGGTGACTTATGACGAGGCTCTGTGCGTGGATGATATGATCGAGATCGTGGTACAGATCAACGGCAAGGTCAAGACCAAAATGAATATTCCGGCAGATGCGGAAAAGGAAGCCGTTCTGGAGCAGGCTGCGGCAGATACAAAAATAATGGAAGCTACCGCAGGGAAAACAATCATAAAGCAAATATATGTACCAAAGAAACTTGTGAATTTTGTGGTAAAATAACAAATTTCTAAGTTTGCAGAAAAAACCCTTGACAAATTCTGCAATATGTGGTACAATAAATCATATTGCAAAATATAGTTTGCAGCGAAAAAGGTTAAGCTGATACCCGATGTTCCCGAAAGGGATTGTTGGTGGTATAAATCAGAAGTTTGGCTGTATTATGGTTAGACGGAAGATTAGCCTCTGCCGTAGCGGCAAAGGGAGGGAAATGTAAGTGGCAGAAGTTCGCGTTGGTAAGAACGAGTCTTTGGACACCGCACTGAAGCGGTTTAAGAGATCTTGTGCGAAGGACGGCGTTATCGCTGAAGTTCGTAAGAGAGAGCATTACGAAAAGCCTTCAGTAAAGCGTAAGAAGAAGTCTGAAGCTGCTCGTAAGCGCAAGTATTAATAAAAAGTATTGCGATACACAGCAGGCGGGCACACTTGACAAGAGTGTGCCCGTTTTTTTGTGGAAAGAAACGGAGATTCGACATTTCCGGCGGGAAAAAAGACGTATAATGAAGGAAACACTGAAGGCACGCTGTAAGGCGGAGCATCGCGAAGATTTGCCGAAAGGAGGAGAAGCAATGCTGTTTCGTGCAAAAATTGCATTACGCAGTGTGTGCGACATCACGCCCCAGTTGCTGGAAAAGCTGGGCGTGTGCGGACTATTGCTGGATATTGACAACACGCTGACAACACACGACAATCCGGTGCCGGCTGCCGGCGTGGAGGCGTGGGTGGCAGGCATGCAGGCGGCGGGGATCTCGCTGTGTCTGGTGTCCAACAACCACCCGCCCCGTGTGGAACCTTTTGCCAAACGACTGGGGCTGGACTTCGTCTGCGAGGGAAAAAAGCCGCTGACAAAGGGCTATCGGGAGGCAGTGCAGAAAATGGGACTGTCCCGTAAAGAAGTGGCTGCTGTGGGAGATCAGATCTTCACCGATGTGCTGGGAGCAAATCTGTTTGGTGTGCCCTGCATTTTTGTCTTTCCCATGGAAATGGAGAAAACGAGATTTTTCCGATTCAAGCGGCGAATGGAAATCCCATTTCTGCCGAAAAAGATATATGAAGAAAACAAGGAGCTGAACTGACATGATGCAAAAAGTACTGGTCATTCACGGACCGAACCTGAACCTGCTGGGTGAACGGGAACCGGGCGTTTACGGCAATACCACATTTGCCGACCTGAACCGTATGATTCTGAGCAGGGCAGAGGGACTGGGACTGGAGTGTGAGATCTTCCAGTCCAACCACGAGGGAGCGATCATTGATAAGCTGCATGCGGCACGCACCACGTTTGACGGCGTAATCATCAATGCGGGAGCTTATACCCACTACAGCTATGCCATTCATGATGCCATTCACGATATTCGCATTCCCTGCGTGGAAGTACATATCAGCAATATCTATGCACGGGACGAGTTCCGTTCTCACTCGGTGCTTAGTCCGGTTTGTGCCGGAACCATTGCCGGATTTGGCATTAACGGCTATTTTCTGGCATTGCAGGCACTTTCAGAGATGTAAGGGAGATGGCTTGTCATGATGCAAAAGCGTATGGAAACCCTGATGCAGAAGCTGCCGGCAGGAACCGATGCAGCTTTGATCCAGTCTGATGTCAACCGCCGGTATCTCACCGGCATGCAGTCCTCGGCGGGAACAGTGCTCTGCTTCCGCGACGGGGCGTATCTGATCATTGATTTCCGGTATATTGAAAAAGCACGGGAATGCGTGAAAAACTGCACCGTTCTGGAACAGCACGACCTGTATGAACAAATTCGGGAACTGCTCCGGAAACACAACGCCCGCACCCTGTCGGTGGAGTCGATGACCATGACTTTGAGCCAGTTCTCCAAGCTGAAACAGCAGCTGGGGAATCAGGTGCAGCTGGATCAGAGCGATGCTCTGAGCCGTGCCATTTTCGCGTGCCGCACAGTGAAAACAGAAGCCGAGATCGACAAGATTCGAAAGGCACAGCGAATTGCAGAGATCGCCTTTGCGGATATCTGTAATTTCCTGCGGGCTGGCATTTCGGAACGGGATGTGATGCTCCGCCTGAACCAGACCATGATGGAGCACGGCTCCGAGGGTGAATCGTTCCCCACCATTGCACTGGCGGGAAGTGCTACCTCTATGCCCCACGGCGTACCCTCTGCACAGCGAATTATTCAGGACGGCGACTTTGTGCTGATGGATTACGGTGCAATGGTAGACGGCTATCACAGCGACATGACCCGTACCGTCTGCGTGGGACAGCCCAGCGAAAAGATGCAGCAGGTCTATAACATTGTGCTGAAAGCACAGGCTGCCGGTATTGACGGGGCAAAGCCGGGCATCACCGGCAGAGAAATGGACAAGCTGGCACGGGACATTATTGACGAAGCCGGCTACGGCGATGCTTTCGGGCATTCGCTGGGGCACGGCGTTGGCTTGGAAATTCACGAGTTCCCCAACGCTTCGCCGGCGACACAGACCAAACTGGAAGCCGGAAATGTAGTCACAGTGGAACCGGGCATTTACCTGTCCGGCGAGTTCGGCGTTCGTATCGAGGACTTTGTAGTCATTCGGGAGAATGGCTGCGAGAATCTGACGAAAGCACCGAAGCAGCTGCTGGTGCTGTAAAAGGAGAATTGTACTATGGGTATGTATGCCGGCTATTACCGGATTTCCGACGCAGAACTGGAGCAGCTGCGGCAGCTGGAGGAACGGGCACTGCTGAAACGGGTGGAAGAACTGACAGAGGACGAAACTGCGGAAACGTGTGATCTGGATAAGATGTGGGACGTACTGCGTGCTGAAGTGTGTGATTTGGATAAGATGTGGGACGCACTGCATTTTGTGCTGACCGGAGATACGCTGTCAGATACCGCAGACCATGACCCGCTGTCGGAGGCTGTATGCGGCAGTGTCTTTCTGGCACGGCAGATACATGTGGGCGGCATTCCGTCGAATCGCGTGAAAGAAATTGCACAGGCTCTGCACGAGGTGGACTTTGCCGCACGTCTGGCAGCCTTGCAGATGTCCGATTTTGCGGCGGCAGAGATCTATCCAAATATCTGGGACAGACCGGAGGAGGAAGATGACATTCGTGCGGAACTACAGGAGTGCTTCGCAGATCTGCAGGCATTCTATGACAATGCCGCAGAACAGGGAAACGCAGTGCTGGTGATGATCGGCTGACCGGTGCGGTGCTGCCGAAAGATTTTTCCAGTGGAAACGTAAATTTTTTTGCAGAAAGTCTTGCAAAGCAAGCGATTATGTTGTATAATAAAGTTAAGCAATGTTTTTTGAGGGGATTCTCTGCACTTCTGCAGGGCGTTTCCTGTCGTTGCATGAAATATAGGGAAGTATCAAAGGGATCGACCCCCATTCCCTAGAAATAAAACGGAGGTTTCAATTTATGATTTCAGCAGGCGATTTCAGAAACGGTATCACATTCGAAATGGACGGCAACGTGGTACAGGTTATCGAATTCCAGCACGTTAAGCCGGGTAAGGGTGCCGCTTTTGTCCGCACCAAGTATAAGAATATCATCACTGGTGCAGTGGTAGAACGTTCTTTCAACCCGACCGATAAGTATCCGACCGCTTACATTGAACGGAAGGACATGCAGTATCTGTACAGCGACGGCGATCTGTACTACTTCATGGACATGGAAACTTATGAGCAGCAGCCGATCGACAAGTCCAAGTTGGGTCCGGCTTTCCAGTTCGTCAAGGAAAACATGGAAGTAAAGGTCCTGTCCTATAAGGGCAACGTATTCGGCGTAGAGCCGCCCAACTTCGTAGAACTGGAAGTTACCGAAACAGATCCGGGCTTCAAGGGCGATACTGCAACAAACGCAACCAAGCCGGCAACACTGGAAACCGGTGCAGAGATCAAGGTGCCGCTGTTCATCAATCAGGGCGACATGATCCGTATCGACACCAGAACCGGCGAATACATGGAAAGAGCATAAGGCAGTACAAAAAGTCTGCGGCTCTTGCATGATGTGATTATTTTCGGTGCTGCATGCAATGCACACCGTGTGCTGAACAGGAGGTATTTCAAATGAACCTGACAGATAAGATGGCATATTTGCGTGGTATGGTAGACGGCATGGAGCTGGATCTGACCACTACCAAAGAAGGAAAAGTACTGGGACAGCTGCTGGACGTGATGCAGGAAATGACTGCGTATGTCACAGACCTGCAGACACAGGTAGATGAACTGACAGAGGTCTGCGATCTGTTTGATCAGGATCTGGGCGATCTGGAAGACATTGTCTATGATGAAGATGATGACGATGACGCATACTATTCCTGTGACGACGACTTTGATGATGACGATTTTGACGACGACGATGATGAGACACTCTATGAGACAGTCTGCCCGTCCTGCAACAATGTCATCGCACTGAGCGAATCGATTCTGGAGAAAGGCGAAATGCCGTGTCCGTGCTGCGGCGAGATGCTGGAGTTTGACTACAGCGATCTGGACGGCGACACTTTTGAAGTGCCGATCGATGCCCCCACAGAGGACGGTTCTGCGGAATAAGATTCAACTGCTGCCAGAATGCATCGGCAGCGAAGGAAACGCTGCATAAACTTGTGCGGTGTTGCCTTTATGCAGTGTTTCCCTGAATATGGATCAAACAACAAGCCGGCGGTCTGTCGGCTTGTTTCATTCGGATTGTAACAGAATTGCTGTTATAGCCAATGCGATTGCATGAGGTGAAAGAATTGTTTCAAATCGTAGAAAAGAAAAAGCTGAACGACGCAGTGGTCATGGTACGGATCGCTGCACCGTTGATTGCAAAAAAAGTCCTGCCGGGACAGTTTATCATTTTCCGGCTGGATGAGTTTGGTGAACGCGTACCGCTGACTGTAGCAGATTATGACCGCGAGGGCGGCACGATCACATTGATTTTCCAGATCGCCGGTGAAACCACACGGCAGTTCTCTCTGCTGGAAGCAGGAGATTCCATTCTGGATCTGGCAGGTCCGCTGGGCGTTCCCACCGAATTGCCGGAGGGCACCAAGTCGGTTTGCGTGATCGGCGGCGGTGTTGGCTGTGCCATTGCGTATCCGCAGGCAAAGCACCTGCACAGTCTGGGACTGGAAGTGGACACCATTGTTGGCTTCCGGAACAAGGACATCGTCATTCTGGAGGACGAGTTCCGTGCATGCAGTGACAACCTGTATCTCTGCACAGACGACGGCTCCTATGGCACAAAGGGCTTTGTTACCAATGTGTTGCAGCAGCAGCTGGAACAGGGTAAGAAGTATGACGTTGTCATTGCTATCGGACCGGTTCCCATGATGAAGTTTGTCTGTAAGACTACCGAGCCGTTTGGTGTCAAGACGATCGTTTCTCTTAATCCGATCATGGTGGACGGCACCGGTATGTGCGGCGGCTGTCGCGTGACTGTCGGCGGAAAAATCAAGTACGCCTGTGTGGACGGACCGGACTTTGACGGACATCAGGTGGATTTTGATGAACTGATGCGTCGAAACGGTACCTATAAGCGGCAGGAACAGGAATGCAACCTGTTTCGGAAGGAGGTACAGTGATCATGGCTGGAAAGTTCAATATGGCTCCGAATAAGGTTCCCATGCCGGAACGCGACCCCAAGGAACGTGCAAGATGTTTTCAGGAAGTGGCAATGGGCTATACTCCCGAACAGGCACGGGAAGAAGCAACACGCTGCCTGCACTGCAAGGCAAAGCCCTGCGTCAGCGGCTGTCCGGTAGGCGTGCCGATTCCGGATTTCATCGCAGCAGTTGCTGCCGGTGATTTCTTACAGGCTTATGATATTATCCGTACTACGAACAGTTTGCCGGCAGTCTGCGGCCGTGTCTGTCCGCAGGAGAATCAGTGCGAGGGCAAGTGCGTCCGCGGCAAGAAAGGCGAACCGGTTGCAATCGGTCGTCTGGAACGCTTCGTGGCAGACTACGCCAGAGAGCATGGCTATACCGGCAAGCAGGAAACAGCAGAGCCTAACGGTAAGCGGGTTGCCATTGTCGGCGGCGGTCCGGCTGGTCTGACCTGTGCCGGAGATCTGGCACGGCTGGGCTATCAGGTAACTGTTTTCGAGGCATTTCAGGTTGCCGGCGGCGTATTGATGTACGGCATTCCGGAATTCCGTCTGCCTAAGACGATCGTACAGCAGGAGATCCAGTCTTTGAAAGATGCCGGCGTAGACATTCAGCCGGATATGGTCATCGGCAAGATTCTGTCTGTCGATGAACTGATGGAATCCGGCTATGATGCGGTCTTTATCGGTTCCGGTGCAGGTCTGCCCCGCTTCATGAATATCCCCGGCGAAGGTCTGGTGGGCGTATGTTCTGCCAATGAGTATCTGACACGTATCAACCTGATGCACGGCTACGATCCGAAGTATGCGACACCGGTCATTCAGTCTAAAGCTGTGGCAGTTGTCGGCGGCGGCAACGTGGCAATGGACGCAGCCAGAAGTGCACTGCGTATGGGTGCAGAACATGTGTACATTGTATACCGTCGTTCTGAGGCAGAGATGCCGGCACGTCTGGAAGAAGTACACCACGCCAAGGAAGAGGGCGTGGAGTTCCAGAACCTGTGCAATCCGGTGGAAATTCTGGGCGACGAGAACGGCCGTGTCAACGGTCTGAAGTGCATTCGCATGGAACTGGGCGAACCGGACGAAAGCGGCAGACGCAGACCGGTGGCTATTCCGGACAGCGAATTTGTGCTGGACGTAGACACTGTAATTATGGCGATCGGCACATCTCCCAATCCGCTGATCTCTGGGACAACAAAGGGCTTGGACACCAATCGTTGGGGCTGTTTAGTGGTCAACGAAGAAATGGCTACCACCAAGGACAAGGTTTATGCCGGCGGTGATGCTGTTACTGGTGCAGCAACGGTTATTCTGGCAATGGGTGCCGGAAAGACTGCTGCTGTGTCGATCGATGAGGTATTACGCGGAAAAGCGTGAACCCCTATGGCAAAATCACACGGCAACGGAGAAAGGGCTTTTGAACATGAGTAAGAATTTCGCAAGACTGGGACTGGCTGCCAGCACGGCAGCACTGACAGGTGCGGTTTGCAGCGTGACTGCATTCGCAGAAAGCGGCAGCGGCAAAAGTGCAAGCGGAAGCGGCTTCGGCACAGTGGGCTATCTGATTTTCATGGTGCTGCTGTTTGCAGTGATGTATTTTATCCTGATTCGTCCGCAGAAGAAAAAGGATAAGGAAGCCAAGGCAATGCAGAGCAGCTTGCAGGTCGGCGACGAGATCGTTACCATTGGCGGTATCGTAGGTCTGGTCGTACAGGTCAACGAGGACAACATCGTCATCGAAACTACCGGCAACCGCAACAAGATTCGTCTGAAGAACTGGGCAGTACAGGAAAACCTGACCATGACAGAGAATGCGAAGCGGAAGCAGGAAGCACAGATCGCCGCAGCAAAGGAAAAGCGTGCAGGCAAGAAGAAAAAGAAGGATTCTGACGATTCTGATCAGGGTATGCTGAAAGACTGATCGGCAGATTCTCAGAACTCCCCAATACATGGAAACGGATCGCAGGAATTTTGCGGTCCGTTTTTTGCTGTTTGTACGCTGTTTCCGTTCTAATCCCGCTGCCGCAGGCATACACTGTCAGCAGACATCATGGCAGGGAGGTGCAGTGCAATGAGAACCAAACGGCAGCCGGCAAGGCAGAGCATCTGGGAAAACCGGTTCGGGTATCTGCCGGCGGCATTGTCCGTGGGAATCGGCTTGCTTCTGGCAGGACTGGCTGCCCTGTCTGGCTTACTGCTGCTGTCCGACTTGTCGGAATGGATCTCCGCTTTGCTGCTGGGGCTGCTGTTGTTTTGTTCCGGTTACAGCATGGGACGATTTGCGGGATTTCACCGCCGCCGCAAGGGCTGGCTGACAGGACTGTGCTGCGGGCTGCTGCTGTGCGGGATCCTGTTGGCTGTGGGGCTGTTCTGGCAGGGGACTGCCGGCAGTCCGGTGCGGCTGCTGCTGATCTGCGGCGGCAGTATCTGGGGCGGCATCTCCGGCGTGAATGCTCCCCACAAGAAGCCGCCGAAATAACAGTAACCGTCGGCACAGAAAGCGACAGTCCGGCGAATTGCCACGGAAGATGTAAATTTTTTTCCGTTTTTGCATAGAACGCTTGAAAATCCGGCGGATTTGTGATATAATGTAGTTAAACTTTTTTTGGGGGAGGGTTTCCGAATGAAGCACATTAAGACCATCAATGCAGCAAACCTGAAGGCTTCTGCTGCAAAGGGCGGTTGCGGCAAGTGTCAGGCTTCCTGTCAGTCTGCTTGCAAGACTTCCTGTACAGTAGCGAACCAGAAGTGCGAGCACTAAGGGTTTTTGAAAACCTTTCACACGCAAGTCTGCAACTGATAGAAGAAAGGGACAGTTCTGTCCCTTTTTTCGCATCTATACACGAATTTTTATGGTGCTGCATGTTCCCCAAGGCAGCCGGAAAGAGGAAACAGAATTATGATTCATAAGTATAAACTGGGCGACTATAACATTGTGCTGGACGTGAACAGCGGCGGTGTGCATGTGGTGGACGAGCTGACCTATGACATGCTGGATAATGTTGCACCGCCTTTTGCTCCGGAATGTCCGGAGGAAGTCGTGACAAAGCTGTCGCGGTTTTACGATCCGGAAGAAGTCCGTTCCTGCTATGCGGAAATTCTGGAGGCATATCAGGAAGGCATTCTCTTTTCGCCGGACGATTATGAAAAGTATGCCAACTTCGCTGTGGCTTCTCCCATTAAGGCGATGTGTCTGAATATCGCCCACGACTGCAATCTGCGTTGCAAGTACTGCTTCGCCTCTACCGGCGATTTCGGCGAGGGCAGAAAGCTGATGTCCTATGAAACCGGTAAAAAAGCGGTGGACTTCCTGCTGCAAAATTCCGGCGACCGCGTGAATCTGGAAATGGACTTCTTCGGCGGCGAACCGCTGATGAACTTCGAAACTGTGAAAAAAATTGTGGAATACGCCCGTTCACAGGAGCCGGTCTATCACAAGAAGTTCCGGTTCACCATTACCACCAACGGCATGCTGCTCACCGATGACAAGATTGACTTCATCAATCGGGAAATGTCCAACGTGGTACTGTCTATCGACGGCAGAAAAGAGGTCAATGACCGCATGCGTCCCCGCGTAGACGGCAAGGGCTCTTATGATAAGATCATTCCCATGTACAAGAAGCTGGTAGACCAGCGTGGGGAAAAGGAATACTATGTCCGCGGTACTTACACCAAGTACAATCTGGACTTCTCCGATGATGTGTTCGCTCTGCTGGACGCAGGCTTCGACCAGATCTCTGTGGAACCGGTTATCGCTGATGCGGAAGAACCTTACGCAATTACCGAGGCAGACCTGCCCCGCATTTTTGAGGAATATGAACGGCTGATGCAGAAGATTCTGGACTATGAGGCAACCGGCAAGAAGTTCAACTTCTTCCACTTCATGCTGGATCTGGATCAGGGTCCCTGTGCAATCAAGCGTCTGCGTGGCTGCGGCTGCGGCAATGAGTACGTGGCAATCACACCGGACGGCGACATCTACCCATGTCATCAGTTTGTCGGTGAGGCAGACTATAAAATGGGCAACGTGGACGACGGCACATTCAACCGTGAAATGAAGTCCGACTTCGCCAAGACCCATATCTACAGCAAGCCGGACTGCCGGAACTGCTGGGCAAGATTCTATTGCAGCGGCGGCTGTAACGCGAATAACTACCAGTTCAGCGGCGATGTGCACAAGGCACACAAGCTGTCCTGTGAGATCGAAAAGAAGCGTCTGGAATGTGCGATCGTGCTGAAGGCGATTCGCATGGATCGGGAAGCTGCAAAGCAGGAAAGTGCGGAATAACATACCAATAAAAAATCCCACAGTTTCAAGGATTTCTGAAACTGTGGGATTTTGTTTTTTGGAATAATTACTAGGGCAATACCGTGCAAAGCCGTCAGGCGGGCTTTGTGCGGTGTTGCCCTAGATCAAGTCAAAGTGTGCCAGTGCCTTTTCCAGCCCGTCGTCTGCAAGATTTGCGGTGATGTAATCCGCATAGGGGTGCAGCATAGGGCTGTCCCCCATTGCGATTCCCGTGCCGGCAGCTTCCAGCATGGGGCGGTCGTTCAGGCTGTCGCCTACGGCAAAAATTTGAGAACGGTCTGCCCCCAGCAGCTGCATCATCTTTTCCATGCCGGTGGCTTTGGAACAGCCGCAGGGCACCATTTCCGCAAAGTGATTTCCCCGATCGATGTAGTCAAACTTGCCGGTCAGCCCTGCCTGAAATGCAGCCAGATCGCTCTGCTCGTCGTACCAGATGACAAACTTGTCCGTGTACCAGTCTGCATCATCGGGCAGGTCGGAAACAGTCACATGCTTGCTTTCGTACAGATTCAGCAGATCTTGCAGATATGGCAAAATTCGTGTGCTGCGGTCGATGAACATGGCATCGCTGCGTTCGTACAGAACGGCAACATTGGTGCAGCGAACCAGTTCCACCATTTCGCGGCTGCATGCCGGTGTCTGCTTCTCGTGGAACAGGACTTTTCCGTCATATTCCAATTCTGTGCCGCAGCCATAAACGTAACCATTGAAGCCGATTTCGCGGAGAAACGGGTCTACGTTCATGGCAGTGCGTCCGGTGTTGATGAAGGTGGCATTGCCCTTTTTGCGGGCTGCCTGAATGGCACGGACTGCGGATTCCGGTAGATAGCCGTCCTCTGAAATGATCGTGCCGTCGATGTCAAAGAAAATGAAATTTTGCATAAACTCACTCACTTTACGGGAATTTCAAATTTGCGGTTTTCAAGGCAATACCGCACAAAGAGCGTCTGGCGACTTTGCACGCCATCTGCTTGCAAATTTCCCGTCATATTTCACAAAAATGCTCGTCAATACATCAAGTATTCACTCCGCTTTTTGTTTCATCTGACGAAAAATTTGACGACGCATCTGTCGCACAATCTTTGTGCGGTATTGCCTCAACAATGTGGAAAGTGCCTCGTTTCTCGTTTTCAGGCGTTCTTGAACAGGCTGACCATTTCCAGTGCGGACATGGCACAGTCATAACCCTTGTTGCCTGCCTTGGTGCCGGCACGCTCGATTGCCTGTTCAATGGTGTCGGTAGTCAGCACGCCGAACAGTACCGGCAGACCGGACTCCAGTCCTACTTGTGCAATGCCCTTGGAAACTTCTGCACAAACATAGTCGTAGTGGCTGGTGGAACCGCGGATCACTGCACCGACGCAGATGATCGCATCATACTTGCCGGAGAATGCCAGCTTCTTGGCAGCCAGCGGGATCTCAAATGCCCCCGGTACCCATGCCAGTGTGATGTCGTCGCCGTCGGTACCGTGCCGCAGCAGACAGTCCTCTGCACCGCCCACCAGCTTGGTGGTGATGAATTCGTTGAAACGTGATGCAACGATCGCGATTTTCAGCCCTTTGCCGTCATACATGCCTTCCAGTGTTTTCATGTTTTTGTACCTCCGTTGTTGTTTTCAGTTTCGAGAAGTTCCTGATAAAAGATACCCAGTTTCCCGATGTATCCGGACTTCCATGGTTTATTTTTGCCGCAGTAGTGAATGACGCTGGTGTTCTGTCTGACCCAGTCGATACTGCGGATCTCGTTCGGGTGTCTGGCGTTGTACATTGCCAGAATACGATCGCTCAGATTGTAGCGATAGCTGTCCGCCAGCTGAATCTGCTTGCCGTACAGAGCAGTGATGATGTCCTGATCCGGCAGGAGCAGGCGGTTTTTCTTGTCGCTGACAAATGCCAGCACGTCCTCGGTGGTCTGCTGCTGCCGAAGTTGTTTCAGGTTCAGCACCATGACACCGGTGTTGATGTAGGGCACATCTTCCGCAATGCCCAGCCGCAGGCAGTTCATCTTGTTGAACAGAGCACGCACGTGGGTGCAGGCAATATAGCTTGCACCGTCAAATGCCTTGTGGTACAGGTCGTCCAGCGGCTGAATTGCGATCGTGTCGGTGTCCAGATACAGCACACGGTCTAATTCTGTCGGTAAAAACTGAGCCGCAAAGATGCGGTAGTAGATTTGCCTGGGATAGCGGTCAGTTTCCGGAAAGTCCTGAAAAAAGGTTTCGTCTATGGACACCCCCAGAATTTCCGCTTCCGGAACCTTCTGCTGTATCTGTTGCAGATCGTCCGCTGTCAGATCGGAGTGCAGCACATGGACGGTGTAGCCCTCCGAACAGGGAAATCGTACCACAGAACGCAGGCATTGTACCAGCTGCCAGCAAAAATTGCGGTTGATACAGAATAATAGGTGCAGGGGAATCACTTCCTTTCTGTGGACAACGTCTAAGGAAACGCTGATGCGGTATTGCCCTAAGTACGGCGGAATGTCACAGGTCCCCAGTTGCTGTTGATGTGAAATGTGTCCGCATCATCAAAGGTAAAATCTGTAACATATTCGCCGCTGTCCTGATAAATGGCGTATGTTCCTGATGTCGCATCGGTGCATTCCAGATAACCGCTGTATTCCAGATTGCCGGTGGCGTAGTAGGCAGCCACGCCGCCTTCACCGTCCATGACCAGAGAAGCCGTATCGGGATCTCCGTCCATATACCACGTGCCGGCAGTGCAGGCGAACACTTCTATTGCCGCAGCATCGTCCGTAGCTTCTGTTGTTGGTATTGCAGCAATTTCTGTAGCAATTTCTGTTGCGGATGCTGTAGTAGTTTCTGTTGCAGATGTTGTAGTGGTTTCCGCAACAGTAGTTTCTGTTGTCGTTTCTGTAGCAGTAGTCGCGGTTGTTGTGGAAGATTCCACAGCGGACTCCAGCGAGCCGCAGCCGCTTGTCCATACACAGACAGCTGCCAGCAGAGGAAGCATACTACTATAAATGATTTTCATAGACAAATCCCCTTAAAAGTGCAGATAATGACCCATTTTGAACTGCTTGGTCTTGAGATACCGCAGATTCTCCGGCTTTTCCGGAATGTCGATGGGAACACGCTCGGCAACAGTCAGCCCGTATTCGCCCAGCTCTGCGATCTTTTCCGGATTGTTGGTCATCAGCCGCAGAGAAGTTACCCCCAGATGTTTCAGGATCTGTGCACCCACGCTGTAATCCCGCAGGTCCGGTGCAAATCCCAGTTTGATATTTGCCTCTACGGTATCCAGTCCGTCTTCCTGTAGCTTGTACGCCCGAATCTTGTTCAGCAGACCAATGCCTCTGCCTTCCTGCCGCAGATAGACCAGAACGCCTCGTCCCTCTGCGTGGATCATGTCCAGTGCACGGTTCAGCTGTTCGCCGCAGTCGCACCGGCAGGAGCCGAACACATCACCAGTCAGACACTCAGAGTGTACCCGACACAATACCGGCTTGCCGTCTGCCACATCGCCCATGACCAGAGCCACATGCTCGTCCCCGTTGATGGTGTTGCGGAAACCGAACATCTGGAAATGTCCGTGGACTGTGGGCAGTTCTGCCCGTGCCACTTCTTCCACGAAGTTGTCATGATTCCGGCGGTAGTGCTGGAGTTCCCGAATGGTGATAAAGGACAGCCCGTGCTGTTTTGCAAAGTCTGCCAGCTTTTCGCCACGCATCATGGTGCCGTCATCGTCCATGATCTCACAGCAAAGTCCTACCTGTGTCAGTCCGGCGAGCCGGAGCAGGTCTACAGTTGCTTCGGTGTGCCCGTTCCGTTCCAGAACGCCGCCGGGCTTGGCCTCCAGCGGGAACATGTGTCCCGGACGGCGGAAGTCGCCGGGGTGTGCTTCCGGATCGGCTGCCATGCGGGCTGTCAGACCACGCTCCACTGCGGAAATACCGGTGGTGGTGTCGATATGGTCAATGGAAACGGTGAACGCGGTTTCATGGTTGTCGGTGTTGTGAGAAACCATTTGCGTCAGTCCCAGCCGGACAATGTTGTCATGGTTCATGGGCATGCAGATCAGCCCCTTTGCGGCACTTGCCATGAGGTTGACGTTTTCCGTGGTGGCAAACTGTCCGGCACAGATGAGGTCGCCCTCGTTTTCCCGATCCGGATCGTCTGTTACCAGAATGCACTTGCCGTTCCGCAAATCCTGCAAAGCTTCTTCAATGGTATTATATGTAATTGCCATAGAAATGACCTCCTTATTTGGATAGTTCGTCCCGTACCTGCATCAGTGTATAACCCAACAGATTTTGTCCACGCCATTTTTCCGGAGAAAAACGGTCGCTGTCTGTCATGGACAGTCCGATGCCCCAGATCCTGTCATGTACCGCACATTCTGCCAGCAGATGCGGTGCAGTTGCCAGCAGTTCTTGCAGAAGCGACTGGTTTTGCCGGAATTTTTCCAGCAGCCCCTCGCAGACGATCTGCTGCCGGACTGCACTCCACCGGGAGTCCACATAGTTCCGGACGCTCCGCCCCAGTGCTTTGACCTTGCCGGGGTTGTCGGTTTGCAAAATCTGCTGTGCAATTTCGGTATCCTGAAATTGCAGGGCTTTCTGGTACATCATGTACTGTTCCATGTGGGCAAAGGAAATGCCGTCTTTCTCGAACGGCGAGGGATACCAGTTGCTGAGATAGCCGTTTTCTTCTTCTGGATTGTGAAAACAAATGATATGCCGCATATGCATCTCCTTTAAAAAAATCCGTTCTGTTGCAGCAGTTCCATAGTGACACCGCCGCTTTTCGGTTGCATCAGCTTTTCCACATACTTGCCGATGATGTCGGTTTCCAGATTGACGATCTCACCGGAGCGATGCTTCAGCAGGGTGGTTTCCTCACCGGTGTGTGGGATCAGGCTCACAGTGAAATCCGTATGGGAAACTTTTGCCACTGTCAGGCTGATGCCGTCAATGGCAATGGAGCCTTTTTCCACCACATACCGGAGCAGTTCCGGTGTGGCACTGATCGTCACTAGCATTGCGTTGCCCTCCGGCTGCATGGAACGGATTGTTCCCGTGCCGTCAATGTGTCCGGCGACAATGTGCCCGCCGAATCTGCCGTCCGCCGCCATGGCACGTTCCAGATTCACTTTCGAGCCGGTTTTCAGCTGCCCCAGATTGCTCCGCCGCAGGGTTTCTGGCATCACATCTGCTGTGAAGTGGTCTTTGTCCATGCGAATCACCGTCAGGCAAACGCCGTTCACGGCAATGCTGTCGCCGATCTGCGTCCCCTCCAGCACCTTTGTGGCGGACAGTTCCAGTTCGCACCGGTTGGGGGACTGGTTCAGCCGCCGCACAGTCCCCATTTCTTCTACGATTCCGGTAAACATCTTAAAATTGCTCCTTTCTGGTATATTCCAGAAGCAGATCCTGTCCCAGACGGGTAATGGTGGGTTCGGACAGCAGGACAGCCTTGTCCGGTGTGGTAATGCCCATGCCGCCAATGGGGGACAGACCGTCGCCGCCGAACAGCTTCGGTGCCACGTAAACCTGCACCAGATCACAGCAATTTTCCTGCAATGCTGCGGCGTGAATGGTCGCACCGCCCTCAATCAGCACGCTGTCCAGCCCACGCTGTCCCAGCTGTTCCAGACAGTTTCGCAGGGAGATGTGTCTGCCGTTCAGTTCCTCCTTGGAGAGTTGAAATTCGCCGAGCCGCATGAACAACTCGTCCAGTTCTTCCTTGGGCAGCAACTTTGCCTCCAGTACGGTAACGCCTGCCGCTTCCAGAGCCGCCTTTTTGTCCTTGTCCGGAGCATAGCAAAAGACAATGACCGGCACTTCCTTGGCAGTCTGCACCAGCCGGCTCTCCATGGGGATTCGCAGGCGGGTATCCAGTACCACCCGTACCGGCTGGGAAGGATTCTCACAGCGGCAGGTGAGCAGAGGATCGTCTGCCAGTACTGTGCCGATGCCGACACAGATCGCAGCCACCCGCTTTCGGGTCTGTTGAACATGGGCACGGGCAGCTTCGCCAGTTACCCATTTGGAAGCCCCGCCGGCACAGGCGATCTTGCCGTCAGCAGTCATGGCATATTTTAAAATGGTATAGGGCATTTTGGTGCCAATATACCGGAAGAAGATCGGGTTCAGTTTATCACAGGCTTCCCGCAGGAAATCCGGAATCACTTCAATGCCGTGTTCTTCCAGATACTGCACACCCTTGCCGAATACCAGCGGATTGAAATCGCGGGAACCGATGTACACCCGCCGAATGCCGCTTTCCACCAGTGCTTCGGTGCAGGGCGGCTGCTTGCCGTGGTGACAGCATGGCTCCAGTGTGACATACATGGTCGCACCGGCAGGATCCTCCGTGCAGTTCTTCAGGGCGTTTCGTTCTGCGTGCAGGTCACCATAGCGGGCATGCCAGCCCTCGCCGATGATGCGGTGATCTTTGACGATCACAGCACCTACCAGCGGATTGGGATTGGTAAAGCCGGTGCCACGCTTGGCAAGCTGTATGGCACGCTCCATGTAAAAAGAATGCTCTGTCATGAAAACACCTCCGAAAAATAACAACGCCCTGTTTTGCCAGAAGCACAACAGGGCGAAATCAGACAGCCGCTTTTCTGCGGGAGCTGTATGGATTCATGGTTATGGGGGAAACACATCGTATTTGCTGCGTGGCTTCTCTCATCCGGACTTTACCGTCGGTTTCGGAATCTCACCGAATCAACCAGTTCCACACTGGCTCGCAGACTACGGCATATCGCCGTTCACTGCCGGTTCTGAATTGCACAGTACCCTGAAGCTGCTATCAGTATAACATGATTTCTGCCGTTTGTCAAGAGACTTTTTCCGGTATGAAGATTCATAAGAATTTCACCAAAATAACTTTTTCTTATGCTATAATACTTTTGATTCTACGAATGATTTTAGGCAACACCGCACAAAGCTTGTGTGTAAGGTGCGTTGTTGCCTTTACATCTGCAATGATGCATGGATAAGAGCACTTTGGAATTTTACAGAAAGGGGCCTTTGGAATGACAGAGGAAAATATGCGGAAAACCATTGCCGGAAACATTGCAAAATATCGGAAGCAGCTGGGCATGACACAAATTGATCTGTCGGAGAAGATCAACTATTCTGACAAGAGCATTTCGAAATGGGAACGGGGCGACGGCATTCCGGATGTGCCGACACTGGTGCAGCTGGCGGAAGTTTTCGGCGTTTCTGTGGACGAACTGATCTATCCGCCGAAGCCCCAGCCGGAATTGTCGGTAGAGCCGGAAAGTGACGCAAAATCGGTAGATTCTACTTACGGTAGATTCCGCTGGAAGCACTTTTTCATCACTCTACTGTCCGTAGCCGGCGTTTGGCTGGTGGCATTTCTGCTGATCTGTCTGTTCCAGTACCTCGCACCGAGCGTGGCAGATCTCTGGGACGGCAGAGTGCTGTGCTACGCTCTTGCCGGTTCGTTTGTGGTGTTCCTGATTTTTGCCAGCCTGTGGTGGGAACGGGCATGGATCTTCATTGCCATAACCGGCATCATCTGGGCAGGGGCTCTCTCTGTCTTTGTGACGTTTCACACCATTTCCGGTGCGGCGGTGGTGTTTGCATTGGCTGGTGTGCTGGAACTGCCGGTAGTCCTCTGCTATTTCTGGCGGTGTGCGGCAAAGCACCAGTGGCTGATTCCCTATCCGTTTCCGCGGAAAAAGTAAAGACAATACCGCTGTTTTTAACAAATATTATATTTGAAATATAACGAAAAAAGGCATGGTACACCTGTACCATGCCTTTTTTGTGTGAATATACACCAGCATTCGGAAATTCTCAAAACGGTAGAGCCGGTTTCTGTGGGAATAGGTGGATTCTATTCCGTAAAAAGGGTATACTAAGTACTGCAACAACATGAAAGCGAGGAACCCTATATGAAAATCACACAGGACATTGGCATTCGCATCTGCGGCACCGGCAGCAGCGTGCCGGAACGGAAGATTTCCAACGATGACATGGCAACGATCGTAGAAACCAACGATGAGTGGATCCGCACCCGCACCGGCATTTCCAACCGGCATTTTGCGGACAAGGAAACGAATCTTTCTCTGGGCATGGAAGCCGCAGAAAAGGCACTGGAAATGGCTGGCATCTCTAAAGAAGAAATCGGCGTAGTCATCTGTGCCACCATTACGCCGGACAATATCGTTCCGTCGCAGGCGTGCATGCTGCAAAAGGAACTGGGACTGCCGGAAACGGTGTTTGCCTTTGACATCTGTGCAGCCTGCACCGGATTCCTCTACGCAGTACACACCGCCCGTTCTCTGCTGTGCAGCATGCCGGAAAAGAAATACGCTCTGGTGGTGGCAAGCGAAGTGTTGAGCCGTGTTACCAATTTTGCTGACCGGAACACCTGCGTCTTGTTCGGGGACGGTGCCGGTGCAGCGGTAATCACGCTGGACGAAAACAGCCGCTATGCCTTTGACTGCGGAGCAGAGGGCAACACAGAAGTGCTGTACTGCCCGAAGTATTATCACGATACAAACCCCTTTGCTGAAAACCTGCCGGAACTGGCAGAGCAGTTCGTCAGCATGCAGGGCAGAGCCGTGTACAGTTTTGCCGTGCAGGCACTCTCCGGCAGTATCCAGCGTGTGGCGGAGAAAGTGGGCGGCTATCCGGACTGCTATGTCTGCCACCAGGCGAATGCCCGCATCTTGCAGGCAGCAGCCAAGCAGCTGAAAGAACCGATGGAAAAGTTCTTCCTGAACATCGGCGAATACGGCAACACCTCTGCGGCATCGATTGCCATTGCACTGGACGACTGTGTCCGCAGCGGCAGCGTAAAACGGGGACAGACCATGATGCTGTCCGGATTCGGCGGCGGTTTGAGTTACGGCACCGCATATTTTACATTCTGATCGAAGGAGGATTTCGCCATGTACCGCAAAGAATATACCGAAACCATTTTTCGCACCGGCAGCCATACCTCCCGCAAAAGCAGTGTCAAACAGCACGAAATGGCAGCACTGCGGGAAATGGAGCAAATGATTCTGGCTGCTGAAGCTGTCCCTGCCGGAGCAGAGGCTCTGGAAAGAGCCACGGCACATCTGGAACAATTTTTGCAGCAGGTGCGGCAGAAACGCATTCTGGACGAAAAGCAGCGTGCGATGGAGGCGTTCCGGCAGCAGTTTGAAAACGGCTACACATGGCGGAACGGTTTTCTGCGGAATGTGGCACGGTTCGGTGATCGGGAAGCCCTGATAGAACCGGAGAGCGGAACCGTCTGGACGTACACACAGCTGAATGCAGAGGCAAACCGGTTTTCGCACGCCCTGCTCCGTGCCGGACTGCAAAAGGGCGATGTTGTCATGGTACAGCTGCACAACTGTCCGGAATTCGTGTTCGCCTATCTGGCTTGCCATAAGACCGGCATGGTATTCTGTCCGGTGAATTTCCGTCTGTCTGCCAAGGAAATTACAGACTGTATGGACAACAGCCGTCCCAAGGTGTTCCTGCTGGAGCCGGAAACACAGGCGGAAGTGGACATGGCACTGCGGCGGACGGCACACGCCCCGCAGATTCTGCTGACCACAGATGCCAGGGCAGCCCATGCCTACGCTGGCTTCACCGCAGACTGTCCCGCAACTGAACCGGAGCTGCCATGGGAACTGTCTGTCTATGATGAAACCCTGCGGCTGTTCACCTCCGGTACCACCGGCAGACAGAAAAGCGTATGCCTGACCAGCATCAACGAGGTGCTTTCCGCTCATGATGTGATGATCCATTTCCCGTTTTCGTTTACCGACCGTTCCATGAACACTACACCGTGGTTTCACCGCGGCGGGCTGCACTCCGGCGGCATTACACCGACGCTGTACGCCGGCGGTACTGTGATTATCCAGCGGAAATTCCAGCCGGAAAAGACACTGGACATGGTACAGCAGTACGGGCTGACATTTCTCATCGGCGTTCCCAACGTGCTGGAACTGCTGGCAGAAGCACAGCAGAAACAGCCCCGTGATCTGAGCAGCCTGCGTGGCATCGTCACCATGGGCAGCCCGCTGGAACGGGCAGACTGTATCCGCTATCAGAAGATTCTGACCAAGCGGATTTTCAACGGCTATGGTACGACAGAAACGTTCTGGAACACGTTCCTCCGACCGGACGACCTGCCGGAAATGGCAGGCAGTGCAGGGCGTTCCTGCGTTGATGATGATGTGCGTGTGATAAAGGTATATGAGGATCGTGTGGCAGAGCCGGATGACCTTGCAGCGACAGACGGCAGCGAGGTGGGAGAAGTCATCATTCGCTCCAATGCCAAGTCGGCGGCGTTCTATTTCGGCAACCCTGCGGAAACCCGCCGGCGGTTCCATGACGGCTTTTTCTATACCAATGATCTGGGCACATGGGACGAGAACCATTATTTCCACATTGTAGGACGGAAAGACGATATGATCATTTCCGGCGGAGAAAACATTTATCCGGTGGAAGTGGAAGAAGTGCTGAACCTGCACCCCGCAGTCAAGGACTGCATTGTTACGGCGGCACCGGACAGCAGGCGTGGCGAGATCGTCACCGCCTATGTGATCGCCGCAGATCCGTCGCTGACAGCACAGGAACTGGAACGTTACTGCAAGGAAAGCCCACTACTGGCGAATTATAAACGCCCGCATTATTACCGGTTTGTCAGCGAACTGCCCCGCAATGTCACAGGAAAGAAGATGCATTATGTCATGAAACAGCTGGCAGAACTGGACTTGCAGGAGGGCAGACTGATTCGGGTATAAGAGCCGCTGTTATTCCCGCTTTTTGTTGCTGCATGCAGATACCGTATTCCGTGCAGGGAGTACGGTATTTTTTATCGGAGAAAGCAGGGGGGAGCGGACTGTGTTTCTGTAAAAAATCCAACGGCAATACCGCACAAAGATTGTGCGACAGATGTGTCGTCAAATTTTTCGTCAGATGAAACAAAAAGCGGAGTGAATACTGGATGTATTCACGAGCATTTTTGTGAAATATGACGGAAAATTTGCAAGCAGATGGC
>JABLTO010190200.1_pt1 | contig 60548 bp, 59 predicted proteins | sample 7160091 | NCBI WGS metagenome assembly JABLTO01 (sample SAMN14651225, study PRJNA627086) | human gut metagenome | isolation source: feces | host: Homo sapiens
CTCCTCTCTCCTTCTGGCGAGGGGATGCCTGAGCGGCGGGGGCGGCCTAAACCGCCCCCAAGAGCGGAGGATAGCAAAGGTTTTCAACTGACAAATACGAGGCATGGCAAAAGAGCCGAGGAGTCGCCCCCAATACTATATCATTCTATACTCGCATACTTCGTGCGGTATATAACCGTGCAGTTGGAGATGACATCATCGAGAACCGCAATCCATTCCGCCATGTCTATACCGGGCATGACAAAACCATAAAACGAGCCCTGCCGTTGGCTGTCATTAAGAAAATTAAGACTTTAGACCTGTCTCTTGTCCCGACACTTGACTATGCCCGCGATATGTTCATGATGAGTTTCTATCTCCGGGGAATGAGCTTCATCGATATGGCTTTTCTCAAAAAGACAGATCTTAAAAACGGCTATGTCACCTACCGTCGTCATAAGACAGGTCAGCAGCTCATCATAGAATGGACAAAAGAAATGCAGATGATGCTTGACAAATATACCGAGAACAATAGTGATTATCTTCTTCCAATCATTCGCAATAAGGAAGTTAACGAACATTGTATATACCGAAATACTGGTTACAACATAAACCACAACCTCAAAAGCATTGCCGGAATGGTTGGTGTGAATATTCCGTTGACCCTCTATGTCGCCCGACACAGTTGGGCATCCATTGCCAAAGCGAAAGGGATCCCGATCTCCGTAATCTCCGAGGGCATGGGACATGATAGTGAGGCGACGACTCAAATTTACCTTGCCAGCCTCGACACCTCTGTTGTTGATAAGGCCAATAGCCTGATTCTAAAAAAGTCTCAGTTAACGTAAGGTTCTGAATTGCTGACTGTATATTGTGGCCTCAATTCCAACCGGTTCCGAGGCCATACAGTTTAGTAATCGTCCAACTCTCTTAAAAGGAGAGGCTTCCCAACATGCAAAATTACTAAAAAATTCTAATACGTGGCCCAAATATGCCAAAAAAGATGAATTTGTATAGCGATTTTAACATTTGCAGAAAGTACATAAGTCTATGTTGTTTAGCAAAAGTGCTGTGCTTAGGATGCTAAGAGGCTGATTTATAACCCATTGAAATAAATCCAAATCTCCTTTTAAGAGAGGGTTTCTCCTTAAGACCTTATTTGTATCATCGTATATGAGCGCAAATACAGTGACAAACAATGGTTCGACAGCGGCATATGTCGTTGACGACGCCGTAGGCGTGGCAAAAAGTTACTGGTTTGTCGCTATCGTGAACCACAATACAGAGAAATCTGCCTCCGAAAAACTCGAAAAACTAAACATTCGCCACTATCTTCCCGTTCAAACAGAACTTAGGGTGTGGAAGAATGGGCGTAAGTCAAAGGTCGATCGAGTAGTGATTCCGTCAACAATCTTCATCTACTGTACAGAACAACAAAGAAAGGAAATAGTTGGCTTGCCGTTTATAAATCGCTTCATGACAAATAAGGCAGGAACAAGTAATGGTGTAAATAAGCCTTTAGCCATTATTCCCGACAAGCAGATTCAACAATTAAAGTTTATGCTTTGCCAATCCGATATCCCTATTACTATATCAAAACATCCATTTAAAAGAGGCGATGTTGTTAAAGTTATTAGAGGAAGCTTTGCTGGTCTTGAAGGCGAAGTAATGGATTTGAGTAAAGACCGTACTGAATTAATTGTGGTAATAGACTATTTCGGGTGCGCCAAACTTGAGATTGAGACAATTAATGTAGAAAAAATGGTGTGATATTATGTTGGTCATTTATCTTCTGCTAATCAATATTGTTGCCCTAATTCTGTATGGATACGACAAACGATGTGCGAAGAGGCACCAATGGAGAATTTCAGAAAAGGCTCTCTTGACTTCAGCAATTATCGGAGGTTCGGTAGGTGCTGGCATAGGAATGGTATTATTTCGCCATAAGACCAAACATAGAATTTTTCAGTTGGGCATACCAGCCCTGTTAATAGCACAAATACTAATTCTCTTGATAATGTATTGAATATGAAGACCTCATTTATCGCAAACACGGGAATTCAATTCATATCGTCATCTTTTGAAGTTAAAGCTGAAGATAGCTTTGTCGATAGAGAGGGGAACTTTCTCAGTCCTCTTTCTATAAAGGATGAAAATGGATTCGATGTCCCACTTGTATTCCATGAGAGGTATAATATAACAGATGGCGTTTGGACTCTTGATTTAGCTGCCAGTTTCTCTGGTGGACAAATTGTGCCTCTCGATAAATTACGCAAGCATCGTCCGGTGCCTTATCTATATACTAATCCATTGGGGATTGAAACCCTCGTGGATGAAAGCAAGATAGATTTTGAAACTCTGGACACGCTTGATGAAAGCGAGTGTTACAGTGACTATTGCTTTGCAGGATCACTCTGCGAACATCTTGTCAAAGGGAATAATCCCCTTGATTGTATTGAGAATCAATGGATTCCGATTCCGATGTTCGAGAAGGACACAAGTGGCAATAGTGTTTTTGGTCCTACAGGATGGTGTCGGATGAAACTTGTCCCCACTTCTAAGGTTAATAACATTCGTCGTTACAACCTATTATGGGCGTTCGATACATCATCAGTCATGAATGATGCTTCAACAGTACGTCCTTTCTTCTATGATGGTGAAACCGAAAAGAATTATGCAGTAACCGATGACATATCGTTACTTTTTAATTTCTTCTCACCAAAGCCATATTACTGCGAATGGGTAGATGATTACATAGCATCACTTATCCATGGCAATAAGGAAAATACTGAGATCGCAAATGAAGAAGGTTCAAGCACTCATTTCAGATATATTGCATATTATATCACAATAATATCTTATCTGAAGAAAATGGGGCTTACTCCAGACGTTGTGCTATATACAAATGAGGAGGAATCCAAGCCAGTTGATTTGGTACTTGATATTGGTAATTCCCGCACATGTGGTGTAATATTTGAAGATGGGGACTTTACGAAGGTTGACATGCTTCAAATGCAAGACCTTTCAGAGCCATGGAAGGTTTACAAGAAGCCGTTCGATATGCGAATAGCCTTCCACAACTGCAAGTTTGGTGAAATGGATTTACCTGACCAGTTCTTGTGGCAGAGTTTTCTACGCGTTGGAGATGAGGCTATAAAACTAATATATAAGTCTCGTCCATCTAATGGCGTTGCTCAAAGAACTACCAACTATTCCAGTCCCAAACGTTACCTTTGGGATAGTAAGATGTTTGAGGGACAGTGGGATTTCCTTACGACCGAAGAAGAGACTGCCAATAGTTCTCTTAATCACTATATCAATATAAAAGGTCTATCAGAACAGTTTGATAGTGATGGAAGTCTTCGCAAAACACAGAACGGAGGAATATTCAGTTCCTTCTCTCGTCGCTCTCTTATGACTTTTGTCATGATAGAGATTTTACAACAGGCAAACTGTCAAATCAACAGTCCAGAGTTCCGAGAGAAACATGGAGAAATCAATATCCCTCGCAAACTCAGAAATATTCTTATCACCTGCCCTACGGCAATGCCTAAGGAGGAGCAGGTGATATTGCGCCAATGTGCAGAAGAAGCATATATTGCTTTACTGCGCTGTAAAGATCCCAATCTATACTATCAGCCCTATAACCCGGCTGATTGGGAAGGAAAAATACAGATTATTCCATCGGTAAAACATCTGTCTGTAAATCCGAATAATCCTGCGGATCAAAGAGTGAAAACTGAATGGGGATATGACGAAGCAACTTGTTGCCAGCTGGTGTATCTCTATGCAGAAGTTGCACAACGATATCTTAACCATTGTGAGGATTTTTTCAACTTGTACGGTCATAAGAGACCCGAGTTAATACAAGATGGATATGACCGCAATGCTCTTACCATCGGTTCTATTGATATAGGTGCCGGAACTACGGACGTAATGGTATGTTCGTACAAATACGATGAGGGCGGCGTATGTAAACTAACACCTCAACCACTGTATTGGGATAGTTTCTATTATGCCGGTGATGATATTCTTGAAGAAATAGTACGTGCTGTAATTATCGAGGGTCAAAACAAACAAGTTGGCACTCTATATGAGGGTCCGATATTCAACGCTGTGTGTTCAACATATATGAATCTGTCGGACGATGATTTCATCGATGCATTGAATCTGCGCGGAAAGGTTAGCTTTAATAATCTAACTGACCAAGAGAAGGAATCACTGAAGTATACTTATGCTTCAAGAGAAACATCAGAACGAATCCATAATTTCTTCGGTAAGGACAAAGCTTTGATGGACTATAAAGACCGTCTGATGCGTCAGGATTTCAATATCCAGATCTCAGTTCCTATGGGACTGAAGATGCTGGATATGCTCAGATTGGGCAGGAAATCTACAAGACTTACATATGAGGATTTCTTCGGAGAGCTTCAACCCGCGCAATTCATCATCGACCATTTTTCAAAGCATTTCAGTATAAAGGAGAATGGCAAGACGTATGTAGATTTCGATTTCAAGAAAATCACATGGAACTTCAACGAGGAAGAGTTATCCAAGATTGTGATAACAAAAATTGAACCGTTGATGAAGCAACTTGCAGTTGTTCTCAATATTTATAACTGCGACATTATTCTTCTTGCCGGTAAACCTACATCGCTAAGTGCTATTACCGATCTGTTCTTAAAATACTATCCCATTTCACCCAATCGTTTGATTCGTCTCAACGATTATCGTGTTGGAGAGTGGTATCCCTTTGCAGACGGTCTTGGATACTTCAACGACCAAAAATCGCTCGTTGCGGTAGGTGCAATGATTGGCTATCTGTCGTCAAACGGAGGTATCAATGGTTTCCATATGGACATGTCCAAATTCAAGAAAGCTATGGTTTCCACAGCCAACTATATGGGTCTGTACAATTCGGTAAATCATAAGATTTCGGAAGCGATTCTCACCCCCGAACAAAATTCAGCCACTTTTGATGTTCATGGTTTCCCGTTGTTCATTGGGTGCAAGCAACTTGTTTCCCAATTCTATCAAGCACGCCCGATATACTCATTGTCACTTTCAGATGAAATTGACCCGCATACGATATCATTGCCGTTGAAAGTGTCAATAGTCCGAAATTTTGGGCAGGACAAAGAGACACTGAAGATTGTCTCAGCGGTTGATTCAATGGGAAAACCATTTGCAATAAAGAACTTGCAATTCCAAGTTCAAAGTCTAGCAAGTGAAGGTGCTTATTGGCTTGACAAAGGCGAATTCGTATTAAGTATTAATGGATAATATTCAGCTTCAATGGTAGATATAATTGACAAACAAAATCAAGAGCTGATTAAAAACATACAAGACCAGATAAACTCTATCAACGAGTTTATCAAATGGTCACAGAGCAACTTGGTTGAAAGCAGAAAAATCGAGGTGTTCAAAAAACTCGTGGACAAACGTCGCCAACTAAAACGTTACCTATTTTCTCTTTCTTCAAATCCTGCCATTGCTGCATTTGGGGAGAGTCAGAAAGGTAAGTCATACGTAATCAGCAGTCTTTTGGCTTCAAAAGGCAAACAGTTCACTGTGACGGACAAGGATGGAGTTGTTTACAACTTCATCGAGGAAATGAATCCTCCGACAAACGACACTGAAGCTACCGGTGTTGTTACTCGTTTTACAAACGATTATGATATTGTGGATGAGGATTTCCCTATAATGGTTAAACTCCTGTCAATATCAGACATCCTTCAGATCTTATGTAATACCGCTTATCTTGACGTTAAGAATCATGTCGTTCTTTCAAAAGAAGACATCAATGATTCTTTAATGGCTATACTGCGTCGTTATAAGGGTATGCCGGATGTACAAGACTGCTTGGATGAGGATGACATATTCAATATTAGAGAACATATAGAGAGGTACATGGCCAACGTTGCCAATGAACTTCTTTCTTCGGAGTTCTTTGACATCCTCGCCCAAGTCATTCGTAAGATACAGCCTAAAGACTGGCCTTCGGTTATGTCGAAGATGTGGTATGATAATGCCGACATCACAAATCTTTTCAAGCGCATATTGGAAGGCTACCAGACCGTGGACTATGTATCTCATCTGTATATTCCGATTAGTGCGCTCCTCAATGCACATACTACATTGATGAGTTCTATATGTCTCCAACAATTGGTTGAAGAACATCCCATCACTGCAAATTCTGACTTAGATGCTGGGACTGATGTACTGACGTTTATTCATGGCAATAAACGAATAATTTCAGGTTTCAGCAAGAGCATTCTTAGTGCCATGACTGCTGAAGTCGTTTTCAAGATACCTGAAGATTCAATCGAAGAACAAATGAAATTCTGTCTTGATGGTATCATTGATGAAAACACTAAAAACTATCTTCTTGGCAGAGGTTGGAATCAGACTGTAACCAAGGAGTTCCTGAAGAACGTCGATATATTAGACTTTCCCGGTGCACGTTCACGTCTTGAACTTGATGAAGTGCAAATACCGAAGGAATTGTCTATGCAAATGGTGCTTCGTGGCAAGGTAAGTTATCTTTTCAACAAGTACTCAGATGAGAAACTCATTAACGTGCTTATGATTTGCCATGACCATATGCAGAATGGTTCATCGGCAATGCCTCCGATTCTAAAAAAATGGGTTGAGGATAATATTGGACGAGACGCTAAAGAAAGAGGTGCGTTTATCGACAAATCCGTTATATCACCTTTGTTCCTCATTGCAACGAAATTTAACATTGACCTCCGTGTGGATGTGTCAGATACTAAAAATGACTTGATAGATAACCGATGGGACGAACGTTTCAGCAAGGTACTCTATAATCAGGTTCTTATGGCCACATCAAATCGTTGGTTTGATGAATGGACAAGTATCGGCACTTTCAAAAATACATATCTCCTTCGTGACTATAAGTATTCTGGAGAGCGTGGGAACCGACTGTTTTCCGGCTTCACTGAATACGGAGAAGAGAAGGAGGAAAACGATATTGATTTCCGTCGTAGACTCAAAGAATCCTTCCTCGGTAATGCCAATGTTAAGAAGTTCTTTGAAGACACTGAATTGGCATGGAGTAGTGCATGTACGAAGAACAATGACGGCTCGGTGCTGATTATTCAGCGTCTCGCCATTGTTGCCGGTAATGCAAAGGAAAGTCGTTACTACAAAAACCTCAGTGACGTAAAGCGCATACATAACACGGTCGTTGCGTTGATGACTGAATACTATCACGATGAAGATGATGCCAATATCCTTCAACGTGCAATCGCTCGCAGTGGTTCTATTATCGCTGAGTTCGATGTGATGTGTGGTCGTGACAATTATTTCTTCGGGCGTATGATTCAGAATTTGCAGATAAGTGAGAACTACGTGTTTGACACTTACTATAGCGAACTAAACAACACCCGGATGATTTCTGAACGAGATATGAAGGAATATGACCTTATCCTTTCTCGTTGTCATGGGAGACTCAGTGCGCAGAACTCATACGAAGAGAATCTTGAAATACTTTGTCAGCAATACCACTTCCCGAATGTTGAGGAGTGCAAGAATTTCTTTGAGAACGTTAAGCGTATCTCTTTGGATAAGCTGTTTGAATGTAATTTCAAGCAAAAGAGCAACTCTCAGCAGCTGGCAGAAGGGATAATCAACAAATGGTTTGGAGACCTCAAGGCTCAGAAAAATCTAAAATTTTATGAGTCGCTGGGATGCAATACCCTTATTATTCTCGATCTCATTGAGAATATGAAGGCCGTAGCCGATTCAATCGGTCTTACATCTATCATAAGCGGACGTATCAGTCCTTTCGTTGATGCAATCAAGATTCCGCATGAAATATTGGACATGATTGCTGATACTACTGCTGAAATCATCAATGATTTTGTAGTAACATTCGGCTACAAATATTATAATGCTGCGAAGATTGCTGAGCTTCATCAGATAAATGAAGCTAACAGTCTCCACCTTTCATTTAACTATGAAATGGAGGATAAAATGCCTATGTCTCTCAAAGACCTGTCATCTTTGTTTGATGATATTCGCCCCACAGAAGAGAATAGCAATCTTGCTTCATTACCCTCATTTACTAACTATAACAAGTGGATTGACCTCCTGCTGATTTCTTTCATCGCTTCTTACAATGTTCCTAATTATGACATTGAAGCGAACAAGAAACTTGGCATATTATTGTCAACCTACAACCAACTCGCTTAAAATAGACTTATGGATCTCCATCGCACACTCCTGAAGGATGTTATTCTTCCCAAGATAAAGTCTGTCTTCGTGATAGACTATTATGAGGGTGTGCGCGGACTTCTGGAATCTCGTTCAGATTTCCAATACAAAGACATTTTCGCAAATCCACGTATCAGAACAAAGACTGAAATAATATGGAGTACTGATGCCTTCAAGAGTCATCCACAAAAGCTTGTTGACCTTTATGGAGAAGACAAGGAATACTATTCTTATCTGCTTTGCAAAGAAATAGAGGCTTTAGCATCCTTGATTGATACTCTTAAAATAGAAGATGGTGGGATGCCCTTGAGTGAACTTTTAAGTAGAACGGTCTCCAATATTGATGAAAAATCAGTTTACTGTGGTGATGATAAGATTGTCATTGTAAACTGGGGTCTTATACCAAGACAAGCCGCATTTGAAGGGTCTGGGATTTACCGAAGTGGAAAGTTTATTGGTGGTTGGGATAAGGCACATCAAATAAATCCGAAGCAACCTATGCGGAACTATTCATTGGATGAAACAATCGCGGAAGCTATTGAATCGACTGATGAGATGGTAAATACAGATGACTTTGAAAACTCTTTAGAATCAGAAAGCATAGAGGAAGAAAGGACCTCAGACGCTAATACGCTTATAGAGCCGACTGAGACATTGGAAGATATGGCTTCTAATACTGAGGTTGAGCCCAATGCTGACGACGAAACAGTTGATGAAACTGACAATGAGAATGAAACTGATAATCGTGGAATAACTCCGGATAAACCAGAAACAGTTACCGTAGAGGAACCCAAGACGGAAGAAATTGAGGCTGTTGTTCCTGAGCGAAAGAGCGAATCCAATATTAAGCCAAATCCACAATATGGCTGGAAGCAATTGTTTGCAAATCTTTGGGAGGGCATTAAATTCCTTATCAAAAAATTATGGTGGATTCTGTTATTGATTCTACTTATTCTCGCGAGTCTATTTGGTTTTAGGAATTGCCAAGGTCCAATAAGTGAGTATAATCCATTTTATTGTCCTCTGCCGGAGAAATCCACCATCATGCCGATTGAAAAGAATGGTGTGAGCATAAGTGAGGACGGAATGTATAAGGTTGCCTCTGATAGGCTTAACATCATGCTTGAAAAGGAGGATGACAATACTATGCTTGATTGGGCAAAAGCTTTCAAGAAAGCATACCCATCTTCCGATTATGAAATTAAGTATTACAACGAGGACACATATGTTCTTCAGATAAAGGTCCCCTCTGATCAACGAGTAAAAGTTAAGAAAGAATTAAACTCTAAACTCTCAGATTTCGGATTTGATGTGTTTGAAGAAACCGTTTTTCAGGCAGACTTCACTTCAAATGATCCAGCTTTGACTGACCCTAAAGCTTCATGGTATCTCAGCCCAATCGGAGCAAAGGAAGCATGGGACATGACCCAAGGTGACGAAGACGTGATTGTAGCCGTTGTCGATAATGGTTTTGACTTGAATCATCCTGAACTTCAAGGCAAGATAGTCAATCCTTACAACGTACTTTCACAGGATGATAACATTCGTCCGATTGTCACGAGCAAGGGTGTTAACGCTCATGGTACTCATGTGGCTGCTACTGCTGTAGGCAACGGCAATAATGGGAATGGTCTTCTAGGGATTGCGCCCAACTGCAAACTTATGCCTATACAAGTTGGCAATGACAATCTGGATGGGTCTATGAGTAACACGGCGATATTGGAAGGTGTATTGTACGCTATAAATAAAGGAGCAGATGTTGTAAACGTATCCTTGGGTATGTACACTCCTGATGAAGTAAAAGGAATGTCAGAGGGACAGCAACTGAACTACATTGCCAACTCGTTTAAGCCGGAAGAAACCATGTGGGAAAAGGTCTTTCAAAAAGCTCAAGAAAAGGACTGTATCATAGTGTTTGCCGCAGGGAACGATAATGTGATTTCCGGAATTGATCCCAAAAAGAGAAATACGAACACTTTGCGTGTTTCCGCCGTTGCGCCAAATGAAACAAAAGCAGGCTTCAGCAACTTCGGTCGTTATCCCAATCTTCATCGAGACTATTCGACGGTATCTGCTCCAGGGGTGGCTATTTATAGTGCTGCTCCTAATGATCAGTATCAGTATATGCAGGGTACAAGTATGGCGGCTCCCATTGTTACAGGTACAATAGCTCTGATGAAATCAGCCAACCATAATCTCTCATCTGAAGAAGCCATAACAATACTTCAAGAAACAGGAAAAGCCATTGATTCTTCTATTGGGCCGATGATTAATATTGCTCAAGCGGTTCGTGTGGCAATGGGAGATACTCCAAACATTGATTGTGAAAAAATACGTGAGGAGGTTCAGAGATTGCAGGCAAAAATTGATAGTCTGAGCCAGATTTGTCCCGGTTCAGTAGAGCCATCTGACACTTTGAAGTATAACGATGTAATTGATGATCCTCGTTCATTGGATGGCACGTGGAAATCAACAACTGAATTGGTCAATAATACAGACCAAAGTCCCATAGTACTTTATATGACATTTAAGAATCTTAAAGGTCAACTTACTATTGTCAATAAAGACTTGAGTTTTACAGCGCCGTTGCAAGCGAGTGTGGAAGACAAGAAAATTCACATAACACAATCCGGACCGGCGATAAACGCAAATACTAACACCTCTTTTGTCCCATATACCTATGCATGCTCTGCTGACAGGAAAGGAAATCTTTTTTGTGATGCGGTAAGTGCGACAAATAGAGTCAGCTTCAATTTGATAAGAATAAGATAAATTGGGGGCAGTATGGGTTACAAATATTCTATGAAATCATAAAAGAGCGTTACACAATAACTGGAATAATAAATCAATAACCTCACAATTATATGAACGAATCAAAATCATCGGGCAACCTTTCCAAAGGGGATATTATCTCCTTTGTAGCACTACTACTGATGGGCGTTCTCGTCTTCTTTGGCATGAACTTTATGACATTAGGAGACCGCATCCCCAGTATAGTAGTAGCAATTCTTACTGTAGTTTTAATGACAGTTTTTGTTTTCCTTGCTGCCTATGCAAAAGCACAGGACAGAAACCAGTCAACGTGGAAGAAGGTAGAATATGCTATGCTTGCGTTGTACATCCTTGCCTTAATCCCATGCTATATTTTCTCTGCCAAATTTTTTGATGTGCAGTTTGACAAAGAAAACATTATGAAGCAAGTAGCCAAAGACACCGGTGACCTTGATAAGTTGTTCACGGACTATAGCCGCAAGTGTGAATCGCGTGCCAATGCATATCAGATTGACCTTGAAGCTATGTTAACCACACCTGAAGGCCGAGCACGAATAGCGAGGCTTATTGATGTAAAAGATCCTTCGGCAATCACAAAAGAAAGCATAAATCAGGTTGTCTCAAGTTTTTCAAAAAGTCTAAAAGGGGCCGAGTTTAAGGCGCTCGAATCTGAGAAAAATAATCTCATAAAGAATTGCGAGACTAATTTCAAAAATTGGAATATCATGTTCATTCCTCAGTATGCTCAGGAATTGGGTGCCGCAAAGAGCAAATATGGGACCGAACTTGAACGCATCTATGAGAAGACTCACAATAATATTGAACAGAATGTTCCTGAATTTGTGACAGAAAATTATATATCTGAAAGTGGCATTTTGGATACCTTCAAATCAACTGACAAGTTTTCTGCCCTTGGACTTCTTGTTGTGCTATTTCTTGGGTGTCTTGGTCTTGTAAAATATCTTCTCGGTGACAAATCTACCGTAATTCCGATGAAACAGGGAGACACATCTGTCATCGGTGAAGACGGAGGTTTCACTTTCTAATACTTCAATCCGATGACTGAACAACAAATCAATAATATCTACATCAACTGCAACCGCCAGGGTGTAGATATGGAAGACCTGCTGCGGCTGTGTCTTGACCCTGATTCCGGTATTACTGTAGAGGGTCTGAAGGCGGCCAAATATAAAAAGATAGATCAGCTCGAAGAACGTTATAACATCGAGGCAGAAGAAATAATCTGGATTAAGGTTTCCACGCGAGGGACTCTTGAACAACTTTCAGATTTTATTAAAAAAATTAATCAGGGAGTCTTTAGTACAACTCACCTCGCTGAGGCCAAAACTAAGCTAAGAGAACTTGCGGCAGCTCTTGAAGACAAAGATTGGATGTCTGTAAAAACATCCAATGATATGAGTGAAGTTATGTCTTTTATTTCAAAGATAAAAGACGGAACGTATTCTGAAACTTATCTACAAGATGCTTTAAGGAAAGCCGAACTCATGGATTGGACAATGGCGAAGAACTCCCGTGACGCGCTTGTCCTTAACGGCTATATCCAAAAATGCAATACCGGTTTCTATCCATCTTCCCACGTCAACGAAGCCAGGACTCTTCTTGAAGAATGGGAAAGTGGCTCAATCGTTTCAGATTGGGATAGAGTCCTCACAGAGACTGACATGGATGTTCGCGTTGCGAAAATCAACGAGTTTATCCAGCGTTATGCTATGAATCCTTCTGAAACAGCTCAACGTTATCTCGATAAGGCTCAAAAAGAGCTTAACAGAATTGCTGATGAAAAAGAAGCTCGAAAGGACTGGATTGATGCAAAGCAGACCAATACGATTCTTGGGTATGTTGATTTCATCACAAAGCATCCGTATTCGGACTATCGAGAAGAAGCAGACCGCTTGATTCAGGAAATGAAGGGAGACCTGCTGAATGATATGAAACGTTACCCATTCAAGTACAATCGTGAAATGATGTATGACTACATAAGCACGAATGCACTTACGATGAGTGACCTCGTAGATACCAGCGATACACTTACAGACCGTGCTTATAGTCACATTAAGCGTTATCCCAGACTAATTGACGAGCAACGTCAGCTTCCCGTATCAACCTTGGAGAATCCCAGAAGTGAGGACGGCAATACCGATGTTTATTTCTTCGGCGTTTCGGGTTCGGGCAAGACTTGTGTGCTTGCAGGCATTATGAGCCTCACTGGTAAACTTGGATTCCGCTTTGACCCGAAAGGACCCGGGGGCGGAGGCAACTATGCGATGGATCTTCGTAACTACGCGCGTACCAGTATGCTTCCTCCTGCTACCGACCAGAACTACATTCAGGTTATTGATGGTGAGATTAATGATGAAGAAAACCATCTCCATAAAATCTCTCTCATTGAGATGTCGGGTGAAAAGACAGCGGAATTTGCTGCCATTAATAATCCTACAAGTCTTGATGACTTAGGGGCAGGTGCATCCGGTCTTCTGTCAAATGACAATAACAAGGTGATATTCTTCGTAATTGACCCGACCAATGAGAAGAATGTACAGATGGGTCGCGACAGCAACCAATGGGTTATGCAAAGCGACGTTTTGAACTGCGTATCTTCCCTTCTCTCCAAGAATAAGGCACTTATGAAGAAAGTGGTGGCAATTCATGTCATCCTTACTAAGAGCGATACTCTTGGTGATTATGTTGATAGAGACGTAATTCAAGAAGTTCTTAACTCACAGGGTTACCAAGCCGTACTCGAAGACATAAAGGGTATATGCGAGCAGTACAACATAAACAAGCAAACTGGATTCCATGTAGGACTATATCCATTCTGTGTGGGTAAGTTCATGCCCGGTGATGTATATACCTTTGACGAAACTGATTCGCTCAAGATACTTCGCGTAATCCAAAAGAACACCATACCTAGAAGAAAGAAAGGTTTCTTCGACAACCTTTCAGAATGGTTTAACAGCTAAAACTGAATAATGGACATAAGCATTATCATATCTGGTAATCTGACCGGTTTTTCTCGTTTCTATGCTTCGGCCAATGCGAATGACATATATAACGAGGCGAAATTCGATTTCGATTATCGCAACTTCTTGACATTTATTAATGCCGGGGAGAAAGCTTACGCAATCTCTTTTTCACCTAAAGTGATTGCGGTAAGCCTTATAACTCGTATTCTTGACTCTTTCCGTCGTCCGGGCATATTGGTAGTAACAGCACTCGTACCACGTTATCAACTTGTAGCCGGCACATTGAATGCTCAAGATAAGTCTGCAATCTATCGTCTTCTCAATGAGATTAACGATAAGTTCTACGAGAAGAATTTCTTAAATGGAATGGTTAATCAGAACCCTGCAGTTCTGATGCAAGACTACTATTCAGATATTCTTCGCAACTATGCGCTTGTTAGCGATAGGATGCAGAAGGCTATCAATACTACAATTGAAGTTAGTTCTCCGAACAAACGAATTGGGTATGTCTCTTCTGAGGAGAAAGATATGCCAAAGTATCTTTCTTCGTTGATGCGTAAGTCGTACAGTGGTTATCATCATGTTTTCTTCGCAGATAAAGCTCCTGCCAATATTGATGAACCGGCTGATGAGATTGTAACGTATAAGGTCAGAGTAGCCAATGACAATCGCCCTATTACCGGAGAAGTTCGTTTAGACGATAGAATACCCACTGTTTCCCCTCAACAGGGTGAAAAGCCAATATCAAATCAGAATTACACCTATCGGCAAGTTTTGAATGCTGAAGCCGGGAATGAGATTATGGCAACTTTGGAAAACGATACCATTGTGCTTACATATCGTTTTCAACCGGAGGAAAAAACTATCTATTTCAAATTCTATGATGGTGCAAATGAAGTACCTATTCATGTAATCCGTCCCCTAATAATTGAATCAAATGGTTCAAGTTATCCTCTCTCTACGGATAGCTGGACTTTTAGAGGGAAGGAAATATATGGTCTCAAAACTATTAAGAGTGGAAACTCAGAGTATATTGTTGATCCAAATAGCTCGCGTATAGATTTACAACGTCTTCGCGAAGGTGCTTCGCACAATATATATGTTAGTAAGGGCTGGATTTGGAATTTTAATCCTACTATAAACAACCGTCCCGTCACAATCAAGCCCATAGACATCACTTTAATAAATAAATATACAGGTGAGCAGAGGCGGCTTCCACGTATCACTGGATCAACATCTGAAAGACTTTCAGGTACTCCTAATGAGTGGGAGATGAGAATTGATTCAGACTACTATGAATCGATCAGCGTTGCTGCGACTGCTCCATACAAACTGAATATAAAGAGACAACCCGTACCTGCTAATAATGGGGGGAATGGGACTAATGTTCAGCGCAATGGAGAAGGTTCAAGGACTCATGGTAATTCATCGTCTAACCAAGGTCTAAAATTTACCAATGGACAAAGCAACGAAGCAAAAGAAGCATCTCGTCTCAAAGAGGAGAAAAAGAAGCGTTATATCCAATATGGCATATATGCTATAGTTGCCGTTATATGTTGTATAGGTGGTTGGTGGGCTTATACAAAATTGAAACCGATAAAGGTGGAGGATGTGACATCTGACAATCCGACTATAGCCACTGTTATATCTACTACTAAGAATGTCTCATTTCTGTTCAAAGACTTCGATGGAGATGAATTAAGTGATGCAACGCTGCAAAAACTTTCAGTTTCGTTTGAGCCGAGTGATATTAAAACTAAATCGGAGGATGGAAAGAGTTACGTTATAACATATGATTCCACAGCTAATCCATCACAAGAAATCAAGGTAAATGTTTCTTTTCATGATATTAATATGTTGAAGAAAGGATTTCAAAATACATGGGAGATTAAATCTCTCAGTAATATTTTGGAAATACCTCTTTCTGTAAAGTCTTCAGATATTAAACTCTATCAAGATATAAACGATGGAATCAAATCAAAGGAAGAGTATAATTCTTATAAAGATAAAGTAGGTAAAGTTACTGATCGAAACTATGATTATTTTTTAGTTTTAAAAAACATACTTGAGTCTAAAAAGCCCATTGATGATTTACAACCAGCAGAAGTAAAGCCTGTCACTCCAGTTGCTAAACCTGCTGTTGCATCTAATTCGTATGAGACGATACGTCCTGGATTTAATTCTCTAAGTCTGACTTTAGGGAAAGATAAGAATAGCCTTTTGTCTGAAGATAAAGAATTAAAGCCATCCAATCCTGCCGAAGAAAAACGTTTTGCTGCTCTTATATCGATATTGGGTCAGTTAAATAGCGGAAATATCCCTTCAAATGCAGCTGGTCTTTCTTCAGATCAAATGAAAATTGTCAACGATTTGATTCGTATTGCACGATATTATCAAGATGATAAGTCAAAGTATAATAAATTGAAATCCGACTTAAAAGGGAAAAATTGTAAGTCTCTATCTCAGATAAAAGCCAATATAATTAATAATGAGAACTATAAAATAGAATAGATACTAAAATGAAGAAGCTAATAAAACTGCTCATACTGGCTGCGGTGCTGATAGGTGCAGTAATCGGTCTAATGTATATCATTGCACCGAGCAATAATGATGATAAAGCTCCAGTCTTCACATCTGCTCAAGCCAACGAATGGAAGGAGCAAATAAATAAACTCTGCGAGAAGGGTAACTGGAATGTCAAAGGCTACAATACCATTGAAACAGGAATCCATACAGATAGGGTCACAAGTGATGGAGACTTGATTAGCCTTGATGAAGAGAATGCTTTGCAAAAGTATCTTTTCACTGCTTCTTGCAATAGTCTTAACAAACAGGTGAATGAACTTTTCAAACAGTCAAGTTACCCAGCTGCTAGTGTTAAGTCTTCGGAGGATATGCTCGTTTTTCTGAATGGCAAGCTTGAGAACTTTGGTTCAAACAGTAATTTGACCGAGGCGTCCAATATCCTTTCAGAATATCATCAATTGATGGGTTCATTGTCTTTCAGTGGTTCTGCAAGCTATTCACATCCATTGCGTGCATTTAATGCCATCACTGCGGACGCAGCGAAAAACCGCATCAAGTCGTTGAAGTATTATAATACTCATTTTAGTAAGAATCCGACCATAAAGAATCAGGTTAATAACTTGGCTTCCAATAGAGCCAAAGCAGAATCTGATTATTACATGAATTTGGAGAAAGCTGTTGAGAATCATTATAAGTCGAGCCAAGACCTTGGAGTCCTGTTGGATGATCAGATTAGATTCGAACAAATATCCACAAATTCAAGTGCAAAATCAAGGTTGAACTCTTTCGTAAACAATCCTAACAGATAATCTATGATACGTAAACCAATACTATCTGCGACATTTAGCATGCTGTTTTGTGTATTATCTAATGCTCAGAACAACGTGCCATCTGCACTTGATCAACTTGCGATACAATGCCAGCAGGTTATAGCGTTAAATGATTCCATCAACGCTCGTCAATCCAGACTGGATGAATTAAAAGGTCAACTCGATGTGATAAAACAGAATTGGTGGCAAACTTGCAATGATGCGCTGTCATCACCTGATTGCGATGAAAATGAAACTCGATTAAGCACAATTGACGAATTAATTCGCTTGACCGATCCTAAATTTGAAGCAGATATTCTTTCTCAACTAAATGAAGCAAAGAGTAATGCAGCAATTAGGACACTAAAACCGGTAGGCCAGTCAACGAGAACCTCGGGTCGTGACAAATCTTCGGGCCAGCGAAATACCTCAGGAAAAGAAACAACTCAGCCAAGAGAACAATCTACAATGCCTAGTCAAAGGACGGGGGATGAATCTGTCGTAATGGATAATGATGAAAAAGGAAATAAAGATAAGGAAGTAATGCCTGTCTCTGAGGAACAGCCCAAGAATGAGCAAGGCGTAAAAAAAGACAATTCATCAACTTCACCTGAAACTAAGGATTCTAAGAAAAATCCGGAGAAACAAGTTGTACCTGAACATCAGGGGAACAAAGAAAAAAAGGACAAGACAAAGATCGAATCAAAAGATGAAACTAATCGTAACAAAACGATTAATACAGTTAAAGACAAACTCAACAAAAACAAATAAATCTCACAATAGCCAATGAAACATATAATTTTCGTATTATTCTTTGTAGCTATGGGATTTAATTGCATAGCTCAGAGTAATAAAGGCCTTGATAATAATGAAGTAAACAAGGTTAAAAAGGAACTGGTTAATCAGGTCATTAACCCAATGCGCAAAACTGCAGATCAACTGTTGCGCGATATTAACAATGCACAGGCATTGTATGATAGGCTTAAGGATAGGCATTTCGCGGTTACTACATCCTCTCAATTTGGAGAGAACAAGCTTGAAGAATATCTTGGTCAACTTTCATTTGAGGAACTGTTTGAGACAGAATCTGGCAAATGGTTTGTTAAATCAGATGTGTTAGATATTATAAATAATGAACCTGACTCAGATCTAAAACGGGCATATCTTTTGTCCTTAGACATGAAGGAAAGTTTAAATGAGCCATACAACGAAGAAACAAATAATCAGTACATAAAAGAAGCCGCCAAGCTAAAAGAGTTCATATTACCCTCCCATAAGGCTGATTTTGACAAGCTTGTTTCTCAAATTAATGACTATAACTATTACATGTTTGAATTAGCCCGTTTGTTTGTTGCAGCTGACGAAGACAAATATCGTAAGACCCCAGAGGAATTAATCAAAGATGAAGATGCCGAATATCTTAAAGATGTTCCATATACATATAAGATGCTACGCTTGTATCGCCAAAGAAGAGGTATATTAAAACCAGAAGAGAAAGCTGAATTAAAGGCTGCTTGCTCGGACGCTTTTCCTGATTTCTAAAATAAGATTATGAAACCAATCATCAAGGTCAACAATAGTGAGTTGAGTTTTCGGTTGAAACTCAACTACAACAACGTCTACTCTCGGCTAAAGATGTTGTTGGGAAAATCCGCAAGTTTGTTTGCAGACATCTCAACAAAATCCACTGCCACAACGTGGTATTCAGATGAAGATGCGGAATATACTGCATTGTCTGATGCTCCGAAGTCTGATATCCGTGACATAATGCTGTCGTTGAGCCAAGTTTTAAAGGCTGTCAAGAAAGAAATTGACAAATCTGAAGAGCTTGCCCCGTACGCAGATGACATCCTGGAAGTGCCGGACAATAGCTTTGTGTTTTATTGCAAGGTCGATGGTGGATATAAGTTTGTGCTTGCCGGTTGGGGGTGCAAACAGGCACATACTAGTGTGACCGAAACCGGAGGACTGATTAAGCGAGTGTCAAAAACGGTTGGCATTGATGAGGAAATCCCATTATCGGGTCGCACTATCGACATTGATGATATAGCAGATGGAGACGACATAAACACTGAAGATGTTGGACTACCAAACAAACCACAAACGCCACATGTTGTTCCACCTGTTCCACCGATTGAGGAAAATCCTACCGATGATAAGCCCTCCAATGAAGAGAAACCGCAACAACAAAAAAAGAAAAAAGAACAGCATGTTTTGTTGAAGGTCATAAACCAAAACAACAAGCCTGTTGAGGACGAAGACGTTAAGATTCGTACTCAAATCGGAGAAACCAGCGGTATCACGGATGAGAACGGAGTTGTTGAAGTAGGCAACCTTCCGTATCATTCAACGTTTAATGTATCGTTTCCAAATATCCCCAATATACAAGAGCGAGCATACGAAGTTGAGCCTAAAGTGGCGATGTATGAAGCATACATTAAGAAATATGTCAACTACTCTCCGGTTTTGTTTGTCGAGGACCAAAATGGCAATGTAGTTGACAATTACAACATAAAGGTCGTGATTGCCGGTCAGGACAATCTCTTGAATTCTGGGGCAAATGGAATGATACAACTGCCGACTATGCAAGAGGGGCAGAAATTCATAGTAATTGATTCTGCGAATTATGCAAATTCGGAAGAATATTCCATTACACCTGAAACAGTAAAGAAACCGTTCCGCTTTACAATCAAGCGTGTGTTAAAGACAAAAATTGGCATTACTGTACTTAATAAAGAGCGGAAACCAATTGAAGGCGTCACAGTTAATATTAAAGCCGGAGAAAGTCCATGTCAGCAAACGACAGACAAGGATGGACGTGCAGAGTTCCCGCCTGAGGTTTTTACGCCGGGTGACGTTGATGTTGAACTATATGTACCCGGCAAAGGGAAAATCAACTCTAAGCTGAATTATGTGTCCGATACCACAGAGTATTCCATCCAGCTGACTGGGAAGAAACCGAATGGGGGCTTCAATTGGAAATGGTTGCTTCTGCTTCCACTTCTGCTTCTGCTTGGATTCGGAGGGAAATATCTATACGATCATTTCAAAAAATCTGATGCTCCTACAATGGCGGAAATGGAGACTGGAGTATGTCTCATACTTGGTCAGGGCTACTATTATGTTGATCTGAATGTTCCTGATATTAAAATTGATGGGAACGATCCGGTCGCATATTTTAACTATAATAGCAACACTCACGAAGTTTCAAACTTGACATTTGATCCAAATAAAGCAACGGTTCAAGGCTGGTGGGGAACCGGTTTTTTGATTTCCGAAGATGGACTTATAGCTACGAATAAACATGTCGCAGCTCCCGAGGCTCCCGAGGAAGTCGCCCAACATCTAAAACGAGCGTTTCAGGATACGAAGGATATGTATCAGAAACAGGCTGATAGGTTGAATGATAAGTTACAAATTCTTAGTGGATTTGGTGCTTTGAATCAAGAATATGCCAACACGCGAGATACTCTTAGATATTGTCAGGAACAAATCCGCATTTTTGACAAACTGTTAAATACCGGGGATTTCAAGGTTCAAGTAAAGTCACAAACTCGTGTCGCTTTTACTAACGCCAGACCCGAAAATGAAGAGGACTTCATTGCATGTTCTCAACCTCGTGCCATAGGTGAACCCGGAGGCGTTACCGAGATAGACTTAGCAATTATTCAGATTAAAAAAAAGCAGGAAATTCCCACGGATGCTTATATTTTTCCAATTCCCGAAAAGGATATAATGGATGGGGATATTCCGGATAATTATAAGGTTACAGTTCTTGGATACAATGCAGGCGGAGAACTGCAGGACATGAAGCTGCAAGATGGCCTTAAGCCGCAAACTCAGAGTGGAACAATCACAGATTTAAGCAAGCAATATCGTATTGGATATAATGCCCCGACTATTGGCGGTAGCAGCGGTAGCCCAGTTTTGAACGATAAAGGCGAACTGGTTGCCATTAACAATTCGGGTTATGCCGCTACCCAGGGCTTTAATTATGGCGTGAGGACAAAACATCTTAAAGAACTTCTTGATCAGTTGAACGAGAATAACAATAAGAAACCATCCGACACAAAAGAAATTAACGAAAAAAGAAAAAAATCCAGATAAAATGAAACGCTTTGTCACGTTCGTCCTGTTGGCGGGTATGCTCCTGTCATCATACGCGGTCGGGTTCAATGCCAGTCAGGAGGCTTTGAGGACTGCAATAGAAACAGATCTTAAAAATAAAGGATACACATTTGAACGTCAAGATGACGGACTCAAATTCAAGAGTGAAGGCATTAACTACTTCATTGAGATTAGTAAAGAGGATACTAATCCTATGTATGTACGATTAAGCCGCTACATTAAGTTTGATGATAAAATCAAACGAGAAGATGTCATGGCCAAACTAAAAGACTATAACTCCACTTATGCTGTTAAAGCATATTGCAAAGAGAAAAACCTAATTCTCACTGCTGATATGATTGTGACATCAGCAGATCAATTCACATATGTTTTTGGCGATTTGCTTTCTCTTATGAAGAGTGCCGCTGAAAATATAAACAAATAACTATAGCCATGAAAAGATATATCATAACCCTAATAGCCTGTATGACCGTATTTTTCTGTCATGCAGAGTTGAATACTGATCAGATGCAATTGCGTCGCAATATCGTAACAGCACTTTCATCAGCGGGCTATAAACCCAATATTGACCAAGACGGTGATATATTCTTCACAGAAGACAACACCCGTTATTGGGTTTCCATAAATGAGAATTGGAATAATCCTTTCATAGTTACATTATATACTGAGTATTTATATAACTCTGATAAAGCAAGGACTAAAGATAATGTCGAGGCTTGTGTTTCTGTCGTTAATCAAATGAAAACGGTTAAACTCTTCTGTAAAGATTTAGCTTACGTTCTCCGTTCCGATATACTTTGCAAAGATGCCGCTGTATTCAAGGAGACATTCAAAAGCATCGTAGCGGAACAAAAGAAAGCTCAGGAATACATCAAAGAGACAGTTACCTCTGGTCTTGGGGGATTGGATCTGACAGGCAACAAAGATGCTATCTACGACAAAGCGTTAGGTCTCTATCAGAAAGAAGATTATTATCAAGCATTCAAACTTTTTAATTATCTTGCTGAAAACGGCTATCCTTTGGCATACAGTATGCTCGGCATGGCATATGAAAATGGAGAAGGTGTTTCAAAAGATGAAGGTCTAATGATTCAAAACTATGAAAAAGCCATAGAAAATGGAGAGTCATGGTGTGCATACAACTTAGGGTCTTATTATTACGATAAAAAGAACTATCGTCAGGCGATGGAATATTTCATACAAAGCAGTTCAAGTGAGAATCCTTTCCGTTCGGATGCCTATTATATGGTAGGTCAAATGAACGAGTACGGTAATGGAGTTGCAAAAAATATATCCACTGCAATTCAAAACTACCGTAAGGCTGTAGAATATTCATCAGAATTGGAAAGCAAAGGTCGTATGGCTCTTATTCGACTTGGCGAGCAGGTGGATGACCCTAAAGATTTTGTTGACATCTCCAAGGCACTGCTGAATGGTCTTTCAAGTGATGATATGTACAACAAGGGATATGAGTATGAGAACGGACTCAATAATCGTTCAGTCTCTTTACCAAAGGCCTATGGTTATTATAAGGCTTCAGCCGAAAAGAATAATGCAAAGGCTAATGTAAAGATGGGCGAAATCTATATAAGTAAGTTCTTTCCTTTTAATGACAAGGCTAAATCTGAAAAATACTATGCAAAGGCTTTCAAAAGCTTAAAGCAGCAAGAGGCTTATAGCGGTGACGCCTGCTATCAGCTTGGCATGATGTATAAAGATGGATTGAGCGTGGAGAAGAATCCCGAATTGGCTGTTTCATACTTCAAGACTGCCTCTGCTAAAGGGAATTCTTATGCTTACTATGAATTAGGTCTCATTTATCAGAACGAGCTTGAGCGTGTTGAGGCATTTAACTGCTTTATGAAGGCAGCTGAAAAAGGTCTTCCTGCCGCGATGCTTGAAGTCGCTAAAGCTTACGAGACCGGCTTGGGAACGTCGAGAAATCGAGAGCAAGCTATCAGCTGGTATGCAAAGTGCGAGAAAACCAATACCTCATATTCAAAAGTAGCTTCAGAGGCACTTAAGAAGATGGGAAGAGTTGATGACGAAAAAGAATAAGACATTGTCAACAGCATGACATCATCCGTTAAAAGGCCGAATTTATATAATTCGATTCTACAAGCATTACTTGTTGTAAGCATCCTTGGATTCTTGTTAAGCACATCTTGGATGTTCATCACAAGTAATGCTTGTGGTGTTTATAACTATGGCTCGATTTCACTCTATTGTTTGTTGAATACAGTTGGAATAATTCTTATCCAACGATGGCATAAAGTAGGTGTATGGTTATGTGTGGCAGCTTGTATAGTAGAATGTGGGTCATTATTTACCTGGGGCTTCCCGCAGACATTTACATTAAACCATTCTCTTTCGATTAACTTTCTTCCCTATATTATAGTTGCTTGCGAACTATTAATTATAGTAGTTCCGCTATATGTGTTTAAAGAACAAATTTCAGGTAAAATGATATGGGGCGAAATGAAGGGTGGAATGGATATCAAACACTCTCGCCATATATATCAATTGACTTCGGTTTTAATGTGTGGTGTCATCTTAGCAATGTGCCTTTATAAACCGTCTGCCGCTTTGGATGATACTACATTACACCAACTCAATAGCCCAAATAGGGAAATCGAAGCCCAGCGTATAATTGACTATACTCTTCTTGACTCAGTTGATGTGACGTTGAATGAAGTCGTAGGCATAGAGTCTATGATTGATTCCATTCCGACAGAATTACAGTTGGTTTACAACAAAAGAATATTTGCATTGAAGCATGTTCTTTTGTCAGCTCTTATGACCGATAGGCATAATACATTAAACCTAAAAAACATCTGTAAGATTCATATGGGCGAATTTTCCAAGGAACAACAAAAGGTGTTGGATTGGTATTTGGATCTTTCCCAATCTGATCAGGAAGTGTGGTTGGATTGCCCTCCGGTGGATAATTTATCGGATTTTGAAAAAGAAGTAAAGAAACGGATTACAATTAAATCAAAATGAAGAAGATATTGTACATTATTTGCATTGCCTCAATAGCAATCGCATCTTTCTCATCATGTGGTAGCAAAGGGAATACTGCAGAGGATTCATGGAAACATGAACGAGATTCGCTTACTCGTGTCAATAATCAACAACAGGCAGTGTTGGATCAAATGACAGCGGCGATGGCTGAAATCGCATTCTGTCTTGATACCATTGCCGTGCATGAGCGTGTCATTATCACTGGAATCGATGAGGAAGGAAATCGGTTGAGTCGGAAGGGAATTAGAAACAGGCTGGAGGTTCTTGCACAGGTTATAGCGGAGCAAAAGGAAAAACTCGGTTCGCTTGAAGAGAAATTTAGCAATAATGCGGTTCAGATTGGCCAACTCCACAGTATTATAGAATTTCTTGAAAACTCGCTTTCACAAAAGGATGCCGAAGTTGAACGACTGAAATCTGAGGTTACCTCAAGTAACTATCGTGTAGTGGCGCTCGAAGAAAAAGTGTCCAACATGAACGATACAATCGTCAGTGAACGAGCCACAAACACTGAGCAAAAGCAACAGATAGCGCAACAGGACGCTCAGCTAAATGAAGTTTACTACATAATTGGGACAGAGGAACAACTATTAAGCAAAGGTATATTATCCAAAACGGGAAAGATAATCAAGAAAAAGAAAGTCAACTTTTCGAACATCAACAAGTCTGCACTGACAAAAGGAGACATCCGCACTTTGAAATCAATAACCGTACATGGTAAATCTCCTAAAATACTAAGTGATGTTCCCAAAGGATCATATTCTCTTGACAAAAGTGGCGATAATGTAGCCACCCTCCGGATCCTGAATGCCAACTCTTTCTGGAGTGCAAACAATAGGATTCTCATAATCCAGGTGAAAAAATAATACGTGTAGGGTTACAATCCGAACCTACCTCTCATAATTAAGAAAACAATCAAACATCATAAGCGAATGGAAAATGAATTAAAACAAAGGAATGGCTGTATCTCCTTCTGGTTATGGGTAGCCATAATCGTTAACGTGGCCATGGTGATATATTACGCGGTGACCATGTTCAGCGCATATTCGAGTGAAGCCGCCCTTGGTCTTGGCTTGTGCTCAATCTTCGGTGCTGTAAACGTGTTAAGTGCTATCTTGCTTCTTCGTTGGAACAAGATAGGTTTCTACATGATGGTGGTTTCCTCCATTCTGGCGATTGTAGTCAATATCTGCGTACTCAAAATGGAGCCGGTTGCCATGATTGGGTCTCTGTTTGCCATTGTCATTTGGTGGGCAATCCTCCAAATGAAGAAAGATGGAGTATCCGCATGGAGTCAACTCCAATCCGGATGGGATGGCAAACATTGCCGGCACCTCTATCAAATGTTTGGTGCAATTGGTGTACTCCTCTTTGTCCTTACAATGATTGCGTTCGGTCATGCCGGAAGCAGTTCTAATGACAATTCGGATGATATTGTTGCTATTGCTGACGATGAAGTAATGTCAGAGGAAGAAGTTGTTGAAGTAATTGGTTGGGAAACATTCATATCCAAGAATGGTGAATGCTCGATTGAGGCACCAGATGACATGCGTAAGAATCCAACCGAAGATGAGCAGGTCTTAATGCTCATGTGTACAGATTATGACCCCGTATGCGTAGTGGTTGCAGAACCAATCTCCGATGTAAAAGCCATTGGAATAAATAATACAAAGCAATACGCAGAAGTGGTAATGAAAAGCGTACAAAAGAGCAATGAAGCAAGTGGTTTTAAAAAGATAGATGGCAAAGCATTTGGTTATAATTCATATCTGATTACTTATGATGCCTCAATTGAAGGCACTCTATTTAGATATTTCCTTCTTGCAGCCAAAGGTGATAAGAATTACTATAACTGTACTATTTTCTGTGTGAAGGAGTATTTACCTAAATTAGAATCAACTATCGATATGATGCTTGAATCTTTCAAGCCGCTGAAGTGATTAAATAAGCCGTATAACTAATCAAATTATGATAACGTATGGAAAAGTTTGAACATATAAAAACTCAACCTCAACGCAATGGATTCATTACGTTTTGGATTTGGTTATCAATCGTTTTTTGTATAGTGTCTCTTTCAAGTTGTGTGCTTGAATTAGTGTCCGATAAGGGTATATGGACGTGTTATCCAGACAAGGACATCTTTAACTATATATCTATCATATGCAATAGCACAGCGATTTTGTCATATGTGCTATTATTGAAATGGAGAAAAATCGGATATTTCCTTTTGTGGATCGCTTCTATTCTTATAATCATATTTGGCATTACAACTCATAAAATTAATCGGTCTGAAACAGAATTGATTGTGACGTGGTTGCCTTTATTGTCCCTATTGGTTTTATCATTGCTTTTCTTTATTAAAAAGAATGGCGCATCAGTTTGGACTTTACTCTTCAAATAATCCTATAGGACGAATATTTAGACAACGCGATAAAACTTACTATATGATGATGTAAAAGGCAGTAGAGATAAAATGTCAGACACAATTAAGAAGAGAGATGCTGTTTTTGACAAGGATTAAAAAGTGTTCATACGAACCATTCAGTATTATCCCGTTATTTCTCCCAAAAAAGTTGAGGAACAGACAACAAATAAAGTTATATATCCAATGGCTTATGAAGAAAACGAGAATATACTCCTTGTCATAAATGCTGTTGCTCTCGGCTTCTCAACATATGGGATGACAAACATAGGGAGCTAATAAATTCCTGTAAATATAACTTTTGAAAGAACATCATAATGGATAATCTACAATCATTTGCAGCTGGAAGTTATCAAAGTGGTTCATTCCTGTTAAGATATTACTTAAAGGACTTCCCATATGAAGATGTATTATTCTCACCGATGTACGTGGGTGATGTTAATTTGAATAATTATTATTCAGAAACAAAGGGAGGTTATTTAACCACTAATAGAGTTTTGACATACCTTCATGAAGGCAATCATTACATGCAGGATTTATCTTTGCCTGCATGTTTATCTGAAGATTATCACTATGACGAAATGTCCATGTTAGTACATGCTGCAATAGATGTGGGGTGTGACAGTTTCCCTTTGATGCAACAAAAGCATCTCAAATGTAAATGGATGCCTGTAATATTTTATAATATTCAGATTCATAATTTATTGTTTAAGACATCGCACATTAAATCTGAGAATAAGAAATATGCTTCCTTATTTGAAGACTCGTATTTTCAACAGATCGCCAGAGAGAGGGGACTGTCTTATAGTGACTTATTAGAAGGATATGTGCATTATATTTCTTTAGTTCACTTGGCAGATAGGGCTATCTTATCGGGTAAGCAAGAGTATATCCATAAATTCAAAGACCGTTTTAATTTGTTCCCATATATTTATAATGAAGATGAGCATAACTTAGACTTCAGTCAAGCATTGCAAGGGAACAGCTATACGTATCATATTGCAAGAATACTTTTCTTAGTTAAGAATAAGGGGTTTAATATAGATGGGGCGTTAAAACATCTACAAAGAGAATGGCCAAAAGGATATCGAGATACAGAAAATCCTTTGGCATTTCTCGACTGTGCATTCTTTTTTTTATTAGATATTGCATTAAATATTCCAGCCGTAGCATACATTAGAGGACTATGTGATGATGGAAAATATCAAATTGAAGATTTTAGTCCTGTCCATCGTTTTCTATCAGAGTTAAAGGTCATTGAAGACAACCATGGTTTCCCTGAACCAGTAGAAAATGAACCATATTACATTACACTGTTTGATTTCTTTTCACAGAAATTAAATTGGCTTTCATATGCGAACACTTTAAAAAGTTGGGATATTTTCTTACGAAGAGTGGAAGAACCAAATTCTGATACGTCTATGGGATATCGAAGAAGAATGTTCTGGAGTAAGAATACTAAATTTCATAAATTTTTTCTCCAAGAACCATCCTTTCAAATGAGACAAACCAATATACCTCTCATCTGTATAACTAAAGGTGGGAAAGTAAAAATAGTAAAGAAATATGGTAATTTGGAAATGCCTTATGAAGGAATAATTGACGTATATGGTATGTTTAAGATGCCATATCATCCTTGGAAAGAATATGGAGAAGAGTTAAACAATTCTGTTGAATGGGTCAAAATTGAAAATAATAATGCAGAATCGCTGCTTAGGGAGATAATTTATCGTACAATAAGCCGTAATATTCAGGATGCGATTTTATACAGAAACAATTTTACCTGTGTATTTTATAATTCAGAATATGATAAAGCAATCCAAGCCAATTCCGATTTTGATACATCACTGCCTGCTGAAATTCATTGCAAAGCAATGAATAGATGTAAATGTTGTAATGTAACAGATTTCTCAGAGTTACCTGAATGTGGTTGCGCTGTTAGGGACTATTTGAAACTTATGAAATATAATACGCATAATAAACAATGGAGATAATTGAACAATATAGACATATAGTGGAGACAATATGGGAACTGAGAATAGCATCGTTAGATGATAATCATGATAGTAACAACAAGGGTTCCTTAAATTCAGTTCAAGAATGTGCAACTGTAGTGTCTCAACTGATAGAACCCACTTTAAATCTATTGATTAACGCAGGAATGCTATATTATACTCGAAAATCTTTCATCCTTTGTATGGAAGAAGAGAAAAGGTGTAAAGAAAATATTGAATCAATCTATAATGGCATTCAAGAGATTTTAGAGAACTACTCAATTGATCCTAAAATCATCACCGACATAATGGCAGACATCGCAAAGAAGATCATAACGCATAAAATATGAAAGCATTAGCATTTATAATTGACCTCATCGTACTTGGAGGTCTAGTGTTCGGAATGTATGCCATTATGGGGGATACATATAGTCAAGGGGGTCTCTTGAGAAAGGTGCTTTTGATGGGTGCTGTTGGCGGTATTTACGGGCTTCTACGTGCGATATATCGCAAATGGCTTGTACCTGATGAAGAAAACAAACAATGATGGGTTACATACTCACAATCATTTAAAAGAGGATAGTAAGAAGCAAATTAACGAAAAACTAAATGGCACAGACAAAATCATGGGTAAAGATAGTTCATACTATTCTCTACAATGCAAAATGGATTATACTATGTCTCCTGCTCCTGAACCTATTTGGATTTGGATATTGGGAGCAAATGAGAGAATATGGTATGGGTGGAGAAGAAACCCTATGGGGAGTAGTTATGGTAATTGCTCTCATTCTATTCTTCGTTTTTGACAAGGTCTGGAAGAACGTGTGCAACAAAATCTGTGACGCATTATAATCATCTTACATCAATATCCATATTTTAATTGATGAACAAAGACTCTAAACGACGGAACGTAATCATCACAGTCTTCTTATGGTTGACAATCTTGGTCAACCTTGCCATGACTGTAGGATTTATTGTATCCATGTACGCGGCTAATGCAATGGAAGAACCCCTTGGACTAGGGTTATGTTCCATGTTTACATTCGCTAATGTACTCGGAGCAATACTTCTCATGCGATGGAATAAGTATGGACTTGGTCTCACCGTGGTTTCGATATATCTTCTATCCATTGTTTACGCTTATGTTCTTAATTTAGGTCTCATTCCAACAATACCATTCTTTGTTGCTATTTTTCTACTTTGGCTAATCCTGCAAATAAAAAAAAACGGCAAAACTGCATGGTCGCAACTTAATTCCGGATGGGATAGCAAACATTGCCGCCACATATACCAAGTTTTTGCTGTGATTGAACTGATATTATTTATCCTCACTCTTATTGCATTTGGAAATCATAAAGGGAACTTGCGGAATCCTGATCCAATCCTAGTATCGCATGATACTATTGTTATAGAAAGACAAAATCTCCACAAGAAGGACTCGACTGATCCAAACACAGTCGCGGATTCTGTGAAAACAGAGACTACAAATCACAAAAAGACTGAAAAAGATATTCCCGAGAGAAAGAAAACTGTTGAACATAATACACAGAAAGATAAAAGTACACAGAAGGTATATTCCTTAAAAGATGCAGCTGAGTATCTCGATTCTCATGATGAATGGAGAGCGTCTGAAATGGCACAGTATCCTCAAATATATGATCTAAACTATCAAATTATAAGAAGTATGAGAGAGGGACGGTTCATGATATCTATATCGTGTCCATCAAAAAAACTTAATAAAATCCGCTCTCTCATGAAAGAAATTGACAGATTGGCAGCCGGGTCAGACCGTAAAATTGTTCGAAAATATTTAAAATCTTCAAGCAACCAGTCCCAGCTTAATCCCAATGAAGTAATTCAAAGTTTAAGAAGAGCCTTGGATTATATAAAAATGTATGATAAACAACGAAAAGTGAGGGATAAAAACAGAGGAATTGGTGGAGAAGAATCCCCCGACGAAAAATCAGTTCGGAAGAAAAGAATTCAAAAAGAGATTGATGATTATAAAAAGTTGATTTCCGATTCTATAAAGGATGTCACTCCAACTTTTGGACTTGGCTAAAATAACAAACTAATCAAACATTAGCAATGGTAAAACTACTCAAAATTTTGAAATGGATATTACTGCCGTTCACAATAGCAGTATTTCTGTTGTTCGTCAATGCGGCAACAGACTCAACCGGTATCTCCAGTGATGAGGAAGGTCTTATGTACGGTGCATGGATTCTTCTGATTGTAAACGTGTGTCTCTTCGTATTTAACAAGAAGTGGCAACGGTTGGTAGATTCATGGTTATAACCTATATACGAAAAGATTTATTTTTGAAGGGTTACGTTTAACCTCTTTATTCCATAAGTGGTAAAAAAGAAATTTTTACCGCTTATGGAATCAAAGCAAAATACGACACCGTTAAATGTCAATGATATCGCATACATCGAAGCCCTCAAAAAAGGAGATGGCAAGATGTGTCACAAGTTCTTCTATGAAGAGATTGTAGGTATACTACACCGAATCCGCTTGGAGGTATTTCATTGTCAAGTTGACTTAAACGAGATGTTCAACGAACTCTATCTCTATCTTTCCAAAGATAATTGGACGAAGTTGGACGGTTTCGATGGCAAAAATGGATGTCGTTTGCGTACTTGGATGATTCCGGTGGCATGGCGATACTTTATGAGCATTCGAGAGAAATTGCTCAGAACTGAAAATATTGATGATAATTCCGGTGTCATTAGGGATTCCGTACGAGATGATTTGCGCATTCAGATTGCAATAGACGTGAATGCCGTTCTTTCTAGAATGCCTAATGAGCGCTATGCGGAGATTATTCGTCTGCTCCTCATTGAAGGCTATGCATCTCAAGATGTGGCTGACATGCTTGACATGAAAGTCGAGAATGTCTATAATCTAAAACACCGGGCTATCAACCAGTTCATAGAACTATATGGTCAACGATAGGATTGTGAGAGTTTCTGACTCTATAAAATAAAACCCAAACGAACAATTTTATGATAAGTCAAAAATTCTCTATTATTCCCGAAGATCAAATCGCAAGTTTTATGAGCGAAAGCAGGAAACAAAAAGAAGACAGTCTTCTGGACTCGATAGAAAGCGTATCAGACCTCTGGGTGCTGGCAAATATGAATGAAACATTTAATGAAGAAAATAACCTACATAGCAGCGTTGTTGGCTCTTATTATGACGTGTGTTCTCCCGTTAGAGGCGAAGACACGTCGAGCAGTTGTCATAGGCTTGGGTGAACAGCTGGATAAATCATGGGGTAAAATCAATGGCGACAAGGATGTGCCATTGGTCGTCTCTATGCTTAAGGCTAATGGGTTCAGCGACATTGCGACATTAACGAACAAGAAAGCAACCAAGGCAGGCATCATCAATGCTTTCAATTCTTTGATTAATCGGTCACAGAAAGGTGATATCATCTATATACAGTTTTCCGGGCATGGTCAGATGATGACTGATCTGAATGGGGACGAAAATGATGGTTTGGATGAGGCATGGATTCCATACGATGCCTATCTCAAGTATTGCTCAAAAGATAAGGGAGAAAAACACCTCAGTGATGATGAGATAGCTCAATACCTGACGAAACTTCGCTCCAGGATAGGTCGTGAAGGCGTCATAGCAGTTGTGGTAGATGCTTGTCATAGCGGTGACTCAACCCGTGATTTATGCGAGAATGATTCTGTTGTGGTCAGAGGTGTTGACGTGGATTTTGTCATCCCTGGTAAAAGGACAGGATCTTCAGTTCGCACTCCGGAGTCATGGCTTACGCTCAGCGCTTGCCAAGATTTCCAGCTGAATCAGGAATACAACGGCGTCGGCAAACTGACCCATATCCTTGCCAACAACTGGCGAGAATATGTTGGAAAATCCGACCAGACCATATATAAAGCTATCGATGAAGTTTATGAGACCAGGAAGTATAAGGGTCCCGTTGCTCAGAATCCAAGGCTTTCCGGGGAAACCGGTAGAGTCCTATCGCTGATTTTCAACAAAAAATGATATTCGAGTTCAGACGCAAATCATATACCGACATTCAGATAGTCGATGCGTATCAGAACGGCGACAAAAAGATACAGCAGTTCTGGTATGACAAATGCCGTTCACAGTTTGGTAAAGGCACGTCAAACTATGGCGGCTTGACTGATTATGATCGTGATGACCTGTTCCAGGACTCTTTCATTATCTTTTGGGAGAAGATGGAGTCTCATCAGATTTATATACATGAAGGAATGGTCCATGTCACCTCCAAAAAGGGAGACAGCATAATCCCGGATATGCTCGGCTACTTCATGCGAATAGTCAAGAATAAGTATCTTGAGATGTTTCATAGTGGGAAATACGTTATTCCCATCAATGAAGTCGTAACATCTTCAAATGACGACTTCTTTGAAGAACTTTATTGGGATGAAGACCCGGATGTGGAGAAAGACAGAATTGTCAGTCAATGTCTTCTCTCACTCCCTAAGAGTTGTCTTGAAATACTGACAATGTTTTACTATGAGAAGAAGTCTTTGGAGCAGATACTCAAAGAACGTCCTGAGAATAATTCATACGATGGATTGAAGAGCCGCAAGTCAAAGTGCATGACAAATCTAAAGAAACGCATAACCGAATTATTTGCCAAAGCAGGATTACGATGAAAGAAGATGATATAGACAAACGAATCGAAAGAGTCACAGAATCTGTTGGCTCGAAGGAAGCTGCAATGCGTCAATGGGAAGCTGATAGGGGTTCTTATGAATTGAAACGTAAAGTTGCCGCTAAAAGGTGGCGTACCTACGGTATCTCAGCTGCTGCGTCCATAGTTCTGATTTGTGGCATCGGTTTCGGCTTTTTCATAAATCGAGGAGGAGATAATGATTATGGAGTTACATCTACATCCCCAGTATATAGAGGCGGAAGTTGCGACATTGTAGAGATTCAATCTATGGTTGATTCTGCGAAATATGAAGCAGCTCTTCAGGCAATCGATGTAACTCTTGCTGACACAGTAATTGATCCGTCTTTTACATCGGAACGGCAGGACTATCTACGGAGTGTTAACGCCAACCGGGAATACGAACTGATCTGGCTCAAGATAAATGTGCTGATTAAGAGTGGGAAAAAGGCAGATGTAATTCCGCTTTTGGAAGAATATGTAAAGACTGAGGGGGGACATCAGAAAGAAGCCCAAAACCTACTAAACGATTTGACTAAATGAGACAATTCGTCATCATAATTACGTCTCTATTAGTATGCTTGAGTGTAAACGCTCAGATATACAATAACTTTATGCAAGCCGGAGAATACGCCTATAAGGATAAGAATTATCCGCTTGCAACATATTTCTATGAAGAAGCATTGCGAAACATACCGGCAGATTCTGTCGTAGATATTTATATAGTCCATAACCATTTGCGTGATGCAAATATGTATTCCGGGGAATATGCCAAGGCTGTCGGATACGGTGAAGATGCTATTCGGGAACTCGAGCAAATGGGATTGACAGGCAGGTATCAGAACTTTGAAGATTCTCTTATGGTTGCCAATATTTACTCCCTGAACGGAGATTCCATTATGGCCGCTCGATATTTGGATGAAGTATTTGGCCGTGCTCTTAATGCGCAACTCACTTGGAAAGGTAAATTGCAATTATCCAAACTGGGTGGAATAGTTTCCAGCCATTTGAACAACTGGACACTGGCTGAATCAATGTATGATTTGAGCCGACAGATTATAAAGAGATTCACACCTTGTGAAGAAACAATCAATACTCTGAATCTTTATGGTAACACCTTGTATCATAATAACAAGTATGAGGATGCTTTGAAGGTTTACGAGGAACAATTGGAAGTCTGTGAAAAGCTGTATGGTAATAATTCCCGAGAATACCACTGGACTCAATACTGTATTGCCAATATACTTGCCTATATGGGTAGGATTGATGAAGGGGCATCCATATATAAAGAAGTGATAGCTTGGTATCGCGACAAGATGTTGTATGATTTGCAATCAATTCCTTCAACGGAGCGAGACAAGTATCTTGACAATATGATCGAGTTGCTTCAAAATGCCATACCGTTTGGAATTGAGGCGAAATATAATGAGGATGAATTTACAGCATTGGCATATGAATGTCTTCTTCTAACCAAAGGGATGCTTCTGGCAACTGAAAAATCGACAGAAACTATAATAAGAGAAAATGGCACAGATGAGGAAGTAGCGAGTATTACTACACTTTATCAGTTAAAATCTCATTTGGTGGATTTACTTGCTAATCACAAAAGCAATCCCAAAGATGTTCTGAATACATACGCCCAAATTAAGACTATCGATGTAAACCTTGCAAATGCTTGTTCACAATATGGAAACAACACATTTTTTGCTTCTATTGGTTACGAACAGGTTAAGAATAATCTGAAAGACGGTGAAGTATTGTTGGACTTCGCAGACTTCAAACCGATGAGCAAACCTCGACAATATGTCTGCTATGAAATACGCCGCGATCAGAAATACCCAACGGTGCATTATATTTGCAATGGAGCGGAACTGGACACTCTGTTAACTCTTGAGAACCACAGATGGGGGAATCTTTATTCCGGAGAAGCCGGTGCAGACATGGAATCTATAATCGGAAGCCCTTTAAGAAAGATTATTGGTAATTCCAGAACAGTTTATTATGTACCTTCCGGCATATTCCACAAACTTGCCATAGAAGCCATTCCGATAGAAGAACATCGACTGGGTGACAATTATTCATTTTATCGTTTGTCTTCAGCGAGAGAACTGATTGCAGATAATGTTGGGAGGCACTCTAAGTCCGCGCAATTATACGGAGGACTGACCTATAGCGTTGATGTTAAACCATTATTACGTTCTTTGCAAGAAGTGATAGGGATTTCCGATATGCTGGATGGCATTATGGAACAGAAAACGTTTGTTGCGGACAAAGGCACCAAGGAATCATTCATGCAAATGAATTGTAATGCCCCGAGTATTATACACCTATCTACGCACGGTTTTTATTACTCCCAAACGGACCAAAATCTTCCATCTTCTCTTCAGGGCTATAATGATGCCATGTCATTGTCAGGATTAGTTATGTCGGGTGGTTCTTTATCGTCTCGATTAGGCTTACTGACAGCCGACGAGGTGGCCCACTGTAATTTGTCAAATACCGTTATAGCATGTCTCGCTTCTTGCCATTCAGGACAAGGAGAGGTGACGTCAGAAGGCATCTATGGTCTGCAGCGAGCTTTCAAGAAGGCAGGAGTAAAAACTGTGATTATGAATCTTTGGGAAGCAAGTGATGTCGCCACCCAATGCTTTATGACTAATTTCTACTTGGATCTAAACAATGGCAGCAAAGACCGACATAAGGCATTCCAATATGCCCGCGAGGAGGTACGAAAGAAATATTCTTCGCCGTTCTATTGGGCTGGATTTGTAATGGTGGATTAAATTTCTTGAAATTTATGGGTTACATCTTCTTAGACATACCCATAAAGGGCGAAACAAACTTAGAAGTTGCACCCGGCACGAATAAGGGTTTCTGAAAATGAAATTAAAACTATCGATCATGCTAATGGCATTTGCCATACTTTTGGGATTTCAAAGTTGTACAGGTGATGATCCCAAAGTGACAATTAATACAAATAGCTTCGATTTTAAGGTGGTTAACCTTAGCGTGGATGATGGTAAACTTACGGCCACAGGTGGGACATCGGTAACCGTTAACTGGTCTGTTAACGTGTCCATCAATGGTGAGACTACTACTGCAAGCGGCATTAAAAAGAGCAATGAACTTCCAGTAATGGAAGGGAATGAAATTGAGATTCAATTTTCACCTTCAAGTCCGGAGCAAACAGAGGCCTACATCACAATGCCCGATGGAAAAACACATAAGGTCACACTCGAAAATCCCTCATTCAAGTGGATAGTCCCAGTAATTTTTACAGATGAATTGGAAATTACCGGAGAGTGTCGTTATGAGACCAAGACCACAAAATATGTTGAGACAGGACTTGTAAAACTGATATCCTTGATTAAATAATCCCGATACGAAAGGCATGGCAAATCTTGAAAACGATATTGACAGATTTATTATTGCTCAGGATAATAGATATATTGGCTACGATCAAGCACTGAATGAGATTCGTGACGGCAAGAAAGTCCGCCATTGGATAGGGTACATTTTCCCTCAACTAAGGGTTTTGTTGGAGCATAGTGATAAAACTATCGTGGAAATATTGGGCCATATCGATTCAATGAAGGTTCAATCAAGCATGACCCTTTTTGATTGTGTTGTGCCTAATAGCTTATTTGCCGGAGTTCTGCAAACATTCTATAACGGCGAAAAAGACAGGCAATCCATCGTCTGATTCTCTTAATGAAATAGCACAAATTGCGGATAGGACATGACATTTACTGGTGGAGATATAGTTAGGATTGGTATTATTCTCTATGTCCTAACATGGGTTGGATTTGTATGTTTCCTAAACCTATATTCCGGCAGAGAGAATGCCAATGTCCATAAGGTTGCGAAATGGTACTTTATTACTGTTGCAACCCGGCATTGGGGTTGGGTACCGGCATTGTTCATGTCTCTTCTTCTTTTCTGGACACTCCCTGATATTTATGTTGTCACTCAAGATGTAGAAAGAAAAAAAGTGGACATAGAGGAAGACAATAGAAGGTGGAAATGGTATCAAGATACAACATACACCCTAAAGGAGACTTTCTATGTTGACAAATACTATGTGCCCTTTTCTTTTCATGGGAATAAATGTGCACCCTTCAATTCTTATCTCATTAATGAGTCTGACTCAATACTGGTGATCTATTCCACCAACCTTTTTAATGGACAATTCACAAAAGTGTCCAGTGTTGCTGAATTTGAGATTATTCCTCCCGGACATTTCCAAAAATATACTAGACATATACATAACAAATTTGACTCACCGAATGAATCCAGTTTTAGTTATATTCCGGAAGATAGAAAGAATAAAAGCACAACCGAACTAAGCCTCACCATATTGTCAGATGCAATTAATGAAACACGACGTATTCAGGATAAGATAAATGATAGGAACGAAATGATGTATGGTATAGATTCATTAGGCATATCTCTTACAGCACGAGAGTTCCTCTTAAAACAATTGAAAAAATCACAAGATGCTAAACAAGGAACGCATTGAAAATAACCCATATCGGATTTTAGGCGTGTATGTCGGAAGTCCGATTTCGGTAGAGGTGAACCATCTCAACCGAATCCGTGCGTTCTCAAAAGTAGGACAACCTGCTACTTTTCAAATGCGATGTGATGAAGTTTTATCACCCGTTGTAAGGACAGAGGAGTCGGGAGAGGCCGCTGCTCAGATATTATCATTGCCACGAGACAGGGTTCAAAACGCTATAATATGGTTCAGTGACGGAGATCAGGACTGGGGGCGAGTGCTTAATGCCGCAGTAGAGGCATTGCTTGAAAATGACTATACAAAGGCCATCAACTACTATGAATTATTGATATCAGACCGGTCGATACGTGAAGACTTTCTTGCATCGGTAAGCCATGGATTGCTTACATTGACAAGAAAAGATCTTGCCAATATTATTTCGGAAATCATCAGTTTATGTGAAGATGATATGGAGGGATTCTGGATGTCAGACTGTATAAAGCCGTCCGGACAAATTGCCTCAATTTTGTTTGAAAAGACCATACGAGTTAAACTTGAAACCTTAATACAATCAATCGAGTTTTATGATATCTTAGGCAATCTTTCAACTGATAAAGAGCTTCATGGTATTGATTTTTATGATTTCATAGACCGATTTGTGAATACGTTAAATGAAATCAGGCCTATCCTTCAGACGGTAGGTGACGTATATGGAGTTGAAAGTATAGAATATAAAAGTTTTACAGAAGACCTGTGTAAGAAAACCTATACGAGGGGGGCATATCTTATACACCAGATTGGAGAATTTGTCTGGATACAGAATCCAAAGAATAGACTTCCTGACAATTCGTATAAAAAATACAGGTCAAAGATGCCTGTAGGCTGTATAAGAGCATGTATGGATTTAATCTCCAGTGTGGATACCATTGTCAATGAGACCATAAACTGGGCTAAGATTGATGCAGTTTCCGAGAAAATATTATACTCCGACATTGACAGTTATCAAACAGCAAAACGAATAGAGTTTGTGAGCAGTGATGATATAATTCGCCGCTCAGTTCGCTCTTTTCAAATAAAAAGAGGAATCACTATCGCAGCATGGTTGGCATTCCTTTACTTGGTATTCTTTTAAAAAAAGAAAGGTATAACAATGAAGCATATAACAATAGATTATGGCATTGATTTAGGTACCACAAATTCTGCAATCAGTAGAATGGAATATGGCGTGCCAACCATTATCCGATCTGATAATGGGATGGAATCGATGCCCTCGTGTGTGTCCTTTAAAAAAGGAGGATCCTTATGTGTGGGGTATTCAGCCTATTCAGATCTTGGACGCTCAAAACTTCGGGCATTGAAGAAGAAATCAGGTCAGAAGTCAGACTCTTGCATTGAGTTCAAACGGTATATGGGGTCAGATATGACATATATGAATTCGTATGCGGATCATAAATGGACTCCGGAAGAATTGTCAGCGCAGGTTCTGAAATCACTCTGCTCGTTTGTCACTGATGAAGATGTGAAAGCCGCAGTGATTACAGTTCCTGCAAAGTTCACCGTCAATCAGAAAGATGCCACGCTTGAAGCCGCTCATCTTGCCGGATTAGAGCAGGTGGAACTTCTTCAGGAACCTATCGCCGCCTCCATGGCCTACGGTTTGAAAGCCGATGAAAAAAATGGAATATGGATGGTTTTTGATTTTGGCGGAGGTACACTTGATGTCGCGCTTGTTCATGTGAGCGACGGAATCATGCAAGTTTTTGATACCGAGGGAGACAATTATCTCGGAGGCAAGAACCTTGATGAAGCAATCGTCACTAAGATTCTTTTGCCTGAACTCCTCACTCGCTACGTTATCAATGCCGCTGATAAAACTCAGATGGAAGTGCTGTGTGATGCGCTTAAGGTTGTCGCGGAAAAACTGAAAAATGCTCTTTCCTACAAGGTGAAGGAGACTGTATACCTTGAAGCAGGAGATTGGGGCGAAGATGAAGACGGTGAGGAGATAGAGATGGAGCTGACGGTGTCCAGAGAAGATTTAGAAAAGGCAATCCGCCCTATTCTTCAAAAAGCGGTAGATGTATGCAAAAATTTGATGCTTAGAAACAATATCTCTTATGGTAAGTTGTCTCACCTTATACTTATCGGTGGACCGACATACATACCATTATTGCGTAGCATGCTCCGTGAACAGGTGAATCAGAATGTCGAGACAGGTATCGACCCTATGACAGCAGTAGCACAGGGCGCAGCATTATATGCCGCCACAATTCCCTTAAAAAACATTGAGAGGTCTAAGGAAAACGACGGCGAGTTGCAACTCGAAATTAACTTTGAAGCCACTTCAGTTGACAGGGAGAGCTATATTACCGTTCATACAAAAGAATTAATATCAGGCTTGGAAGTCAAACTAATCAGGACTGAAGACCGTTGGGAATCCATGCCTACAAAAGTAGGAGAAAAGGGAGGACTTATCATAGCAGAACTGCTATCCGGCAGACCTAATACGTTTGTTGTATCAGCTTCAATCTATAGTGATGAGATTCCCTGTTTCCCATCAGAAATGACAATTATCCAGGGCACCAAAGCCGGATCAGCCATATTACCGTATAATATCGGTATAGAAGTGTATAATCCGAAGAAGGACAAGAGGGTTTTCACCTCCCTCACAGGATTGGAAAAGAATCGTCCATTGCCTGCGTCGGGAATGGTCTATGGACTAAAGACAATGACAGACATTTACGGTGGCGATGAGGATACAAAGATAAGGATAGCGATATATCAGGGTGATAATGATGCTGAAGGTAAAACCGCCGCTCTTTATGAATATGTTTCTGACATTATAGTTACCGGTGATGACGTTGCTTCTTATATTCCAGAAGGAAGTCATGTCAATGTAAAAATCGATGTTGACAGGTCTGAAATGATGACCGTAACATGTGAGTTCCCCTTATCCGGTCAAACTGTTACAAAAAGATTAGACACCTCTAAACGTCAAGAAAGCAAATCAGATGAGCATCTCAAGGAACTTATAGCTCAGACATCTTCTAAGCTGCGGTCGCTCACCGGTGAACTTGACGATGATCCTGAACTTCCAAATCTGATAAGACAATTAAGAATGGTGGAGGATTCTCTTGTATCAGGCGTCCAGCATAAGCAGGTGGAACAGCATCTGAAAGAGGTGATGCGCCGTGTAGAGGCGTATGAAGTTGAATCAGAGTGGGACAGAACCCGGCGTGCTCTTCAAAAGTCACTCCTATCTCTACAAATAGAGGGTGCCAAGCGCAGTAATGATGTCGGTGTGACAAGGATGGTCGAAAGTTTTACTGCACATGTGTCACGTATGCTTGAAATAAAGGACGAGCGCAAGGCGAAATTCCTGCAACATCAGATTGAGGAATATGAGTATGCCATAACTCAAGATGTGATTTACAGAAATGTGATACGTTGGGCCGATCGTGAATTTTCTACAATTAGATGGACAGACCAACGCAAGGCACAGAAACTCGTCATGGAGGCTATGGCGATGCTTCGCGAAAATCCTAACGCTCCCTTATCTGCAATCAAGGACGTAACCGACGCATTCTATTCTCTTATCAAGAAAGATATGGTAAGTTCATCATATCTATCGGCAGAGTCTTCTGGAGATACCAATAGACTCAATATTCTTTCTATGTAGCATGACTTACGAAAAAGATAACTATATCGAGGGATATAAAATCTCCCTATTGCTTAAACAGTCAGGAGAGGTTTCTACATATCGTGTCCGCGACACGGAAGGAAAACTTTGCGTGTTGAAATGGGGCATATCCAAGTCAGAACTTTCCTACGCCCCACTTTCCGGTCTGTTCATATCCAAAGGAGGAAATTATGTAGTCTATAGATATGTCAGTGGAGAGACATTGGAAGCTCGGCTTCTCAGATTGAACAAGCTGAAAGAAGAGGAGACGATTAGGCTTACAAAAGGCATTTTGAAGCAATTGATTAAAATTCATCAAAATGGATTTGTTCATTTGAATCTCACCCCCGATAATATCGTTGTTGAGTTGGGAGGAGAAAGTCCTGTGGCGTATATTGTGGGACTCAGTCAACTGCAACCAATCAGTCAATCCGGTATCAATAAAGACTTATGCGGGGTGGGAAGCGTCATCTGTCAGATGCTAACAGGTGGGCCCGTAGATCGTATAAAAGTCAACGTTGGAAAAATGTCATCCATAGAAACTGTGATGATGAAAGCCTTGTATTCAGAGTTCGAGTCTGCTGAGGCCATGCTTTGCGCTCTTGATGGAGATTCCAGGATTTCGTATTTACCAAGATCTAAGGGCCCAGGATTCTCCGCTGTGGCCGGGATGGATTCCTTGAAAGAAAAACTCAGATCTGAAGTCATTGATATTCTTTCCGACAAGACCGAAGCTGAACAGTATGGTATCGACATCCCGAACGGGATGCTTCTATATGGACCGCCGGGATGCGGAAAGACCTTTTTGGCAGAACGGTTTGCCGAAGAAGCTGGATATAATTACAAATACATTAAGTCAAGCGACCTTGCAAGCACATACCTTCACGGATCACAAGAAAAAATTGCGGCTCTTTTTGATGAAGCGAGGAGGAACGCGCCGACAATTCTTTGTTTTGATGAGTTCGACGCATTAGTTCCCAAACGGGATGTTATCTTTAATGCGAGTCAAAGTGCGGAGGTGAATGAATTCTTGACGCAACTTAATAATTGCGGTAAAGACGGAGTATTCATAATTGCTACAACGAATCGTCCTGATAGGATTGATTCTGCGGTACTGAGGAGCGGGCGTATTGATTACAAGATTTTTGTATCTACTCCTGATATAGAATCTCGCAAGGAACTGTTCCATATTTTACTTAAGAACAGACCAGCTGAGGATTCAATAGATTTAGATACGCTCGCAAAGATGACCGAAGATTATCTTGCAAGCGATATTTCAGCTATTGTTCAGATAGCGGCAAGAGAAGCGTTCCGTTCAAAATCAGAGATTACGAATAAACTTCTTCAGAAAGCAGCGAAAGCAGTGATGCCCAGTTTATCAAAATCTCAAATAAAAGAGTTTGATAAAATGAAGAATGAGTTTGAACACAAGGATAAAGAAAACGGACGTAGAAGAGTAGGTTTTATGTAGCAATGCTATTTGGACATTATGAATTTTAAATGATCAAGGCTATGACTACAAATATTCCGAGAGAGACTAAGAAAATCTACATAACTGGCGAGATCAATGATACACTCGCAAATGAAATTCAATTAATGCTTCTTAATGAGGGAAGTACTATAGCTCCTCTAAGAATGATAATTAATTCCAAAGGTGGGAGCGTATATCCCGCACTCGGAATAATCGATGTCATGAATTTTGCTTCTTATCCTATAGAAACGGAATGTGACGGGATAGCAGCTGGTCCCGCTGCTATAATATTGGCAATGGGAGAAAAAGGACATCGGTTTGCACACATGGATTCACGTATCGTAATCATGTATGCAAAAAGTTCGCAAGAAGATAATGTAGCAATAATCGGAGAAATTCGCAAACTGAACAAAGAGATGATATCTATTCTTGCAAATCTTACCAATAAAACAGAGAAGGAAATATGTATAGCTATAGAGAGCAAAAGGTGAACTTTATATGACAGCAAAAGAAGCAAAATCATTTGGTATTGTTGATGAAATTTTAGACTGATATATCATAGGGGGAAAGAGTTATAAAACGAGTCATCTCTCTCCAAATATTCAAGCAATAAAATAATAAAATGGAATTACGACAAATAAAATCTATTAAGAATTGGATGATGGTAATGTTTTTCATCATCTTTATCTCTATTCACGCATGGGGATGTGATAAAAACGTTTTCTTTAAAATAGATATTCCTGAAGGTTGGGAAGAATCATGTATACATTCAAGTGAAAAAAACACACATCTGCCAGCCATTGCATTGGAATATGAAAAAACGGATCCGTCTTTAAGATATCAATACACCTATGCAATAATAATGAAAGGCGATGTAGATGGTAAGGAATATATCCCTATCCATGTCTCAAAAGATCTGGACACTACTATTAGCGAGAATCTTTGCTACTATAAAGAAGAGGATTTTCACGGTATGCCAGCCCTTTCATATACATTTGGAGGTTCTACTAACGGTGTAAATAATGTTGGTAAGATCTATTTTGTTAATGCTAATGGTTTCTCCATCATATTCGTAAATTATTTCATCCCAAATAAATCGGGTAGAAGGCATGAGATAGATGTTTGGAAATCCCTAAAATGGCTTCCTCAAGACAAATGGGATCTATAATCTAAGTATGTAATTTCTAATTATAACACAATATGGAATATGTAAAATGTCCTTCATGCGGGAACAAAACTCCCGTCGTGCTAACACGATGCAAGCATTGTGGTGAACGACTCCCTCAAAATCGTGGCCTCAAAGCTACCGAGGTTTATCAAATTAAGAAACGTGCCGGATTCACGACCTTTTATTTATGGTTGGGATTAGTTCTCAATTCCATAATGGGGATCGCATACTTCGCCACCATCTTCACAAGAAAAGGTCTATGGTCTGCCTATGATCCAATGTATACCCGAATTTATGGGTTAGTATCTTCTGCTATCTTATTTTATGGGTATCTATCACTATTGCGATGGAACAAGATTGGATTCTATATCCTCATTCTAATGGCTGGAATAAGTCTGGTAATGAATTTCATTGGAGGCGGCGCGATATCATTTTCCACGTTCTTCCCAATTATCTCTGCAATGATTTTATATGCAGTGCTCCAAATTCGCAAAAATGGGAGTTCATGTTGGGAACAACTCTCATAATCAACCAATATCTCTAATTACATGTCAAAGACATCTATAAAGCCATTTTTTATAACCCACAAAAAACAAATTGTTACTGGGTTCCTCATAGTAGCAGCATTTTTTGCAGGACTGATTATTCCTTCTCCGTTCTTCAAGAGTAATTCCGTTCTTGATGATTTAGGAAACGATATGATTGCAGTGAAGGATACAACCAATATGGTTCTTCCCGATGGCGCGGTTTATGAAGGGTCTCTTAATACGAAAACTAATGCCTTTCATGGATATGGAGTCCTTGTTAAAGGGAATTCATCGTATGAAGGAAACTGGAAAAACGGAAAATTGCCATACGGCAAGCGTACTACACCTCAGTCTGTATATGAAGGCCGTTTCAACGATGATTTAGACAATAATGGGTTTGGCATCATCAAGTACACTCCGGAATATATTGAAGGCAAGCGCAAACAAGGTCTATCGGACAACGAGATTACCGTCACTTATATTGGTAATTGGAAGAAGAATCTTAAGCACGGCGTAGGTCGTGCTATTTTGGCCGATTCAAGTATGGATTTTGGCAAATATCACGATGGTTTACTTAACAAAATTGAGGGAAGCAATTATCATGTAGGAGATTACATATATGGAATAGATGTATCTAGACACCAAGGTGATATAAATTGGGATAAACTTGCATTGTATTGTACAAATGATGGACGTGTATTCCGATTTAAACCTAAAGATGAAAACGACCGTAAATATATGCAGCCCGTATTCTTCGCTTATATGAAAGCAACAGAAGGAGCGACGGTAAAGGACAAAACCTTTGACATTAGAATGATTGAGGCGGAGAGACACGGTATAGTGAAAGGTGCCTATCATTTCTTAAGACTTGGCAGTCCAGTAGAAGAGCAAATTAAGAATTTTACAGAAACAGCCAATTGGACACCAGGAGACCTGCCCCAGCACTTGATGTCGAGGTCGAATCTGAGATTACAACTCACGGAGTGTCGAGATTACTTGATATGACCTATCGATGGCTAGAGGCTGTCGAAGCAAAATTTGGCGTTCGTCCTATTATTTATACACGCGAGAATATCCGAGATAAATATTTGGCAAAAGATTCGAGATTTAATAAATACCAATGTTGGATTGCACGATATCATCCGGATGGTCCAGAAAATGAAGAATGGAGGGTTTGGCAAATGACAGAAAACGGTCATGTAAATGGGTATGATGGACCTATAGACATTGACTTGTTTAAGGGGGATTACAAATCATTCTCTAATTATCTTAAAAGTATTGCTTCAAAAGAAATTTCTGCTTCAAAATGAAAAAAAAATATGGTATCGCAGTCGAGACTCTATTGTTAGCAATGACTGCATTTGCAAGACAACATGAATATGTCGATAATCATGGATGTGATTATGCTGATACTTTTGATCATGATACGTTAGTAGCCGTTGATGAGGATTTAACACTGTATTCTCCGTTAGGCGAATCTTCAGCCCTATTATACCAAGGAAAGCAATTTACGGTAAAGACTCCGGATGGCGCTGAATTTGAATATCAAGTAAATGATGACGGAATATCTGTTACATTGATCAAGGGAACTGCAAATGGCACATCAACATTGGTTATTCCATCTTCTGTGGAAGGTCTTGATTCTTATTTCTTTGTGACTGAAATTAATCAATTCGCTTTTAAGAATTTTGAATTCAGTGATAACTCTCCCATGAAGGGTGTTACGCATCTCGTAATATCCGAAGGTATAATATCCGCCGGCCAAAATACCTTTGACAACTCCTCGGATCTGGAAGTCGTTGAATTGCCTTCGTCGCTTGAGATCATTCCTTATGGCATGTTTAAAAATTGCAATAAACTAAAAGAGATCCTTATCCCAGCAAATTCAAGAATTTGTAACATTGAGAGTTTTGCTTTTGACGGATGTTCGGCTCTTGAAACTTTTAATATTCCAAGTGAGGTTTCGCAGATGGGAGAAGGTCCATGGAGAGGTTGTATATCACTCGAAAAAATAGATATTCAAGAGGGAAATTATAATTATATTGTAAATGAAGGAGTCCTTTATAAAGGATGGCAAGGTGATTTAATACAATATCCGGCAGGTAAACGAGATAAAAGTTATCATATTTTATATGGAACAAAATCAATATGTAATTCAGCATTTTATGGCAATCCATATATTGAATCCGTTCATATCCCAGCATCAGTAGACTCGATATCCCATATCGCTTTCTATGATTGTAAATCATTGAACACTGTGATATTTAATGATGCGATCCAGTTTGTTGGGAACAAGGCTTTTACGGAATGCCCTAATCTAAATAAAATAACATTGTATGGCTCGCCTCAATACACAGATGAACCAAATGATGTTTACAATACTTTTTCTCGAACTACAACTGTAACAGTACAATCAGATATACCTGAGATTAAATTTCCAGGAGCCAAAGGTGGTATTCTAATGTCGGTTTTAGATTATATATCCAATTTCAAAGGCTTTCAGTCTGGTGGCATTGAGAAGAATGAAGACTATGGATTCCCCGATTGTTATGGAAAGGGGAAATGGGCTGTGTATGGGAATGCAGGACCTAAAAAAGATGTATTAAATGTTTTAGAGACGATACCTTCCGATTTATTGAAATTGGAAAATATTGATGACAAAGGACGTATTACTCGTCTCTATCTTGATAATTCCGACAAAAAGAATCTTCGTGTCCTTTACTTTTTTGGAGGGATTGGAGGAAATGACCTGGTTGTCGCTCTTTTTGAGGGCGGGAATCTCAAAAAGATAGAACAGACAATCGATGAAGTAAAACAAGGCAAATATGGAAAATAGAGATTTTGTTAAGTTCTTGGGTTGGGAAGGATCATATGCGCGGTTCAGAATAAAAAGTGGGCAATTACCAAACAGCAGAAATCTTGAACGCATTATTGTAGCTCATGAAGGTGATTGGACTAACACAAACGGGATGTTGTGCCATCGTGAATATGACTCATACGAAGATGTCCAAAAGGCACTTGGAACAGGACTTACTTTCATTTCTAAAGAATATTCGACTTTATTGAAGCGGACTCTTATTTCCTATTCCTTTGAATATGGAAGCGAAGCGGTTCTCGCCGTCCCTGCAACCGGAGAGGAAATCTATTTCGAGATTTATGGTTCTGATAAATACCATGGTTTGAATCTTCTTGTTGAAAGAGAATTATAACTATTGAAGGAATTTTGATATGGCATTAAGCGAAAAAAAGAAATCTTTGTTTGATAAATTCAAAGACATGGCATTTGTCTGTGATAACATACCGTGTTATGTTCAAAGCAAGAATGATATTTACCCATCCGTCTCACGTTGCCCAAAGTGTGGTCACCAGATGATGAATGTCTGTGTGAGTTCTCCTGTAGAATATTGGCAACACCTATGTGGCAGGGAAGGATGCATCACAATATGTGATCATTGTGGTGAACAAGGAGAGTTCAAACTTCTGAAAATGAACTAAACAGTCATTATTTATGAGTCACGATTACATAAATGACCTTTTCGGTAAATTTAGAAAAGGGAGAAATACTAAATATTCAGGCTTGGAAACTAAGTCTCAGGAGCTTATGAGAAAAATTCTGAATGATAAAATTGGATATGAAGAGTTTTTTACAGTATTTAGTGGACTTATAAGCGAGTTCAATGCTCTTTGTGGGAATGTAATTGACGAGAACACTCCTTTATGGTTCAACTCGTTTAGTGCTAATGTATTCTTGCGCTGGAGGGATTGGCATGTTTTAAGAAAAACTTTCCATGAGCATCCGGAGAAGTTCAATACACCTGAATTGATGTCTCAATATAAAAATATTGAGTCAATGAATTATGATGGGTGGCTGAAAGAAAAGATAAAGTATTGTCTTGACAATCTTTAAAGAAATTTTCGATAGGTAGAAAATTTTATCTGACGAGAGGGTTACATACTCTCTCGTCTGTGCATAAAGGGCACAATAAACAAAAACTAAAAGTTGTGCCCGACACGAATAAGGGTAAGGAACAATGAAGAAGACAATACTTACTCTCGCCATCGTAGCCGTTTCTGCGACTGCACTCGGTTTCTGTGCTGCCGCCGCTTCAGCTTATACATCAGCATCTTCTAAAGCGGTCTTTATAGGTACCGAAATCCATACACATGCGGCCACACAGGGAAAGCACTGCTCCGGCACTGTCGGATGCAACTGCTCAGGTTTCTCACCAATCACCAATGGCAAGGAATGGCAGAAATCATACTGCAAGCATTGTGGACACAAAAAATCATGCCATCGCTGACTGAAAGTTTTCTTAGCGGATTCTCAACAAATAAATGGGGATACGCGGATAGAGATAGTTAGGGTTCCGCATCATTAGTTTTAAGTCTATGGTTTTAACCACAATGTAAGGAAACATAATTATGTAAAGAAGATGAAAAAGTATTTTGCATTTTTTATATTTGTTACTGTCAGTATCCATCAGGTATCGGCTATGACAAGATTGAAAGAACCTAACAGCTCGACTTCGGAAGTCGAATACGCGGTGGAATGTATCCAACGAATTTGTCCTACTGTTGTGTGGGATTCATGGACATTCCGCGACATCATGTACGACAAAGAGTCAAAAACCGTACTTATGGTTATTCAGCTTAAGAACTGGAGTGAAAAGAAGAATTCACAAGATATTACTCCAGAAGACATCCAAAAAGAGACAAAGTGGATTGTCGCCAATTTTAAGGAAGCATACCAAGACTTGATAGCGTCATCAGAGATATTTAGCGATGGCGACTGGATGCTCTATCTGTCGGTCGGTCAGCTATTGAAGGCAATAGTGAAAGAAAACACGGATTTGATAATTATGTTGCTTAAACCGGATTATTTGAATCAAGTGTCATCTGAAATACCTTTTGTGCTGTCAGCCGAGCAAATCAAAAATATAAAAGCTGAATAAATGAATCGCTTATTTATTATTGCAGTCCTATTGTTGTCGTCATTCGCTGTTATGGCAGACAAGAAAATGACAATCCGGAATGCCGATACAGGAGAGTCATTTGAAGTAATGGTTCCTGATGGGCTCAGAATCTATGAGTACAATGGCAATTGGCTTGATTCCATTCCCTATCTCGTCCAACACGCCCGCTACGGTGAGCCTTGGGCATATGAAGCACTCGCAGAGTGTCATCGTAATGGCAAGGGCGGTGTGAAGAGGAGCTTTCTGAACACCCTTTTCTATTATGAACTTGCAGGGAGAGACATAGAAAGCAGCTTAAAAGAGATTGAACAGAGTAACCATGATGATCCTGTTGCCATATTTGCAAGAGTCATCAACTATCTGGAAAACGATGAAATTGGGCATGCTATATGCGCCATTGATACTCTCCATAACTTCGATTACCACTCGGCGGATATTTTAAGCAAATACATCAGAAAGGAAGGAAAAACAGAGCTGGAAGATGTCTTAAAGTATGCAACTGATTCAGCCACGGATCCCGATGCATCAGTCTTCGCTATTGTAGGCTACGCTTTGTCAAATAAAAATGACTCAACCAAAGTTGACATCTCATGGTCAAGATCATTGTTTATGGATAAGATTCCGTTTATGTATTCTTATGTCGGCAGGAATAAATATAAAGACACGATTAAGTCGGAAACTCCTGACGGATACGCTGAAAATGCTCCCGAAAAGGATGTGGAAGACAGAAGAAAGGCGGTGGAATACTTTCTTAAAGCCGACGAATATGGTGCGCTCACAAAAGACGCAGCTCGTTTGCTACATCATTATCTTACTTGCGATTCGACATCCAATTGGGTAAGTCTTTCGGAAGAGGATATGTATAGGATACAACTCTTAGCCGACATAGAAGAATAGAATATGTCAAAGACAATCTTATCATTCATCATTTTAGTAATTGGGATTGAGAGCTGCGACTCTCACAATTCCAATACTTCCGGTTCTTGTATATCGGAAACAGAGACACTCGCAGAATCTGTTGAGTTTGTTCCTTCAGATTCACTATCCAACATGTATCTCTCTGTTATTGATGAGTATTCTGTTGAAAGCAAGGGAACCAGACACGCAGGATATTTCCTATATGACATTACAGGCGATAGTATCCCTGAGTTATGGGTTATTTCGGGAAGTTGTGAGGCTGACACACAACTGACGATCTATACAAATGAAAATGGTAAGACTCGCCAAATATACAATGGAGTTGGCGGTCATTCCGACTACTTTGTTTTCAACGGAGAACTGGTTTGCGTCATGTGCAATACTGGATCCGGAGCAGTAATAACCTATCAGTATGACAAAGAAAGAATAGTCGACAAAACCATCGAGTTCTCAATGTGGAATGATGAAAAAGCTCTGTCTGACGACGGCAGGACGAATAAAATACTTGAGTATTGGGAAAACAACTGCGACAAATACATCAACTTAAAATCAATTGATTAAGATATGCGTTGGCTTATTGTTTTAATGATGATGGCATTCTTTGTTCCCATGTATGCCAATCAGGATGATGCGGACCGTTATGTTCGTGAAGCAGAATACTATCAGAAGAAGGCCGATGGATATCGCCGGGAGGCTGCCTACTATCTAAAAAAGGCTGAACAATATGAACGGGATGCCGCATATTACACAAAGAAAGGGAAGACAGATACGGCAAAATGCTATCAGCGTAAGGCAAAACGAGCAATGGACAATTATAAGACACAATTTAGATATGCATCCAATGCTAATCAAAAAGCCGCCGATAAATTGAAGCGGGCAGCGAGATTACTTGAACGATAATCAATACCAAATACATTCCACAATTGTAATTCTGTATCAATGAGAAAGTTTATATTCACTTTCATGGGTATTATACTGGCATCGGTCGCTCTTTGTTCCATAGATTGGCATACATTGGGGGCTACCCTAACTTTTCCGTCTCTTGAAAATGAGTCATCCAAAGATGAAGCTCATCTGGCTGAATATATGGAAAATTCCATTTCTGAATCTGATGAATTTTGGATAGATACCGTTATGTATGCCGGAGGTCATGCTTTTGGATATAGTGGCGATGTGTCAATGTGGGGCGGATGGTATTTTGATACGATTCATGTAGGCGATGACCGGATGTTGACATATGATTCAGTTGGTCCTTCGACCTTGAAACTGAGTCTTGTAACAAGGCATCTTATTGTTGACCTCAGAGACCCGGATGCTGCCGCAAAGATAAGAGCCTTTATGCAACCGATCAAAGGATTTCTTCGTTTCCAAAGAAATTATGAGAAATGCCTTGATACCATTGTCTTCGAGGAGACAACCCTTTTTGAACGAGACACTATGGAGTATATGGGAGAATTTACTTTTACAGTAGATTACCCAGACAGTTGTATTGAAAATAGAGAGGCGATTAACCGGTTCATTTGCAATTTGACCGGAATATCCGAGAGCGAAAAGGCAAAAGTCCCGGGGCTATCGGCTTTCTATGCAGGGTTCAATCCGACAAAGAATTATAGGCCCGTATATACGGGAAATGCCAACGACATACAATATCTGTCAGATTTCATGGCTCATAAGACATTTGAGAACTGGATTAGAGGCGGTGAACTTGACATGGGTTCAAGTGGTTCGGTCTTGGCTCTATGTTCACATATTGCAAATAACAAATTTGTCACTTATGGAAAGTATGAATACGAGCGCATAGGAACCGGTCATGGAATGTACACGGAGACTTTCCACACTTTAGATATTAAGCGCGGAAAGGAACTGACGAACAAAGATATTTTTAAAGCTAAATCTCTCGACGGGGTAAAAAAGGAATTGTTTGAAGTCATGGCGAAAGATCTACACTATCTTGCATGGAATGATGGTCTGGATGAACCGGGAGAGATAGAGAACCGGATTGTGGGATGGCAGTCTCCGAATCCAATTCTTGAAGGCACAGAATGGGAAGAACCCGACCGGGAGGTCAAATTTGAACTTCCGGAGGGCGCTTTGTCAGGCTCCGGTGTTGTATTCTCGTTCCAACCCTACGAGATAGACTGTTGGGCAGCGGGAGCATTTCACTTTATCGTGCCCTATGAACGGCTCAGGCCTTATATGACACAAGAAGCCAAAAGGCTAATCGGTATTTGCAAATCAGAGTAAAACCAAATCTACCAATAATATGAAGCGTTATCTCTATGGCAAGAAGATGTTTATCATCGACTTGATTCTTGTCAGTATCTGGGCTTTCTTTTTCAGTCGGTATTCTAGTCCCGGACTTATGTTGCTTATCCTCGTCAGAATTGCATTAAGCTTCGAGATGCACCGTAAATCTCCGTGGATTTTGATCTCGGCTATCGGCTTTTTGATTGCCTATATGGGTGTCGATAATTTCAGCAGACCATTCGAGAAGATGTTCTATACCTTCTTCTGCGCAATCGGCGAATCGGAACTGATGGTTGACATCTTTTCAGAACCGTTCGAATGGGAAATGAAAGCCTGGATTGGCACAATTTCCGTATTATGGTTTGTTTGGCTTGCTGTCTTACCGATAGTAGTCGGGATAAGGCTCCACAACTTCAGGGAAATACAATGGAAGCGCAAATGGATATGGATTTACCTCGTTCCTTTCGTCGGCTTATGCACATGGGTAATGTTTGATGAAGGCTCTGTTGGTGGTATCCTTCTGGGACTCATAATCTCACTGCTTCCGGTGATATACTGGTGTATATATGAACGCAAGGACCGTTCGTTGATTCAAACGATTTTAAATCAAAAGGAGATTCTTTGGTATCTCTCCTACACTGTATTCATGCTTTTTGTAGTTACAATAGGGCTGAAAGACATCTCCTCACTAAAATTGGTCGGATTGCTGATACTACCGTCTTTGTTTTATATATTGCTGACTCGTTCGTTGAATACAGGCATAGTGCTTACCCGTATTTGTGTGGCACTTTCCACGGCTGGTCTGTGTTATTGGCTTACATTCGACTACGGCACAACCGTTACCGTCATCTTACTCATTATTGCGATAGTGCTGATCGTATATTCAGCCGTTACAATAGTGGTTAAAATCCACAAATGGATGCCGTCTGTGATTTTGGTTACAACTATGCCGTTGGTGATCATACCTGGAATACTTGGCTTGAATCCGTATGTTGTAACCGATGCCGACTATACAAGGATGTATGTTACGAATCTGTCAGTGAGAAATGGCGTTTATGTGGTGGAAAAATATGTGGAGATAGCCGAAGCTGACAAGCCCTATTCTTGTGGGCGAAAGTATGGTTTGCGTGACCGATATGGAATCATCTTGCCGATGAAGTATGATGATTTAAAGCCCGTTGACCGGTGGGGACGGTATATAGCCACGAATACTCCGGAAAAATATGGTTGTATGAAGTCTGATCAACGCTACGGAGTCTATGATTTGCGAAAGCGCGTGTTTGTAGTCAATCCGGACAATCTTGAAGTAGCTGACCTGGAGAAAATTGACGATAAATCATTTAAGTTGATTAATCCGGAAGGAAGATATTTCGCAACGCTGTATCTACCGGGTGAATATCGTGGCGCTTATTTTTCTGATGCACATATCGAGCCTCATTTTGCCGAGGGTGAGACATCTGTTGCCGAATTTATTGAACGGGTCCAGAATCCGGAACTCGACATAGACAATCCATATTGGAAAGCTATGCGTAAAGAAAATCCTCATGCGTACAAGCTTTTGATACAGATGGTAAACCTTAGCGGAGAAGATAGTTCCCCAATGAATGATTTGAACTATGCTCGTGCAATTAGAGAAATCATCAACAAAGACATTTATTACAGAGGCAACGTCGATAAGGCTTTGGAAGATGTAGCGAATCTAAGCGAAACAATCACGGACAGTGGATCTCAGGCAGACATAAATACATGGACTGACTATCTCAGACTTATTTCATGTATTCGGGTATCAATTGCATACGACTCAATTCTGACGTATGCAGATGACAATGAGTGGGTGAACAATGAATATGTGGCATGGCATAATCTTATGGAAGTAATGGCTTATTACCTTGACGAACTTTATTCGACTGAAACCTATCGTGCTGTTCCGGAAGAGAAAAACAATAAAATAACAGCGTGGCTTGACTATAGAAGGTCATGCATCGATGCCGAAAATAAGATACTTGACAATAAATTGATTTACTCTGTCAATCCTGCGAAAGCAGACTCCATCAAAGGAAAATCGGAGTATCAGGAATTGTTCTCCAAATTTCATTCTTATTCCGAACCCTATTATTACAATCCTATGTGGAATGAAATTAAAACTGCCTTCGACGAATGGCAATTCTCACGGGCAAAGCTCGCAGAGCAGCTTGAACCACACGCTGCATTATCTTATCGTGAATATTCCAGTGAAGTAGTCGATAGCATCTTCTCATTCATTAAGGGTCTGGATCATCCTTGTTTTAGACCGGCATTATAATAACCGGCATTATAATAGAGGTACTATCAGGAGTCTGAAAATCTGTTGATATAATTCAGGAGTATGGCTGGGTCGATGACTCGGCCATTTCTTTTGAGGATAATGTGGAGATGAGGGCCTGTGGAACGACCAGTGGAGCCTACATAGGCGACTGGTTGGCCGGGAAGGACTTTTGAACCGATGGGGAGATTGGGTTTGCGGATAAGATGGCAGTAGCTGACGGTGAAGTTGCCGTGGCGTAGTTTGATATAGTTGCCGGAGCGAGGGTCATAGCCTATATGGGCTACCTCGCCCGGCAACATTGCGTATATAGGGGTACCGGCTTTAGCCGACAGGTCAATGCCGTTGTGAAATTCCGAGGACTTCTTACCGAATGGATTACGGCGTTGACCGAACTTGGAACTAATGTGTAGCTTCCCCTTAAGAGGCGGATGATACCAGTTGACGCCTCCGTCTGTTAATTGAACTTTTTCTTCCCTCTCCTTCTGAAAAGTGTTGCTGGAAACAATCGCTGTCGTATCAACAATCTGTGGCGGAGCTTTCTTATTGAGGTACGAACCGGCAGGCGCAATCGTATTGAACTGCGCCGATGCCGATAATGGCAGGGAAATGAATATTGTGATAAGAACGGTTTTCATCGGGAGCGCAAAGATACAACCGAAATCCGATATAACCGAACTATAGGATAGGGTTAACTAATTATAAGAAAGGAGATTATATTTATATATTGTTGGAAAAGGCGCGTGCGTTTGACCCCTTCGGGCACGCGGGATTTGACCCCTCGGGCAAAATAAGAATGACCCCTTAAAAGTCCTGGCGGCGGGGGTCAATGTTATTTTACCTCATTTGGTTTGTCAGGCTTTTCTAGCCTTCAGTTTGCGCATGCTTTCTCCGGACAGCTCGATTGTGTGCGCCGAGTGTACTATACGGTCGAGGATGGCATCGGCTACAGTCGGGTCACCGACCATGTCGTACCAGCTTGAGGAAGGGTACTGGGAGGTGATGATGATTGATTTGCGCTCGTGGCGGTCTTCGATTATGTCGAGCAGGATCGGACGCTCCTTCGCGTCAAGGGGCACCAGAAAAAGATCGTCGAGGATGAGCAGCTGACATCGTTCGATTTTCTTGAGCTCGGACTCAAGATTGTTCTTGACTTTTGCGACCTTGAGCTGTCCGAGCAGTTTGGAGGCGTTGGCATACAGGGTGCGTATGCCACGTTTGCAAGCCTCATGTCCCAGTGCGCAGGCCAGGAAGCTTTTACCTGTACCTGATGATCCGGTGATGAAGAGATTCTGACCGTTTCGGACGAAGTCGAGTGTCGCCAGCCGCTCCATCTGGTTGCGGTCGAGCCCCCGGTTTGTGGCGTAGTCGATTTCCTCGAAATAAGCCTTGTAGCGGAACGCCGCGTTTTTTTGTCAGGCGCGTTACTGCGGCCTGTGCGCGCCAGTCCCATTCACGGTGCAGCAGCATCGAGAGGAAGGAGTCGGGAGTCATTGACTGTGCGGTTGTTCCGGCAAGGCTTTCGCGGAAGGCCTCTGCCATTCCGTGCATCTTCATGCGGTTCATCAGGTCCAGCGATGTTGTGTTCTGGTCCGGTTGCTGGGTGGCCGGTGCGGTTTTATCTGTTGTTTCCATTACTGTTGGTGTTGTTGGGTTCGTTTTTGCGGCTGTAGTATTCGCGGCCGCGGATGTTCTTGTGTACCGGAGCAGGGACTGCAGCCGTCGGACCACAGACAGTTCCGTCCTCATCCGGCAGGAAGTCAGCGTCTTCGCCCTGTTCGAGGATTTCCCTGACTGTCTGATAGCCATATGCCGCCTTCATCGACGCGCAGGCGCACGCCGCCACGAGTCGGTCTGTGCCATACTTCTTTTCAAGCGACAGTATGCCGCGGCAACTGCTGAAGGATTTCGGCGGATACTGCATCATGGCATCCACTTCGTGGAGGTAGTCAAGGACGATGTTGTCCATTTCAGCGGCTCGCTTGAAGAGTTCCTCCAGATCCTTGTCATACGGGCCGTAATGGCCGGGCAGGTTGTGTTCCTTCTTCCATGAGTATGTGTAGGGTATGTCGCAGCGGTCGTGTGTGGCCACGAGATTGAGGCCGCAGTAGATCTCAACCGTGTCCGCGTCATAAAGGATGACCACACGTTTGCCGACATGCTCGCGCGGCACGCTGTAATGGTGCTTGAACAGGGAGACATAACAGTTCTTGCCCACTGTCATCAGCTTCCGCTCCTTGATGACAAACGGTTTCTCGGGAAGGGGACGCAGGAAGTCCTTTTCGCCCTGCAGGAACATGTCTTTACGCGACATATTCCTTCCTGCCATCAGCCTTTCGTTGAAGTCATGCAACGATATGTGGATTGCCGTGTTCAGTCCGTCAAGCGATGGGAAGACCATACCCTCTATGTCGAGATACACCGACTGGTACAGCAGCTTGACGGCGTTCTCGACAAGGGCCTTGTCTTTGGGATGACGTACCCGGGCTGGATATACGGCGCATCCGTAATGGTCGGCGAAGGCCGCGAACTCCTCGTTGATCACAGGCTCGTTGCGGTCGCTTGTCTTTACAGCCGCCTTCAGATTGTCGGGCACGATGGCGGCCGTCACACCCCCGAAGTGTTCGAACGCGTTCTGACAGGCCTTGATCAGGTCTTCCTTGCGCTGCGACCATACGGCCTCGCAGTAGGTGTAATGGCTGAAGGGAAGGATGGCGACGAACACCTCCGCTTTCCTGATCTCTCCTGTCATTTCGTCCACCACTTCCAGCTTGTCTCCTGCGAAGTCGACATACATCTGGTCGGCGGCATAGTGCTCGACGTGTCCCACAACCGTGGTGTGGAACCTGTACTGCCGGACGGAGCGTTTGAACACGGACTCCTGAAAGCCGTCGGGATGCTCGCTTCTGTACTCGTTGAAAAGCTTGCGGACTGTCATGCCCTTGCGGGAAAGCCGGGCGACATAGCCCGGTATCAGTGCGTCAAGTTCCAGTTGACGCTGCGACGGCTCGCGGTGACGGAACTCCGTGCATCCGAACATCTCACGGAGATGCTCTTCCGAGAGCTCAAGCAGCTGTTCGGCAGTCTTGCCGCTTGAAATGAACAGCCGGACATACTTGCGTACGGTGTTGCGGGAAAGGTGAAACGTGTTGGCCGTCTCTTTTATTCCCATTCCGACTGCGTAACATCTAAGGATGTTTTTTAATTTTGCAATCATATTCTGTAATTTTTGAGATTGATCCCCGCCGTGCCAGGACAAGGAATCTCAAAGCTACAAAAAAATTCCCCTGCCGATGCTTCGACAGGGGTCATTCTTATTTCGCCCGCAAGGGTCATTCTTATTTCGCCCAAAGGGGTCAGTCCCGCGTGCCCGAAGGGGTCAAACGCACGCGCCTTTTCCATCATCTGACACATCTTTACCTTTGGCAAGCTGCTGAATATTGTTACATAGCGTTTGAATCTGAGCCTTGGACAGATGTTTCTCGAATGTGAGGGATGAATATGAAAGAATATCATCCATGATGCCGGATTCAGTATTTGAATCAGTCCCCATAAGGAAGTCCGCTTGCTGTCTGTCGTTTTCCTCGTCACTTGATTTGCAGGAAATGTGTGCAACGTATAATTTGGGGACAATATAGTATGCAGATATGAGATATATCAGATATCCTGTGCCGCATACAAGTGATAATACGAATATCGTATGAAAGACAGCAAGGAAAATATCGGAGGTTTCCGTTATCATTCGTGTATAATCGGAGACACCGATGCCAAGCGCCGACATCGTTACAACGGTGAGATATGCTCTTGTCCAAGGGGATTTATAAGGGGCTTTCATCTTTACGATATGTATTAAATTCAATTATGAGTTCGTTATTTTCTAATAGAATAACGCATGAGAAAAACCCTGAAAATCAATGTTATGATTTGTTATAAAGTGCGTCGGGATTTATATTCCATCCATTTCGGTTAAATGGAAATCTGCCGCGAGCTCAATTCAGAAATTGAATTGAGCCCTTGACTGAAATTCTATTGAACCGAAATCTTTCAAGTTCTGACATTTACAAATACTGAGATGTATTAGGCATAATTAACGCACAAAAGGACACCCCGAAGGGCATCCTTTTCAACACGAGGTACAAATAAGGGCTATTTAAGTTTTATCTTATCGACGGTTTCTCGCTTCTTGGAAGACACCAGATCGGCGTATATCTGGGTAGTTACGACTGATTTGTGAGTCAGCATCTTTGAGACCGTGTATATGTCTGTTCCTGCGGCAATCTGAAGTGTTGCGTATGTATGGCGGAAGCAGTGGAACGTGATGTGCTTCTTGATGCCGGAAGCCTCAATCCAGTGCTTGAGCGGCACATTGATCATAGAGCGTGTCAGTCCCTTGAAGACCTTGCCTTCACCACGTTCTCCACAGAGTTCAAGAGCCTCGTAACTTATCGGCAGGATAGCCTCGGTGGATGTCTTCTGAGTCCTGATTCTGACACATGGACCTTTATCGGGAGCAATGCGGAGATTGTTCCATGTCAGGTTCTCTATATCACTGATACGCAACCCCGTGAGGCAAGAGAACAGGGACGCTCTTTTCAGGACATCAATCTTGCAAGGCGTTTTGGCGAGTATTATGAGTTCGTCCTGAGTGAGATACTCTTTTTGAACGTCTTCCCATTCTATCTTGTCGAGATAGTCGTTGATGTTCTCTTTCAATAGCTTATCCCTGTAAGCTACTTTCAGTAGCCCTCTGAAAGTCGAGAAGTAACCGGCGATAGAGTTCTGTGAAAGTTTTCTATGCGTCAGGCGCAGATTATTGGCTGTCAGAAGGTATTCACGGAACTTTGTGCATAGTTCCACCGTCACCTCTTCAAAGAGACATTTCCCTTTTACGAAGATCTCGAAGTGACGATAGACAATTTCCCATTTCTGGGGTTTTCCTTTGCACATCTTTTTGAAGTAGTCAAGGAAGTCTGCCTTCTCCTGATGTCGGTCCATGAATCCGAACTGCTTGTTGATTACCTGCTCCTGACGACGGCAACGGATGAGTTCGCCTTGGGTGAGCATTGCTTCATTATAATCTCTTTCTATGTCATTCTTCGGTTCGGCGTAGATATAGAAGCCGAGAAACTCCCGGGAAGAATGACCAAGTATCGAGGATTAGGGTGCCAGTCAATCCTCTATGAATGATTCTCTCACTTTTACGAGTTA
>JABLTO010044845.1_pt1 | contig 60540 bp, 46 predicted proteins | sample 7160091 | NCBI WGS metagenome assembly JABLTO01 (sample SAMN14651225, study PRJNA627086) | human gut metagenome | isolation source: feces | host: Homo sapiens
CCTGGTTTTAGATTTTCTAGTGCTAAGTCTGATTCATATATTCTTCTTGTATATATGTTCAATCCTCTGCTACTATAACTTCCTATTCCTGTTCCGAATTTTACTTCTACACCGAAATTATCTGTATTTTCTTCACTTGTTCTCTTTGCATATGTATATGTATTATTATAAACATTTTGACCATTATTTACTGCAATGTTCATTTCTGTTAAGTCAGAGCTTATTGCTAAGTCTGCTTGATCTCTTCTATGGATTCCTAGGTTAATTCCTGTTAATGTATCAGAACCTTTGGCTTTACATCTAGCATTCCAAGCTTCATCTAATTTGAATCCTGTTTGACTCGTTGATGCAATTACTGCATATTCTGATTTAGCTGCTGGTGTTACTTTTAATTTTGTCTTATTATCATTGTAACTATATCCCCATTTATCTTTGTATGTTGAAACATGGTCTGCAAAGTCATAACTTAAGTCATATGTTTTTTGATCACTACTATTTCTTGCAGTATCTCTTGATACAGTTGTGAAATCTTCATTTACACTTGCTCTGTCTTTTCTATCGTTTCTTCCACTTGGAACTTCTGTTGCTTTTGATGTATTGTCATAATTATTAGCTAAATAATCTTTTATTGCTTTTATTGATGTAAATCTTAATCCATCATATTCAAATTCAACATGATATTTGCTTAAGTCATCAATCTTTAGATCTCCATTAGAAACTGTTAGATAATCCTTACTTGTATATACTTCTCCGTCTTTTTTTCTTGTTCCAAATCCATACCATCCGTCTGAATTTGTTGTTGTTTGTGCTACAACTTGGTCATCTTTGTATAGATATACTTTTAATCCTTCAATTAATGCATCTAAATCTTTGTCATATACATTATTTATTGAATTATCTTTTGAATTTGTCATTTCTTCCCATACATATCCTTCTATACGTATGTATTCTTGATGGTTTTTAATTGTTATTGTTGTTCCTAATTTTTTATCAATTGTTATCCATCCATCTTCTGAAACACCATTTCCTGAATATGTTACTTTATAGTTTTTGTAATCCCCTGTATCTGCTAGGTATCCGTAGTTTGGATTTGCAACTTCTTCTAGTTTGTATTTTATTACATCTTTTCCGTTGCTGCTTATTAATAAGTTTTTAATTTTTAGTTCTGCCTTACTATCTGTTACGAATCTTGTTGCTTCATCTATTTTTGATGTATATTCTATAACTGGATTATTTGTCATATCTGAAGTATCATCTATTGCTACTGTTCCTACTGCTTTTGTTGCCCAGCCATTAGAATCTTTTGTTACGTTATCTCCTGTTGCTTTTACTCTTAAATATTGATTTTTATCTGATGAACTTAATACAAATTCTACTCCTGGTAATAATTTGCTATCTACTCTATCATCTATTTTCTTAATATTTAATTCTCCCACTTGTGGTTCATTTATAATTTTTACTGGTATTGTTTCTGATGGTTTTACTTCACTTTTTGTCGGAGATGCTATTTTTGTATAACCATAGTTATTGTTATTAGCCTCTGTTACAGTGTATTTTCCACATAAGATATTTTTAATTAATATTTTACCTTCTGAATTTGTTACAATTGCTGTTCCTTTATCTAATGTAGAATTAAATTGTACTGTATAACCTGTAACACCATCTATTGTTGCATTTACAACTTTACCTTTGCTGTATGAACCAGCACCTTCTTCAAATGTTATATCTTTTTCTACAGTTATTTTATCAATTGTTTTTCCGTCTTTTACTATTAGCATACTCTTATTTGTATCTGTTCCAACTGATATTTTAAATTCTACATTTTTCATTGCAGTTGAATTAGTGTTTACTTTTTCAATCTCTAAATTGCCTGTTGATGACCATGGTCCATTAATATCTACTTTATCTGTTCTTTTTATTTTTTCCTCATATGGTATTTTACCAGGTTCAACTATACTCATATGTTGTAATTGATTTTTATATACCATACAATAAGAGTCTGTACTCATCGGATATGTCCTATATATTTTTGTTGTTAAAATCTCATCTGTTTTTGTTCTTTTTAATTGATAACTTCCACTAATAGTTACTTTTACAACTTGCTCTACGGTATTTGGAATTTTAATATAAAAGTCATTTCCCCATCCAAAGTTCATAAGTTCACCATTAGTTGTTGCATTTTTGCCATCTGAACCTTTATATGTTACAACTACAGAATGTGATGCTTTAGCATAACTAGATTCTACATTAAATGGTCCTATCTTATTTGTTTTGTCATCTACTTTAGTAATTGTAACATTATCTTTGTCTGTTTTATCTGTTAATTTTAATGTTGCATTTTTAAATTCTTCATCACTTATACTCCATGTACCTTTTCTTTTTATTTCTGTAGTTTCACTTTCTAATGTTGCTTCATGCCAATGTTGACTACAAAATCTGTCTAGACGATTTGTACAATTATATCTTTTTCCATCTGAGCCATATGCTCCTATACCAATCTCACTATGATTAGAACTACCAGTACCAATTATATATAATTTTCCTGGTTGTCTTAATCCTGGTTCAATCGTAAGTTGTTCTTCATAAGTTCTATTTGCTTGTACTGGGTTCATAGTTCCTACTAAACATACTGCAAGTACAGATACAAATAATGCTGCCTTTAATATTTTTCTATTTCTCCATATTAATATTGCTAATCCTACTAATACTGCTAGTGTTCCTATTGTTATTCCTATTTTTCCTGCTAAACCTGTTGATACTCCTATTAATACTTGAGCTTGTGATGTATTATTATCACTATTTTCGTCTTCAATTGCTTTATCATTACTGCTTATTCCTATTGTTGCTACATTTGTTGTTGTTCCTACATTATTAGCATTCATTGTTTTAGTTAATACTAATGTTACTTCTTTACTTTCTCCTGCTTGTATGTTTTGTCCTGATAAACTATTTGTATATAAGCTTCCATCCTTTTCATACCAATCACTATTTAATTCTGATTTAAATGTCATTCCATCTGGTAATTTGTCTACTATTTGTGCTGCTTTTCCTGCTAGTTCTCCATTGTTTGTTACTAACATCTTGTATTCTACTATTACTGTTGCTCCATTCATTTGTTTTGAACGAATTTCTACTTTTGCAAATTGTTTATTATCATAGTCATATGTTTTTGTTTTTCCATCTTTTGTTTGCACTGTTATCTTGCTTATATATTTTTGGATTTCTAAATCAAATTTCTTATTTTCTACTAATCCAATATCTATATTTTCTAAATTTTCATTTGCTGTTAATGTATTTGTTAATCCTGCTGTCATTTTTTCTCCATTTATTGCTACATTCTTTGTTACAGCATCTGAATTCTTTGTTTCTATTACTCCCTCTTTTTGATATGCTGTTAATGAGTAATTATTTGTGTCATATAAGAATAATACTATATATTGTCCTTTTTCTACATTTTCGAAACTATATTTCCCTTCTGAATCTGTTTGTATTTTCTTTATTTGATTGTTTTCTTTTACAAATTCATTTTTCTTTGCATTATATAACATTACTGTTATTCCACTTAATGTCTTTTCATCTGTTGTTCTTTTTCCATCTTCATTTTCATCTATCCATGCAGTTCCTGATATTGTTACTTTTTCTTCGGTTGGTGTACTTGGATTATTTGGATTACTTGGGTTATCTGGATTGCTTGGATTATCTGGATTACTTGGGTTATCTGGATTGCTTGGATTATCTGGATCTGTATTATTATCCTCATAATCATATTTCAATATTTTAGTTACTGCACTGGCATCTTTTTCTTTTATCCAATCACCTTTTGCTGTTAATGTATTAGTAATTTGTTTTGTATCTGTTATCATTCTAGCTTTTGCTTTTATTATCATTGTAACAGTCTTGCCTTCTGGTATTTGTAATTGTAAATCAATATTTGGAGCATCTTCTTCATCATATCCTTCTGGTATGTCCAAATTTGATAAATCAATTGTTTCTTGAGATTCTGTATATGTTTGAGAATCAAATTTGAATCCATACTCATCTGTAATTGTTTCAAATTTCATATTAAATTTGTTATATGTTGCACTTATTGGCTCTAATTCTCTAGGGATAACATCTTGTATATCTACATTTGTATATGTTGCAAATCCTCCCCAAGTTTTTCCTATATTTTTAATATTTACTGTATATGTTACTTCATCATCCATTTTTAATTCAGTTTTGTCTACTGACATATCTACATCTACTGCTTCCACATAACCTTTCATTCTTGCTTCATTTGAACCATATGTAGCTATACTATCTCCATATACTGTTGCAACACCATTCATTTCATATTCACGGCTCTTGCTCTCATCATAGTCCTTAAGCTCTCCCATAAGAACATAATATTCTTCACCTTGAATGTACTTACCTTCATCATTTAATTTTGTAACCGGTAATGATTCTATTGTGTGTGTCCAAATATTTCCACTTACATTTGTTTCTTCGTCATCATTAACAGTTACTTCATTTAAGTTGAAATATTCTGATGCTTCGAAAGCAACATTTATATTTTTTAATTCTTTGTCTGTTAAATTTACAATTGTTACTCCGAAAACCCATTCTCTTCTTGTTTTTCCTACTGCTGGTTGTACAAATACACTTATTTCTGCTTTTTTAACTGTATTATTAATAGTAAATTGATTTGCAGTTTGTCCATTTACTTGTACTGTATAATTTATCGCTGTTTGCTTTTCTTGTTCTCCATCTGCTAAATCTTTTACTTTTAACTCAATAAAATCTGTTTTTGTTTCTCCTGCTTTAACATCAAACTCTACTGTTACTTGTTTTTCTTTTTGTTCTACAAATTCATATCTCTTGCTGAATTCATAATAATTTTTATCTTCATGGTAAGTGAATCCATCATCATCTACTTTTTTTACATATACCATTTCATCTGGTACATTAACAATAACCTTTACTTTTTTATCAACATCTTCTGTATTTGAAACTTTAATATTTTGTTTTACAATTTGTTTTTCATAAACATTTCCATTATTTTGTATATTAACTTTTCCAACTGTTTCTGTAACATCAACTTTTACACCACTTTGTACTTGTGTAGTTTCTTCATTCTTAGCTACTGCTTGTACATTAAATTCTGGAACTATATTTACAACTTTATTTAAAAGTGTAACTTCTATTTCATTACTTTCTGTTGTTCCTGTCATTTCATTTGAATATGTTGTTTTTAATTTTTCAACTTTGTTTTCAATATCTTTAGCTACAGTAACTTTTAATGAGATTCTTATATTTGTTCCTTCAACAACCGCTAAATCTTCATAAGATGTTTGCTCTCCATCAATTTGTACACTAACAACTTTATTTCCATCTGCATTAGCTATTATTTTTGCTGACTTTACAGCTAATTCTTGGTTACTATACATTACTTGTGCATTTTCAACTGTAACATCTTCTACTTCTGATGGCATTTCTATATTTATTATAGGATTCTTAAACAAACTATTTTGTGGTCCACTTGTTTTTAATGTTTCTGTTAAAACAACTTCATTTGTTGTATTATTTACCCAACTGTTATTACTTAATGTTGTTTCTATTGTTGAAACTGCTTGTTTGATTTGTGTATTGCTTATTCCATTGCGTTCGTATTTTACTACATCTGATGAATTTTCTTCAATAGTATTTATTCCTTTTATAGAAACTTGTGTTTCTACAACATTGTTATCTATTTGTGCAGTTGATAATATAACTCTTGAGTTTTCAATTTCTATTATTCCTTCTTTTTCTACATTATTAATACGTAGATAAAATGTTGTTGTTCTATTTCTATATGTTATTTTAATTTTTCCGTTTTCATCTGCTTCTGTATCTTTATTTATTGTTAATACAGTTTTTCCTTCTTCATCAAGTATATCTATGCTTCCTTTTTCTCCTAGCATTTTTAATACTTCATTTTTATCTATTATTGAATCTGTATATAATGAATCTTCTGAAACTTCTTTAACTTCAATTTTTTGAGCAACATCTTTGTTACTTATCATTATTTTTGCAGTTTCTTTATATGATGTTTCATATTTATTTTCTGAATTTAAAGTATTTGCTTTTATGTAGCCATCATATAAATTATTTGCTTCATGTACAATAGATATTACTCCATTAACATTCTCTTGTACTTCAAACTTTTGCTCAACTTTAGCACTAATTTTTGTTTCAGAATCATCTTTTAATGTTTCTTCTACATTAGCTTTTACATTGAGATTTCTTTTCTCATCTTTAGTATAGCATTCGCTTTTATATATACAAATTATTTCGTATTCATCTCTTGCTTCTGAAACATTTTCTGTATAATCATTGTTTTCAGCTGTTATTTGAAGAATTCCTGTATTTGAATTATACTCATATTTAGCATCTTTTCCACCATTTGTTGCTTTAGTAGATTTTGTTATAACTTCAACTCTTGTTGGATTATAATTTCCTATCTTTGGCACTTCAATATTAACACTTGTTTTCTTAATAGGTGTATAATTTTCTCCTTCTTCAAAATTTATTCCTGTTTTTAAATTAAACTGTGCAAGTGTACCCTTGCTTCCTGTACTACTATTTTCAGTAGTAGTATCATAATTTTCATACTTGGTTAAATTAACTTCTGCAAATACTTTTGTTTTGTCTTTATTTACAATGTTTTGTACTGCATCTACAGCTTGAGATATAACCAACATGACTGAACTGTTTAATAATAATGTTATTAACATTAAAATACAACACACTTTTTTCCTCATTGTCTTTTCCTCCCATTTTTCCTTATATAATTATATATAATATAATAAATTTTTTTCCGTATTAAGTCAATAAGTTTATTTTTTCTACACTTTTCGACTAACTCTATCTATTTACGGATCTTCATCTTAAGGTAAAATATGTCATTTTCATTACATTTTTATTGCTTTATTACAACAAAATGTGATGTTTTTTATTTTTGGTTAGGGAATAAACGGTTTCTTAATCCATTATCTTCCTTATTTTGCTTAATTCATTGTTAAAATCATTTTTTTCTAAATCTAAAATTTTATATCTCTTTATACCGACTGTTGGAGATTTGTACATATATATTGGGATATAGTCTACTTTGCTTATTATAGTTTTTCCAGTTTCTCCACTTTTCTTTATATCTAAATTCAGTATTATAGAGTCTCTCGTTCCTTCTTTCACTTGTCCCGACATAAAGTTTCCTAATGAATATATTACAAAACATTCTTTTGTCATTCCATCTTCTAATGTTATCTCTTTTTTCTCCATAGGCTGCAATACATGTGGGTGGCTTCCAAGAATAATATCTACTCCGTTTTCAAACAATAAATTTGCTAATCTCTTTTGCTCTGAATTTGGTTTTGTTTGATATTCCTCTCCCCAATGCATACTCACACAAATTAAGTCTGGTTTTTGTTCTTTTGCAAGTTGTAATTGTTTTATAATAAGTTCGTCATCAATCAGGTTAACTGCATATTTTTTATCACTTGGGATTGATATTCCATTTGTCCCATATGTAAATGATAAGAAAGCTATTTTTATTCCTTTCACATCTTGTATAAGTATTTTGTTTTGGCTTTCTTCCGATTCATTTGTACCAGTATGTGCTATTTCAGCTTCATCTAGATATTTGAGTGTACTTACTAATCCCGAATAATTTGTATCCATGCAATGATTATTTGCTGTTGACACAACATCAATTCCTAATTTTTTCAAATTTGTTGCAAGTTGTTCAGGAGTATTAAACCTAGGATATGAACTATATCCTCTTTCTTTTCCCGCAAAAGTTGTCTCTAAATTTCCTACTGCAATATCAGCTGAATTTATATATTTTTCTATGTCAGTAAATACATACGAAAAATCATAAGTCTTTGAATCTGCTAAATATGCATCATTATATTGGGTATTGTGACACATAATGTCACCTATTGCCGTCATTTTTATATCTATATCCTCTTTTTTCTCTTCTTTTGTTTCAATTAAATTATTATTTTCCTCTACTATTTCTTCTGTCTTTTCTATTAAATCGCTGCTATCTTGGGAAATTGTTATTTCGGAATTATTCCTTTTGTTTCTAAATAATTCGCATCCAACTAAAATGATTCCAAAAATCAATATAATTATAATTATTTTTTTCTTCATTTCATCCCCCCTCACCCCTTTATTTTATCACATTTCGACAAATTTTACAATAGTTTACAGAATCTATTTTCTTTTATTTTTTTATTTATTCTCACCCAATTCGAGTTTTCAACCAAAATAAAAAACTCATATAGTTTTTTCTATACGAGTTTTTTATTTTTTCTTTAAAATTTATTTTATTGACCTGTTCCAACATGCACTATTCTTTGCATTGCATTATATGTATCTCTTGATAATAAGGTAGTTGAAATTACTTGACCATTAAGTTTAGTTACCTTATATGCTTCTACTTTTCTTCCATTGCTTCCAGCTTGAACTACTTTTTGTTGACCTGCTGGTAAACTTGAATTTTGAACATATTTAGTTGTAGGTTCAATTGTTGCTATTTTTTTAGTTTCAATCGATATATCATATTCAACTTCTTCTTTTACTCCCCATATTTGAACAGTTGCTACTCCACCTTGTACAGTTGCAGTTATTCTTATTGGATTTTTTCTTGAATTAACAAACTTAAAGTCTTGTGACCCCCATACTACTGTTGCATCTTTCCCTGCTGGTACATATGATGTTACAAATTGATGGTTTCTTCTTGTTGTTACATTTAAATTTGCCATTACTACTGCATCGTATAATGTAGAAGATATTTGACAGATTCCTCCACCAAGGCCATCAACTACAGCTCCATTTGAATATGTAGCCGCCATTTTATATCCTGCACTTATTGTTCTTTCTCCAACAACTTTATTATAAGAAAATTCTTCATTTGGTAATAATACTGTTCCATTTATTTTATTTACTGCTAATTTTAAATTAGTTGTTCTATTTGTATTTCCTGCATTATAATTTGTTGAAAATGTAGCTAGTAAATCTGGAAATGCTTCAGTTCCTATATCTTTTACTGTTTTGGTTGGTTTTGTTATTTTTAAAGGAATTACATATTCTTCTTTTTCTTCTGTAATTATAGTTTTTGCTTCATTTACATCAAAATCTACGCCATCTTCTTCCGGATATACTGTAAATGGATCTTGTGTATAATATGCATCTTTTACTTCTTTATAAACTTCTTCATGTATTTTATCTATGTTTATTTCATCAGGTGTAGCTTCTACCATAGGTATTTCTATTTTTTGTTCATCTTCTGTATTGGCATCTAGTACTTTATAAATTTCTTCTAATAATTTTTCTTCATCTACTTTTTGACCTTTTTTTCCTGCTGTTATCACTAATTCATTTTTATTTTCTTCTATATAATAACTTGGTTGAACAACCGTATCATCTATACTATTGTTAATATTTTGAGCAATTTGTTCTATCATATCATTATCCATTGATACTTCAAGATTTACATTTTTTCCTTCATTCCATGTTTTTAGTATTTCTATATTATCTTGGAATACATTTCCTTGTCTTCCTATTTCATATGCTTCTTTTACTGCTTTTTCTATATGATATTTTACCTCTAAAGCTTCATATGTAATTGATGTTTCATAACTTCCATGACTTAAATATATTTTCTTTTCTGCATTATTATTTGAATATATTTCCTCAAGTTTTTTCTCTGCTTCTTCTTGTGTTAATTCAGATACATCTGTTTTTCCTATTGAAATTCCTTTTAGTATTTTTGTGTTTTTTAAATTTACTGCGGCAAATATTGTTGTTGTTAAAGCAATTATTACTACTATTATCGCAATTATTATAAGTATAATTCCTACTTTGCTTTTTCGTTCTTCTGTTTCTGGCAATTCCAAATTTTCTACTTTTTCTTCTACAATTTCTGTTTCTTCATTTTCTTCTGTCTTCTCTTCTTGTATTGCTGCCACTGTCTCTTCCTGTTTTTTCACTTTTCTTACTTTTTTTTCTGATACTTCAGACTCTTTTTCTTTTGTACTATCATTTTCTAATTCTTGAATAGCACGGTTTTCTTGTTCGTTTACATCTTTTTTAATTTTTTCCATACTTTACTCCTTTTACTTCTTAATCTATATTAACACAAAGTTCAAAATTTGACAATTTATTTAAACCATTTTCTTTAATAATTTATATGTTTTTTTTAGAACATTATTCCCTTTCAGAAAAAACTGCATTTTTTTTGAAAAAACACTTGAATATTGTAAAATTTAATAATATAATATACCCAACAAAAGATAAAGGAGTTTAAAAAATGGAGTTGACAAAGAATATATTTTTTAATACAGATAAATTAGTTGAAAATAGTAAAGTTAAAATTTCATATACAGGTAAGTTTTTCCAAGATAATTCTGAAAAAGTATTTTTTCATTATGGTTTTGGAGAAAATTGGGACAATGTAAAAGATATTGTAATGGAAAAAACCGAACTAGGATTTCAAACTGAAATAGAGCTTATCTCAAGTGAAACACTTAATTTTTGTTTCTTTAATGAAAATGGTGAATGGGATAACAATTATAATAAAAATTATGTATTCCCTATCGAAAAGAAATCAGTAGAATTAATTGTTTTAGATGATGAACCTGTTTCTTTAGGTCATGCAAGAAAATTAAGAAAATCTTATATCTGGAGCAAAAAAATTCGTTTAGCTATTTATAAAATAATTACATACTTGCCAAAAGTAATCTCTGGCAACTACAAGAAAAAAGCTTCAGAATAATGATTTAGCTTACCAAAATTATATATTATTTTTAAAAAGAGGATTTATAAAAATCCTCTTTTTAATTTCTATGTAATTATCCAGCCACCATTAATTGATATAACTTGCCCAGTAGTATATTCATCCTCTATAAGCCACTCTACACATTTTGCAATACTATCTGTTTTTCCAATTCTTTCTAATGGTATTTCATTTTTTATCTCTTCCAATTCTTGTTTAGTCAAATTCTTATTCATATCAGTATCAATTATACCAGGAGCAATTGAATTAATTCTTATATTAGATGGTCCTAACTCTTTTGCCAATGATTTAGTAATTGCATCAATTCCTGCCTTACTAACAGCATATACACATTCACATGAAGCCCCAACAATCCCCCACACAGAAGAGATATTTATAATACACCCCTGTTTTCTTGAAATCATATTAGGTAAAGCTTCTTGGATAGCACAAAAGACAGAATATAAATTTGTATTAATAACTTTATTCCAATCCTCATCTGTAACATCAATAAACATTTTTTCTTCTGATATTCCGGCATTATTAATCATTACATCTATTTTACCATATTTTTTTAATATATTTTGTATCATTTCATGTACTTCTGTCCTATTAGAAACATCAGCTTTATATATTTCAATATTATCATTTTCTTTTTGTAATTTTTCTGCTTCTTTTTCAGATTTATTATAATTCGCTATAACACTATTTCCTTTTTCAGCCATTTTTCTTGCTATTTCTTTTCCAATCCCTCTTGATGCTCCTGTAACAAGTATTACCATGTTTTCCCTCCTTTTGCACACGTGAGATCGCTTTTTTTCCGTGCAATGTAAAATAAAAAAGCCAGTAATTAAGCTTTAAGCAAAACTACTGACAATTTGGAGCCACTTCTCAGATTCGAACTGAGGACCCCCGCATTACAAGTGCGGTGCTCTGGCCAACTGAGCTAAAGTGGCATTCTGGTGACCCCGACGGGAATCGAACCCATGACTCCGCCGTGAAAGGGCGGTGTCTTAACCGCTTGACCACGGGGCCATAATATTTGGAATTCTAATTTTTTTCAAACTAGAATTCCTTTTAATTTGGTGAGCTATCCGCGACTCGAACGCGGGACAACTTGATTAAAAGTCAAGTGCTCTACCACCTGAGCTAATAGCCCGTATGCATGTACTGCACAACGCTTTTATATAATACACGATTTTTTTGCAGTTGTCAATACATTTTTAAAAATTTTTTAAAAAATTTTTGTTTTTTTGTTTTTTATTATAAATTCATGTGTTTTTTGTCAGCATTTTTTATTTTTAAGCATTTAATTTTTCTAAAACTTCTTTAACATCTATACCATGAACATCACAAGCTTCTTCTAAAGTCTCCATTTGAGAAGCAGGGCATCCTAAACAATGCATTCCACATTCTATTAAAATTTCTGCTTTTTCTGGAGCAACTTGTAAAATTTCGCCGATTTTTGTGTCTTTACTAAATTTCATTTTATAACCATCCTTATAAAAATATTTGGATTTTTTAAGGTATATCCATAAACCTGAATTTATTTTATCACAAAATTTCAAAAAAGTATAGACAAAATCAAAAATTTGTTGTATTATGTTTACGAAAAGGCGGTGATTACTTTTTAATTATGACTTTAAGTACTTTAATTAATATATTTTTTATCATTTATATTATTAGTTTGTTTATTACTTTATATTCAATTTATACATTTTTTGATATTAAATTGTTTCATAATTTACAAGGTTCCAAATTAAAAATTAAACAAAAAAATGAAAACAGGAGTGATTTTTATTAAACGTTTTATATTTACATGCATATTTGTATTATTACTTTCAATTTGTTCTTATCAATTTTTTTGTCCTATATATTTAGCTGATGAAATTATTGTTTCTTTTGGATTACATCCATCTGATATTTGTTATGATAACCCTATACTTTGGAAATATTTAAAAACAAGTTTCATATTTTTCTACCTATTCTCTAATGTAATCATTTTAAACTCTTTAATTTCAAGATTTAATATTTTCAAAGGTTCTGAAAAACTTTCTAATAATTCAAGAATAAATTTAGAAAATAATTCAAATAGAAATAACTCCTCCTTACAATTATTAATCGGTCAAAATATTTCTACAAATAAAAAAACTTACATTCCAGAATCTGGTTTGTATCAAAATTTTTTAATTACAGGGACAATTGGAACAGGAAAAACAAGTTCTGCTATGTATCCTTTTACGGAACAATTTTTTAAGTATAATTCTCTTAATCCAAACAATAAATTAGGTATTTTAATATTAGATGTAAAAGGAAATTATTTCAAACAAGTCAAACAATTTGCTTCAAAATATCATTTAGAAAAAGATATACTAGAAATTGGCTTAGATTCAAAAATCCGTTATAATCCATTGCATAAGCCAAATTTAACTCCTATAGTTTTAGCAAATCGTTTAAAAACTATTCTACTACTTTTTTCTGAAAATAATTCTGAATCATTCTGGTTAGACAAAGCAGAACAAATTTTGGCAGAATGCATTAAATTGTGTAGATTATATAATAATGGTTATGTTACATTTATTGAACTTCACAAGCTTGTTATAGAACCAAATTATTATAAATCAAAAATTGAAGTGTTAAAAAAATTATTTTATGAATCAAAATTATCCCACAAACAAATATATGAATTAAACAGCGCCTTAGAATTTTTTGAAAAAGAATTTAATTCTCTTGACCCTAGAACTTTAGCAATTTTAAGGTCTGAAATTTCTCGAATAACAAATATTTTTGTCTCGGATTATAAAATTTCTAAAATTTTTTGTCCAGAAAAAAAAATTTTAAATTTTAAGGGATTTTCTTCTATGATTAAAAATGGAAAAATTGTAGTTCTTAATATGAATATCGCTGAATATAAAAACCTCTCAAAAATAATTGCAGCATATTTAAAATTAGATTTTCAATCAGAAGTAATGTATAACTTATCACATTCGAAAATAAAAACTACAGTTTTTATATGTGATGAATATGCAGAATATGTTAATAAAACCGATGCTGACTTTTTTTCTCTTAGTCGTGAGGCAAAATGTATTAATATTGTTTCAACTCAAAGCTATTCTTCTTTGAAAAACTCTTTAAAAGATGAAAATGCCGTAAAAGTAATTATTCAAAATCTTATTAATAAAATCTGGTTTAGAACTGATGACATTTTCACAATTGAAGAAGCTCAAAAACAACTAGGAAAAGAAGAAAAAATTCACACATCTAGAGCAATTTCAGAAAATGCCAAAGAAACAAAATTCAATTATATTACAAATTCTTTAAATTCTCAAAATTCGAGCATTACAGAAAGTTTTAATACATATACACAAAAAGATTTTATGTATGATACTAACTTTTTTACACAAGAATTGGAAACATTTTCAGCCCTTACTTTTTTATCTGATGGTTTTCATATAATAAGCCCGAGCAAATTGAAAATGCTTCCATATTTTAAAAAATAGGTTTTATGAATTTCCAAAAAATTCAAATTTTATAAAAGGATGGTTTAAAAAAATGAAAAAAATATTATGTATTGTTGTTTTAGCTACATATCTTATACTTGCACTCTCTACCACTGTTTTTGGAGCCACACCAAAACTAGTTAATAAGTTAAATAGCGCCTTCGAAGACATAGAAAGTTGGATTATAAAAATATCTACTCCTGCAGCTGCAGTCGCTGTTTGTACTGGGGCACTAATGAGAAAATTTAGCTTTGGTGATGAAGAAAAAATTAGAACAGGAAAAAAATTGATAACAGGTTCCTTATTTTCTTATGCTTTTATTTTAGCAATAGATTTAATATTATCTGCAATTCAGTCATTAATTGGTTAGGTGATTAAATGGAAAATAATTTTAATATCACAGCTAACATCATCGAAGCAATTAATACAATTTTAAGCAATCTTTTTTCTTCAATTGATGAAAGTATCTATTCCATTCTTGATGATATAACCTTTGTTAATTCAGATATAATAAATGATTCATATTTTGAAAAAATCTTAGGAACTTCAACATCTAATGGAATTTTACTAATTGCAAATTCGTTATTATTTGGTGTTTTATTATATTATTCAATAAAATTATTATTTGCACATTTTACTTACCAACAAGTTGAAAACCCTAAACAATTTATATTTAAACTTATCATTTGGGGAATTTGCATTAATTCTTCTTATTTTTTTATAGAGCAATTTTTAAATATAATTTCAAATATTTCTTTAGCTATTAGAAGTATTGGCGAGGATTTATTCCATAAAAGTATTTGTTTTTCTGAATTAATTTCAGAACTAAATTCCAGCTTTAATACAGATTCTTCGCTTGACATTTTCTCCTTAGATGGCATAATAAAAGCTTCTCTTACTACATCTTTATTAAATCTTGTATTTACATATTCTTTCAGATATGTAATGTTAAAAATATTTATATTACTTACTCCTTTTGCTATTTTGTCATTAGTTTTAGAAAGCACTTCTTGGTTCTTCAAGGCTTGGAGCAAAAATCTATTTTCATTGCTATTTATACAAATAATTGTTGCAATTGTATTATTAATACTATTTTCTATGGATTATTCTTCAAATAATTTATTAACCAAATTTATATATATAGGTGCAATGTATACTTTAATAAAATCAAATTCTTTTGTGCGTGATTTTATAGGTGGTGTTTCCACAACTTTTACTCAAAATGTGGAAAACATTTTCAAAAAAACACATTAATTATATTTTAGAAAGGAGTTTTTAAATGAAATTTATATTTCCGCAAAATTATAATTTTAAAAATAAACTTTTAGGAATAATTGATTATTCTACAGCTTTTTTTAATATCTTTTGGTATGTAATTATTTTTATACTATTACATTTTTTTATTAAAAACTGGAATATTAAAATTTTTATTTTTATATCCTTATGTTTTCCCCTAACTATTTTTAGCATTGTTGGTTTTAATGGTGAACCTATTTTATATGTATTTAATTATATTTTAAAATATATTTTTCGTCCTAAATTATATTTATTTAAAAAATATTAAAACTTCTGAAAATACTACTTACTTAAATTAGTAAGTAGTGTTTTCGGAAATTTTTTTATTATTTTTATTTCATTTTTCACTTGATTTTTCTTCTTAAATTATATATAATTCTTCTTAGTTTATTATAGGGGGTTTAGTTTAAAAATGTTTTAAACTATTTATTCCTTAAGGGGGAGGAATGATACAATGAAATTAGAACAACCGGAATTGCCATTATTATTCTCAGAAACTGTCGTTCCTGACATCTTTTTTGCAGAATATTTATCACAAATGCCTTCAAGTAGTGTTAAAGTTTATTTATATATAATATTTTTATCTAAATATAAAAAAGATATAAAATTAAATGATTTATCAAAAAAATTAGCATTACCTTTAAAAGATATAAATGATTCTATTACATATTTGGAATCAAATGATTTAATTATAAGAAAAACAACTGGATATGTAGTAGCAAACCTACAAGAACAAGTTTTAAACAAATTATATAAGCCAAACTTAACAATTTCGGCAGAAAAAGTAGCTGATGTTGCTAAAAATAAAGAGCGTGCAAAAGTAATTGAGCATATAAATAATGCATATTTCCAAGGTATAATGGGTCCATCTTGGTATAACGATATTGATTTGTGGTTTACAAAGTATAATTTCGATGACCAGGTTATGATTGCTCTTTTTGATTACTGTTTTAAACGTTCTGCCCTTCACAAAAAATATGTGCAAACAGTAGCAGAAGCATGGGGAAATAACAAGATTCAAACTTGGAATGACCTGGATTTATATTATCAAAAACAAGAAAAATTAGTAAAAATTAAAAAATCAATTGCAAAAAAACTTGGAAAACAGTCGCTTACACAATACGAAGAGGCATATATAGAAAAATGGGTTATTGACTTCGGTTATGACTTAAATATTATTGAAATAGCCTTAAAAAGAAGTGTATTCAAGTCAAACCCAACATTCGAATATTTCAATAATATAATAACAAATTGGCATGATAGAAATCTAAAAACACCAGATGAAATTCTTGCATTTATAGAGCAAAGAAATAAACAAAATAAAGAAACTAAAAAGTTAGAAAAACAAGTTGCAAAAGCATCTTTTGACCAAAGACAATATGATAACTTAGCATTTTTATATGCAAACCAAGGAAATTCTCCAATGGGATTTCCAGATAATTCAAATTATACTGAGTCAAAAATATCTGCATCACTATATTCTAACATAGAAGGAGATATAAATGTCTAACGAAATTTTATCAGATTTATTATTAGAATATGACCAAAAAAAACGCAAAGCAGAACTTGATTTAGAAAAACGTAAACAAGAACTTTATGAAAAAGTTCCTCGACTCCAAGAAATTGAAGATTCTCTAAATACCTTTGCAATTACAACAACTAAAAATATCTTAAATGGAAATACAACTTCATTTAATGAATTAACTTCAAAAGTTGAAAACCTAAAAAAAGAAAAAGAAAAAATTTTACAAAATAACGATATCCCAAAAGAATTTTTGGAACCTTATTATGAATGTAAAATTTGTAAAGATACCGGATATATTCAAACACAAAATTCAGCATCTGCAATGTGTCCATGTTTAAAGCAAAAATTATTAGATATATCTTATAATAAATCTAATATATCAAATTTAAGCAAGGAAAATTTCGAAACATTTAATATTAATATTTTTTCAGATTCAATAAACTCTGAAAAATATAGATTAAATATTTCACCTCGTAATAATATTATTAATATAAAATCAAAATGTATTGAATTTGTTAATAATTTTGATAATCCTGATACTAAAAACTTATTATTCACAGGTAATACAGGACTTGGAAAAACTTTTATGAGTAACTGCATTGCAAATGAATTAATTAAAAAAGGAAAAAACGTACTTTATCAAACGGCTCCTGTTTTATTAGAAACCGTAATTGATAATAAAATGAATAAATATAAAAATTCCAAACAAGATAATTTTTATAAAAACGTTTTAGAAGCTGATTTATTAATCATTGATGATCTTGGAACAGAATGTTTAAATAGTATGAAATTAAGTGAATTATTTACAATTTTAAATACGCGTTTACTTAATTTAAATAATAAAGTAACAAAAACAATTATTTCTACTAATTTAGGTATAAATAATATTTTTAGAAATTATGAAGAACGTATTGGATCTCGTATTGCTGGATTCTATGATATTTATTATTTTTTCGGTGATGACTTAAGACTTAGTACAAAACATTAAATTAGCCAAAAAGCATAAAAATAAAATATTATTTTATCTTGCTTTTTATATAAAATTTTCTACAAAAAAGATTGTCAGATAAAGACAATCTTTTTTATATTTTTATATATAAAGAAAATTTTTCATGTTTTCTTATTTTTCATCTTCTTCAACCTCTGCTATTTCTGGAGTCAATGTTTCCATACTAACCACTTTTCCTCCATCTGTTGTTCTCATTAAAGTAACACCTTGCGTTGAACGTCCTAAAACACTTATATCTTTAACTTTAAGTCTTATTATTGTACCTTTATCTGTTATAAGCATTACATCTTCATCATCTGTTGCAATCCTTGCACCAACTAGTTTTCCTGTTTTTTGAGTTACTTTATATGTTATTACTCCTTTACCTCCACGAATTTGTACTCTATATTCATCAAGTTCTGTTCTCTTACCAAATCCATTTTCAGTAATTGCAAGCAATGTTGCTTTTCCTCCTGATATTATTGATTCCATTCCAATTACTTCATCATCCTCATCAATTCTAATTCCTATAACACCTTGAGAAACTCTACCAATTGGACGTACGTCTTTTTCATCAAAAGTAATACACATACCATTTCTTGTAACAAGTACAACATTGTCTTCCCCATCTGTTAGTCTTACAGCAATAAGTTCATCATCTTCTTTTAATGTTATTCCTTGTAAACCTGTTTTACGAGCAGAATTATATTCAGCAAGTGCAGTTTTCTTTATTAAACCATTCTTTGTTGCCATTAATAAATATTTACCTTCTGCAAAATTTTGAATTGGTATAACTGCAGAAACTTTTTCTCCTGCGTCTAAACTTAATAAGTTTACAATTGCTGTTCCCCTAGCAGTTCTACCAGCTTCTGGAACTTCGTATCCTCTTAATTTGTATAATTTACCTTTATTTGTAAAGAATAATATTGTATCATGAGTTGAAGCTGTAAATATTTGTTTTACAAAATCTTCTTCTCTTGTTGCAATTCCTGTTATTCCTTTTCCTCCACGTTTTTGGCTTCTATATGTGTCAATTGGCATCCTCTTAATATATCCAAAATGTGTTAAGGCAATAACTGTTTGTTCCTCTTTTATTAAGTCATCTATATCTATTTCACCTTCAGCAGCAACAATTTTTGTTTTTCTATCATCTCCAAATTTATCTCTTATTTCAATAAGTTCTTCTTTTATGATATCAAATACTAATTTTTCACTATTTAAAATAGCTCTTAAATGTTCGATTAATTCCATTAATTGTTTATATTCTTCTTCAATTTTTTCACGTTGCAAACCAGATAATGTTTTTAATCTCATATCCAATATTGCTTGTGCTTGAATATCTGTTAAACCAAATCTTTCAATTAATCTTTCCTTAGCATCATCATAAGAGCTACGGATTATTGCTATTACTTCATCAATATTATCAATTGCAATTCTTAGTCCTTCTAATATATGTGCTCTTGCAAGCGCTTTGTCTAAATCAAATTGTGTTCTTCTTAAAATTACAGTTTTTCTATGTTCTATATAACAATCTAAACATTGTCTTAATGTTAAAACTTTTGGTTCTCCATCAACAAGTGCTAACATGATAACCCCAAATGTATCTTGCATTTGAGTATTTTTGTATAATTGATTTAATACAACTTGAGGATTAGCATCTCTTTTTAATTCCATAACAATTCTTACTTTTTCTTTTCTGTCAGATTCGTCACGCATTTCAGAGATACCCTCTATTCTCTTTTCTCTTGCAAGTCTTGCAATATTTTCAATTAAACGAGCTTTATTTACTTGATATGGTAATGATGAAACAATTATTCTTTGCCTGTTTCCACTCATTTCTTCAATTTCAGCTTCAGCTCTCATTATTATTTTTCCTCTTCCTGTTTTATAGGCTTCTTTAATTCCTTCTAATCCTAGAATTAATCCACCTGTTGGGAAATCTGGTCCTTTAATTATTTGTATTAATTCATCATCTGTTACATTATCATCATCAATTATTTTTATAATACCATTTATTACTTCTGTTAAATTGTGTGGTGGTATATTTGTTGCCATACCTACGGCAATCCCTGATGAACCATTAACTAATAATGCTGGTATTTTTGCTGGTAAAACAGTTGGTTCTTGCAATCTGTCATCATAGTTTGGCATAAAATCTACTGTATTTTTTTCAATATCTACTAACATTTGCTCTGCTATTTTTGACATTCTTGCTTCAGTATACCTCATTGCGGCAGCTCCATCACCATCTATTGAACCAAAATTACCATGTCCATCAATCAACATATATCTCATTGAAAAATCTTGTGCCATTCTTACCATTGCATCATATACAGAAGCATCACCATGTGGATGATATCTTCCTAATACAGACCCAACTGTATTAGCACATTTCCTATATGGCTTGTCTGATGTAATTCCATCTTCATGCATTGCATACAATATTCTTCTATGTACAGGTTTTAAACCATCTCTTACATCTGGCAATGCTCTTGATACAATTACACTCATTGCATAATCAATGTAGGCAGTTCTCATTTCTTCTTCAATGTCTCTTTTTATTACATTTCCGTCTTGTCTTTCTTCCATAGTTTTCTACCTCTTTCTTTTTTCTTTTACTATTGTATTATATTACACTAACGCTTATTTTGCAAGGATTTTAGCAACTTTCTTTAAAATATTTAATTAAAATTTCCAATTGAATCCAGTATATTTTTTGTATTTATGTATATCTTAAATATATGCTTTTTGCTTATTATCTGTTAGCAAATTTCGCTATATAATTGTTAAAAAATTTGTGAGGTGAACATATGCAATTTAATCAAGAAGACATTGATATTGGAGAAAGATTACGCGGAATAAGAGAAAATATGCACATGACAAGAGAACAATTTTCTGAAAAAATTGATATTACTGATTCTTTCTTAGGACAAATTGAAAGAGGTGAACGTTCATTAAGTGTAAAAACATTAAAGAAAGTTGTAAAATATGCTGGTGTTTCTGCGGACTATTTATTATTTGGCAATCAAAATAATAATGAAGTAATTCAAAAGATAAATAATATTTTAACAGTAAATTCTGATATAACATCTGATTTTATTTATCATATTGTTATGTGTTCAAATGATTTTTGTAAAAAAATATTAGATGAAAATAAATAATTATATGAAAATTTAAGAATTTTTATTATTTAGAAATTCTTAAATTTTTTATGCCAAATTTTTCGCTAATCTTTTTTCATCTTCTGCAATATTAAAATTTTTTCCATTATTTTTAATTAATTCATGAAGTGCTTTTACTTGTTTGGTTTCGTTTATTAAATTTTCTATCGGAACTATTTTTTCATATTGTTTTTCTATCTTTTTATATGCTTTCTCCATTCCATCAAAATCTTTGTTATTATAGCACTTTTTCCATTCACTCACTTCGCTTTCCATCTTTTTTACATATTCAACTTGTTCATCTAATTCTTTTTTTATATTATTTGATACATTATTTAATAATACATTTTTCCCATTTTTTATTACATTTTTTATATCTCTATTTATATATCCTTTTTTGTATGCACTATTTATTACATTATCTAATACATCAGAAATGCTATCAACAATCCCACCATTTCCTATTGCAATCTTTACTTGTTCAATATTTTCAAAATTTCCTGTAAATATTCCAGCCGTACTCTTTCCAAAATTTACAGCTGAATTTATTGCAGTATCTATTCCTGTTTTTAATCCATTATTTAATAAAGAATTTTTTATATCAATAACTTGATTTTCTATTAAATCTGGTAATATTGCTCTTAATCCAATATCAATTGCATAATTAATTGTTTTTCCAAAAGTATTATTAAAAAAATTATTTTTTTCATTTTCTATATTTAATCTATTATTTATTTCCATTAATATTTTTCCTTTCTATAATTTTTCTTTCAAAATCACTAGCTTCTATACTTATTAGAACATGTTCATCTCCAACAAAAGTCAAACATTCTCCTCTTCTTAAGGATTTTATTTCCATTTTTTCTTTTTCTGATAAATTAGAATATTGTGCTAATAATTTTATATTTTCTTCTTCCAGAGAAAAAAATGTTTTTATACTAGAATTATTTAAAATACTTTTTCCATAAGTTCCATTTTCTAAGCTAAATAAATCCGAAATATCTTGTGTTATTGCTACACTACTTCCTCCATATTTTCTTATTGTTTTAAATATTTTATAAATAAATTTTGCTACTTCTTTATTAGAAGTTACTCCTATTAATCTCCAAATTTCATCTAAATAAATTGCCTTTTTTATTTTTCTATTTATTTTTATTTTATCCCAAAATAATTCAGTAAATAAATACATTCCATATTTCATATTTTCTTCACCTAGTTCATAAACATCTGCAATAATTAATTTTTTATTTAATTCAATATTTGTATAATTATTGAAAAATTTTAATGATCCCTTTATAAATGGTATTAATTTAACTTTAAATTTTCTTGTTCTTTCATCATCGAAATTATTATATAAATCTTCCAAAATTGGCATATCTTTTGTAGTTTTAAATTTTCCTTTTTTATATAATGTTTTGTCATTAAATGTAATATTTTTCTTTTTATATGTTTGAATTAATTTTTCTTCTAATATTGCTTTTTCCTCTTCATTTAATTCTCCAAAAATCAAATTAAAAAAACCAATTAATTTTCCTATTTTAGTTGCTAAATATCCATGTTCATTTTCTTCTATACTTTCTTTTCTAATATCAAAAATATTTATATAATTTTCAGAAGTAGGTCCTATTTTAATAATAGTTCCTCCTAAATTTTGTGCAATATTGTTATATTCTCTTTCTGGATCTATTACGTATTGTTCAATTCCTAATAAAGTATTTCTTAAAATTAACAATTTAGTATAAAACGATTTTCCTGCTCCACTTGTTCCGAAAATACACATATTAGCATTTTTATATCTATTTGTATTGTACCTATCTATTAATATAAGTGAATTATTATACATATTATTTCCTACATAAATCCCCTCTTCTTCAACGATTGAAGAGGAAATAAATGGATATGTACTTATTAATCCAGATGTAAGAATATTCCTCTTTCCTATTATTTTTAACTCCTCTTTATTTTCCATCAATGGTAAACATGAAATAAATAATTGTTCTTGCCTAAAGTTCGTCCTTCTTGTTTGTAGCCCTTTACTCTGTAAAATACCTTCGATTTTATCTAAATTATATTCTAGTTCTTTTTTATTAGTAGAAAATAATGTTAAATAAATATAAAGAAAATACATATCTTCATTATTTATCTGAAGTTCTTTTCTTATATATTTAGCATCATTATATGTAAATGCTGCAATATCTATATCTTGCCTACTTTCATTTGATTGTTTTAATTCAACTCCTACATTTCCAATATTATAGGTTAATTCTTTTATAACTTTTGAAGTTTCTTTTTTTTCATAAAAAACAGAAATATTCATATTAATACTAGTTTCTATTAATGACTTTAAAATTAAATCATTATATTCTCTATAATAATTTACAATTGTTATTCCTGAATAAAAATAATCGTCTATTTCTAAAAATCTTGGATTATTTAAATTTATATATGATGGTGATATAAAATCTTTTTCGTCAAAAAAACCTTCTTTTATTTCATTTTTTTCTTTTTTATTTATCATTAATTTTCTTATTTTGTTTTCTATTTATTACACCTCCTATTCTAAAAATTTTTTTAAATTGAAAAATGAAAACAAAATATTTTTAGTTTCCTCTTTCTTACATTCTAATACAATATTTCCACATCTACTTAAACAATCTTTAATTTTAAAATATTTTTCATTTAAGTCTTGAATTATATTTTCTTCTAAATTTTCTGAATTGTTCATTATAATTAAATAAATATTTTTTGATGCAGATTTGTTTCTATCATTTTTCTCTTTAATAAATTTTATATATTCTTCTGAATACTTTTTTAAAATATTATTTTTTGTTATTTGTGAAATTTTTTGAATATTTTCCATATGATTACTTAAATCTTCTTTTTTACTTTGAATTAAAATTTGTATATCAAAATTACATGTTTTTAAAAAAACTTTATAAGAATTTAAAATTGACTCTTTTTCTAATTGAGTTTTAAGATTATAATTTATAGGAACTACTCTTAGTATTTTTATATACTTATTCTTTTTTAATTTAATGATTCCTTTATCTAAAATTTTTTCTATCGAAATCCATTTTTGTATTGATTTTATTCTTTTTCACCTCCTAATTTTTTCCTTTATGATCCATTGCTTACTTATTATACACTGTTTCGCTTTGATTTGCAAGAAAAATCGTTCGACACAATTCGACAAAAAATTTTTTCAAAAAATTTTTATTTTTTTTTGAATATAAAAAAAAATTCTGCACATAATATGTGTGTAAGGTTAATATCAGTTGAGTGAAGAGTATTAATAGATTAAAAATTAGTTTATTAATATTCGAACAAAGATGTATATTGGTTTATTTTTATGGATTAATATATGTCGGCGATAAGAATATATTATGTATATGCAAGCTATATTTTTATTTAAATTTTCAAGGATTATTTTTATATTTTATATATGGTTAAATTATATGTAATATATTTGAACTAAGATTATTCTTGTATTATATGGGATTATTAGTATGTCCCTCTGGGATGAATATAGTTTCTACTAGTGCATTTGTAGTCGAACGACTGATTAATATATGTGGTATATAGTTTATTTGTATAGCAATATACATTAGATTAAACTACTACATATATTAGTCTGAGTTAAGATTGATATTGGCTTTATAGATAATAGGATTCCACAAATTTTGGAATCCTATTAAATTTAAAAAAAACTGTCAATAGAGTTTCTTCTCTGTTGACAGTTTAATTTTATATATCTAGATTTTTTACAAATTTTGCATTTTTTTCTATAAATTCTCTTCTTGGGTTAACTTCATCTCCCATTAAAATATTAAATATTTCATCTGCTTTTATAGCATCATCCATCGTAACTTGTACTAATGTCCTTCTTGCTGGATCCATTGTTGTTTCCCATAATTGTTCAGGGTTCATCTCTCCTAAACCTTTATATCTTTGTATAGCTAATGTATCTCTTGCAATTCCTTTAGCCTCTAATTCAGCAAATGCTTGATCTAATCCTTCATCAGTGTAGCAATAAATATCTTCCATTCCTCTCTTAGATAATTTATATAAAGGTGGTTGAGCTAAATATACATTTCCATTTTCAATTAATGGTCTCATATATCTAAAGAAAAATGTTAACATTAATGTTCTAATATGTGCACCATCTACATCAGCATCAGCCATAATTATTACTTTTCCATATCTAATTTTAGTAATATCAAATTCATTTCCAATTCCTGCACCTATCGCAACAATTACTGGATTTAATTTATCATTTCCATAAATTTTATCAGCTCTTGCTTTTTCAACATTAAGCATTTTTCCCCATAATGGTAAAATTGCTTGGAATTTTCTGTCTCTACCTTGTTTTGCACTTCCTCCTGCAGAATCTCCCTCTACTATATATACTTCACATTCTTCTGCAACTTTACTACTACAATCAGCAAGTTTTCCTGGTAATGTTGTTGTTTCTAATGCACTTTTTCTTCTTACAAGTTCTCTAGCTTTTCTTGCAGCTTCTCTTGCTCTTGATGCACTTACACATTTTTCCAAAATAGCTTTAGCTACATTTGGATTTTCTTCTAAGAAAGTTGATAGTGCATCATTAACCATAGATTGAACAACACCTGTAACTTCACTATTTCCTAATTTTGTTTTAGTTTGTCCTTCAAATTGAGGTTCTCTAACTTTTACAGAAACTACTGCTGTAATTCCTTCTCTTATATCTTCACCTTGAAGATTAGAATCTTTATCTTTTAAGAAATTATGGCTACGTGCATAATCATTAAATACTTTTGTTAATGCTCTTTTAAATCCTTCAAGATGTGTTCCACCTTCAACTGTATTTATATTATTTACAAATGTATGAATATTTTCTGTATATGCTGTGGTGTATTGTATTGCAATTTCAACAGGTGTTTCTCCATTTCTTTCTATATATATAGGTGTTGGATGTAATTTTTCTTTGTTCTTATTTAAAAATTCAACAAAAGATTTTAATCCACCTTCAAAACAGAATTCTGCTTTTTTTACATTTTCTTCATCTCTTTTATCTTCAATTGTTATTTTTAATCCTTTTGTTAAAAATGCAATTTCTCTAAATCTTGTTTCTAGTGTTTCATAATCGTAATTTCTAGTTTCAAAAATTGTTTCATCTGCAAGGAATCTTACCTTTGTTCCTGTCTTTTTTGAGTTTCCAATTTTTTCAAGTTTCTTAACAGTTTTCCCTTTTTCGAAATACATTTGATATATTCCGCCATCTCTTTGAATTGTAACTTCTGTCCAATCAGATAAAGCATTTACAACAGATGCACCTACACCATGTAAACCTCCTGAAACTTTATATCCACTATCTCCACCAAATTTTCCACCTGCGTGTAAAACAGTATAAACAGTTTCTGCCGTTGAAATATGTGTTTTAGGGTGAATTTCTACTGGTATTCCTCTACCATTATCCTCAACACTAATAACATTTCCTGGTTCAATAGCAACAGTAATTTCTGTACAATATCCTGCCATAGCCTCATCTACACAGTTATCTACAATTTCATATACTAAATGGTGCAATCCTCTTACAGATGTACTACCTATATACATACCAGGTCTTTTTCTCACAGCTTCTAATCCCTCTAGTACTTGGATTTGATCTGCACCATATTTGTGATTATACTTTTCCATTATATTCCTTCCTTTCAATCGCACACTATGCTTTTTCTATTATATCTCCATCTATAACATTATACGAAAAATATTTTAATTTTTCAAGTCTTAATTTTTCTGTAGATGTTATTATAACTTGAATATCTTTGATATTATTTAAAAACCTTTCTCTTCTTTTCTCATCTAACTCAGACATAAAATCATCTAATAATAAAATTGGATATTCTCCAATATCATCATATATAACTTGTAATTCAGAAAGTTTTAAAGAAAGCATAGCAGTTCTATTTTGACCTTGAGAACCAAAAATTCCAACTTCCTTCCTATTTATATATATAATAAAATCGTCTCTATGAATTCCTTTGGTCGTAAAGCCTTTTATAATATCAAGTTTTCTTCTTGATTGTAACTCATTAATAAAATTTTGTCTAGTTTTCGCATCAGATAAATATTCTATTTCTATTTCTTCTTTTCCATCTGTTATTCCTTGATGAATATTTTTTATTTTATTTTGTATTTTTTCTAAAAACTCTTTTCTATATTCATAAATTTTCATTCCATAGTCAATTAATTTTTCGTCCCATATTTCTAATAAATTTTCATCTTTTTTTTCTGTTTTTATTTGTTTTAAATAATTATTTCTTTGTTCAAGGGTTTTATTATATAATGATAAAATATGCATATAATTAGGTCTTAATTGACTTATCATTATATCTAAAAATCTTCTTCTATTTTGAGGACCACCTTTTAATATATTAATATCATCTGGAGTAAAAATTACTATATTAATATTCCCTAGTAATTCACTTAATTTTTTTATTTTAATTCCATTTAAATAAACTTGCTTTTTCTCTCCAATTTCAATTTTTATATTTCCATCTCTATCACTTTTTTGATAATTAATTTGAACTGACGCTTTTTCACAATTAAATTTAATTAATTCTTTTTCTTTATTTGTTCTAAAAGATTTTCCAATACTACATAAAAATATAGATTCAATTATATTTGTTTTTCCTTGAGCATTTTCACCAAAAAAAACATTTATATTTTCGTGTAACTGAATTTCTTTATTATTATAATTTCTAAAATTATTCAATTTTATATCCTTTATCCACATATTATTCTCCATTTGTGTATAATTTTTATTTTAATTTTTAAAATTTTTATTATTTTTCATATATAAAATTATATTAATAAAAAATAAAAACGTCTTATTTTCGATTTTCGTGCGTCGATTTTTTTGCTGTTTTTTATTTTTTTTATTTTTTAATATTATTTTATATTATTTTAAATTATTTTTTTAATTATTATTTTATTTATTCAATTTTATATTTTTTTATTTTAAGTAAACATTAGTAAACTTTTATTTTTATAATATTTAATATTAAATATCTCGTTTATTCTATTTTTTTTTATTTTATTCTTTTTATTTTAATTTTAATTAATTATTTTTATTTTAAGTTTTTTTATAAAAAGTAATTTATTTTTATTTTATTTTTAATTTTATGTTTATCAGTATTTGCATAAATAACAAATTTGGTCAGAAGCAAGTCTGACCAAATAACTATTCTTTTAATCTAATTGGTAAAATCATGTAAACATATTCACTATTTTCCACAGATTTTACTAAACATGGGGATATACTTGTTCCAAATTCAACAAAAACTTCCTCATCATCTATTGCTTTTAAACTATCAAGAAAATATTTTGGATTAAAGCCTGCTTCTATATTTTTTCCTTCTGTTGAAACATATATTTCTTCTTTAGCTTCTCCTGTCTGATTTGTACAAGATATTGTTAATTTTCCAATATCAACAGAAACTCTTACAGGATATTTTTTCTCTTTTTCTATGGAAGAAGCTGATATTAAGCTAATTCTTTCAAAACTATTTTGTAAATTATTTTTATTTACTCTAATCCTTGTTTCCCAATTGTTTGGAATTACAGATTTGTAATTTAAAAATTCTCCATCTAGTATACGAGTAACAATTTTACAATTTTCCATCTCAAATAATGCTTGATTTTTAGCTATTCCTATCTTAATATGGTCAAAAGAATCTTGTAAAATTTTATTGACTTCACTTAAAGTTTTTCCTGGAATAACAGCTTTAAAGTCATTTACTTTAGTCTGTAAATAAATACTTCTTAATGCTAATCTAAATCCGTCAACTGCAACAACATTTAGCTTATTGTTTTCCACTTCGAATAAACAACCTGTGAATATTGGTCTGTTTTCCTCGTTGCTAACTGCAAATATTGTTTTTCTTATCATATTTTTTAACATATTCTGCTCTAAATCAATTGAATTTTCCACTTCTATCTTAGGTAATTCAGGAAATTCTTCAGGATTCATTGTTGTTAATTTATATAAAGCTCCTTCACATTCTATTTCCAATAAATTATTTTCATTAAGTGTTATATAAATCTCTGTATCAGGTAATTTTCTTATAATTTCGCTAAACATTATAGCATTAACTACTGTACTACCTTGTTCTTTAACTTCACATTCCATCACATATTCTATACCGATTTCTAAATCATATGTTGTTAATTTAATTTCATTATCATTAGTTTGAATAAGTATTCCTTCTAGTATAGGCATTGTTGTTTTACTAGCAACACCTTTTACTACGGAATTTAATGCTTTAAGGATATTATCCTTGTAACAAACAATTTTCATTTTGCTCTCTCCTTTATTAATTATTAAATATAATATAAATATTATTAGTAGTAATAGTATTAGGTCCTGTGGATAATGTGGAAAACTATGTGGAAACATTTAATCCCTAAGAAAAATCTGTGTGTATAACTTAGTGGATAAGCTTTAACTTTTTCCACACTATTCTTTTCACATTGTGGATTTCTTAGTTATTAACAGTTTATCAACACACTTTCAACAATTGGGTGTGGATATCTCATGTATTGATTCCGTAAGTAAAGATAACTTTTTTGCAACCAAACACTTGTCCATATGAACAAATTTTTTAAAACAGTACCTAAACTATTTAAATTTCTATTGTTCACCATTTATGATTATGTTTTTCACACTTTCCACAATTAACTTGGTGTTGTTTTTTTCTTTTATTTCTTTTTCAATTTTCTTACATGCATGCATTACTGTTGAGTGATCTCTATTGCCAAAATCCTCTCCTATCTTAGGATAAGACATATTTGCAACATCTCTACATAGAAACATGGCAATTTGTCTTGGAAATGCAATTTCATTTGAACGTTTATTGCTAGATAAATCGTCTTTGTTAATATTAAAATATTTAGCAACAGTTTCTTTAACAAAATCTGATGAAAGTACTTTTTCATTTGCTGCTTTAAATTCATTTATTGTATTTTCTGCTAATTCTATAGTTATTGGAGTATGTGTAAGTGAAGCAGTAGCAATTATTTTGTTAAATACGCCTTCTAATTCTCTAATATTTGAATCAATTTTATTTGCTATATTAGATAAAATTGTATCATCTACTATAATTTTTTCTTCTTGTGCTTTTTTTCTTAAAATTGCTAAACGGGTTTCGTAATCAGGACACGAAATGTCTGCTAATAATCCCCATTCAAATCTTGATTTTAGCCTATCCTCAAGAAATTGAATCTCTCTTGGAGGTTTATCACTAGAAATGATAATTTGTTTTTTATCTTCATATAAGGCATTAAACGTATGGAAGAATTCTTCTTGTACACGTTCTTTTCCTGCAATGAATTGAATATCGTCAATTAATAAAACATCAATAGTTCTATATCTATTTCTAAATACTTCATTTTTGTTGTCTTTTATAGCATTTATCATTTGGTTAGTGAACTTTTCTGAGGTTACATATAGAATTTTTGCTGACCTATTATTTTGCAAAATTCTATTTCCTATAGCTTGCATTAAGTGAGTTTTGCCTAAACCTACTCCACCATATAAAAATAATGGATTATATGATTCCCCGGGTTTATCAGCAACTGCTATTGCTGCAGCATGCGCAAAACGGTTATTGTTACCGACAACAAATGTTTCAAAAGTATATTTTGGGTTAAGAGTTCTGTTTGAAGTTTCAATTTCAGTATCCTGTGGATCTGAATTATTTGAAGCAATTACTCCCCCACTTTCTCCGTCTTGTTTGTCTTCATCTGCAAATACAGAAATAGTCCAATCCCTGTTTGTGATATATTTGAAAGTATTAAGAATTAAATCTGCGTATCGAGTTTCTAACATCTCTCTCGCATATTTAGAACTAGCTTTTAGGACGATAGTTGTATCAGTCATTTCAGTAATTTCTACAGGACCAAACCAAGTTTCATAAGCAATTTCTGTCATTTCCACTTTTAGTAATTCTTTTGCTTTGTTCAATAGTTCGTCTTTGTCCATTTGCATAATAAAACATCCTTTCAATAAAGTTATCCACAAAGTTTTCCACATGTGTGGATAACTTTGTAATAATTATGTAATAAATAGTGAAATTTACACGAACAAATATTTTTTCTCATGTTCTTAATAAATCTCCTATCAATTCTTTTTCAGTATAATATCAGAATATGACACAATAAGTCAAGATATTTGTGGATAATTTTAAAAAAACTGTGGATAAGAACAAAAAAATTGTGGAAAACTATCCTTTTATGACAAAAATATTACAAAAAACACACAATTTTTGAAAAAAGTTGCTACTAAAGATTAATTTAAAGAATTAGTTTATAAAACCAAAATTCAAAAAATATTGCAAAAGTATTGACAAAAATGTAAACCATGATGTATAATCGATATACTTGTTATTTTGTAACAAATTTCCATAGAGGAATTGATATATAAGTAAAAATTAGGAGGTGCAATTAGAATGAAAAGAACTTTTCAACCAAAAACTAGACAAAGAAATAAAGAACATGGATTTATGAAAAGAATGTCAACAAGAGCAGGAAGAAATATATTAAAAGCAAGAAGAGCAAAAGGAAGAAAAAAAATCTGTGCTTAGTAACGAACTAAAGGTCTAGGCCTTTAGTTATTTTCTATCTATATAGGTATAATTGCTCTTTTTATGTGGAGTAAAAAATGAAAAAAACAGAAATGTTAAAGAAAAATTATGAGTTCAAAACAGTATTATCAAAAGGAAAATTTTATAAAGGAGTAGAAATAGAAATATTTATACTAAAAAACAATAAAAAAAGGAATTTTTTAGGAATTGCAATAGGAGCAAAAAATGGAAAAGCATATCAAAGAAACAGAGCAAAAAGAATAATACGAGAATGCTATTCAAGCTTTGAAAATAATATAAAAGACGGAAATAGTATAGTAATATTAATGAATAAAAAGTTCGACATAGAAAATATAAAATTTTCAGAAGTATTAAAAGATATAGAAAATATTTTTTTGAAAGCAGAAATTTTGAAAAAAGAAGATGAAATATGAAAAAAATATGTATATATTTAATTGAGTGGTATCAAAAAAATATATCAAAATTTTTAGATAGTAAAAACATAAAATGCAAATATTATCCTACATGTTCTGAATACACAAAACAAGCAATAGAAAAATATGGAGTATTAAAAGGTTGCGTATTAGGAACAAAAAGGATTTTAAAATGCAATCCTTTTTCTAAAGGAGGATATGATCCATTAAAATAGAAAGGGGCAGTAAGATGATAGCATTTTTTGCCAATTTATTTGGATATATATTGAATTTTATTTACAACATTGTTCAGAATTATGGACTGGCAATCATTATATTCTCAATCTTGATAAAAGCTTTAATGATACCATTATCCATAAAGCAGCAGAAGACGATGAAAAAGTCTACTAAGATACAAGCAAAAATGAAAGAAATTCAATTCAAATACAAAAATAATCCTGAAATGTTAACAAAAGCAACACAGGAATTATACAAAACAGAAAATATGAGTCCTTTCAGCGGATGTTTTAGTGCAATAGTACAAATTATTTTATTATTTGCAGTATTTTATTTAGTTCGTTCACCACTAACATATATGAAAAAAGTGGATGCAGGCATAACAGATAAATATACAAGAGTAATACGTGAAAATAATTTAAGTACAAGTAGTGCTTATCCTGAAATAGAAATAATAAGGGAATTAGACAATATTAAGGAATTAAAAAATAAAACTTCTGAAGAAACACCTGAAGTAAATTCAGAAATAAATGATGATGAAGTCAATTCATTATATATAAATATGGATTTTTTAGGCCTTAATTTAGCACAAGTGCCAACAAGAAGCTCAGATTGGAAAGCATATATAATACCAATTTTATATGTATTAGTATCTATAATATCATTAAGAGTTGTAAATTCAACAAATAAAACAAAGAAAAATGAAAAAACTGAAGAAAATAATGATGAAAAATCATTAACAAAACCAGAAGATGACTTTGACCCAATGGAACAAATGAATAAAAATATGAATATGATGTTTCCTGTGATGTACTTATTTGTAGCACTTATAGCACCTTTAGGGCTAGCATTATATTGGTTAATGAATAGTTTGTTAATGATTATAGAAAAATTAGTATTAAATAAGCTTTTAAAAGACGAGGAGGAAGATTAATATGGCAAAATGTATAATTTCAGAAGGAAAAACTACATCAGAAGCTATTGAAAAAGGACTAAAAAAGATTGGTTTGCCAAAAGAATTAGTTGAAATAAAGGTAATTGAAGAAAATAAAAAAAGTTTCTTTGATATATTAGCTCCAAAGGTAGTAAAAGTTGAATTAAAAGAAAAAGAGGCTAAAAAACCGGAAGAATTCGAAATAGAGACAACAGAGCAAGAACTAGAAGTTGCAAAAGCAAAACTAACAAAATTTTTAACAGAATTTGTAGAAAAATTAAACAATGGTACAACATATAACATTGAAATTAAAGAAAAATGTTTATATGTAACAATTAGTGGAGAAAATGTTGGAAACCTTATAGGATATAGGGGAGACGCATTATATGCAATTGAAAGCCTATTAAAAGTAATGGCTAACCAAAATGCAGAAAACAGAGTAATTGTTAGATTAGACATTGAAGGATATAAAGAAAAAAGAATAAAAACATTACAAGATCTTGCTGGAAAAAAGGCTAGAGTCGTTGAAAAAACAGGAAAAGTAATAACTTTAGAACCAATGAAAGCATATGAAAGAAAGATTATTCATAGTTATCTACAAAACAATCCAAATGTAGAAACAAGAAGCATTGGAGAAGAGCCAAGAAGAAGAATTGTAATATCAAAAAAATAAAAATCGGAAGTCAAAGTTCAGATTTTAATCATGCAGAAGATGAATGCATATGGTTAAATTTAACTTTGACTTTTTTAGTATGAAGGAGGAAAAATATGAGTACAATAGTGTCAATATCTACGGCCCCAGGCATTGGAGGCATAGGAATAATACGTATGAGTGGAGAAAAATCATTCGAAATATTAGATAAAATATTCAAGCCAAAAACATCACAAAAAATTGAAGATATTAAAGGATATACTATAAAATACGGACATATAGTCGAAAATAATGAAATTATTGATGAAGTTTTAGTTTCATATTTTAAAGCGCCTAGAAGCTATACAACAGAAAATATGTGTGAAATTAATTCACATGGTGGAAATGTAGTAGTAAAAAAAATATTAGAAATATGCCTAAAAAATGGCGCAGAACTAGCGGAACCAGGTGAATTTACTAAAAGAGCATTTTTAAATGGAAGAATAGATTTAGCACAGGCAGAGTCTGTTATAGATGTTATAAATGCCAAATCGGACAAAGAAGCTAAAAGTGGTATAAAACAGCTTGAGGGCTACTTATCAAAGGAAATAAAAGGTATTAAGCAAGAAATATTAGATGTTTTAGTAAATATTGAAGTTACAATTGATTATCCAGAATATGATACTCCAGAAGTTCAAGAAAAAGAAATAGCTCAAATGCTTGAAAGCGTAGGAAAAAAATTAAAAAAATTAGAAAAATCATTTGATAATGGAAAGATAATAAAGGACGGAATAAAAACAGCAATTATAGGAAAGCCAAATGCAGGAAAATCTTCACTTTTGAATGCAATTCTTAAAGAAGATAGGGCAATAGTTACAGATATTGCAGGAACTACAAGAGACACAATAGAAGAATTTGTAACTATTAATGGAATTCCGTTGAATTTAGTGGATACTGCAGGAATAAGAGAAGCATCAGATGAAGTAGAAAAAATAGGTGTAGAAAAATCAATAAAACAAGCTAATGATGCAGATTTAATTATAGCAATCTTTGATAGCTCTAAGGATTTAGAGGAAGAAGACATAGAAATATTGAATTTAATAAAAGGAAAAAAATCAATAATTTTGTTAAATAAATCAGATTTAAATTCAAAAATTAATGAAAATGATGATAGATTTACAAGTATTACAGAAAATATTTTAAGAATATCAGCATTAAATAAGTATGGAATAGATGAATTATACGAAAAAATAGCAGAATTGTTTAATTTGAATGAAATTAACTTAGATAATGAAATATTGATAACAAATATAAGACATAAAAATATTATTTCAAAATCTTTAGAAAATGTTAACAAAGCAAAAGAGGCTTTAGAAATAAATATGCCAATTGATATTATAACAATTTATATAAAAGAAATTTTAGAAGATTTAGGAGAAATTACAGGAGAAGTTGTAACAGAAGATATAATAAATGAAATTTTTTCAAAATTCTGTTTAGGAAAATAAAAAAACAGAAGCTTAAAACCAAAAATAAGACAATTTAAAATAAAAAACATATAACTTGCCATAAAAACAATAAAAATGGCTAAAAACTTAAAATAAAAAGAAATAAAACTAATTGGTAATATAATATAAAATAGAAAAATGGAGGAAATAAAAAATGAGTTACTATGCAGGAGATTATGATGTAGTAGTTATTGGAGCAGGACATGCTGGATGTGAAGCAGCACTAGCAGCAGCAAGACTTGGAATGAAAACAGCAATATTTTCATTAAGCCTAGAAGCTGTAGCAAATATGCCTTGTAATCCACATATAGGAGGAAGTTCAAAAGGACATTTAGTAAGAGAAATAGATGCTTTAGGTGGAGAAATGGGGAAAAATATTGATAAAACAATGATACAAATTAAAATGTTAAACACCTCAAAAGGCCCAGCGGTACACTCTTTGAGGGCCCAAGCAGATAGAAAAAGATACCAAATGGAAATGAAGCATACTCTTGAAAGACAAAAAAATCTAGATTTAAAACAAGGAGAAATTGTTAACATAACACTAAGAAATGATAAAGTAGAAACAGTTGAAACTGATGTTGGAGCAATATATGGTGTAAAAACAATAATTGTAGCAACAGGAACATATTTAAAAGGAAAAATTTTCATTGGTGAATATTCAAAAGAAAGTGGCCCAGATGGAGTATTCCCAGCTAATAAACTATCAGAATGTTTGAAAAAATTAGGAGTAAAATTAGTTAGATTTAAAACAGGAACACCAGCTAGAATAAACAAAAAAAGTATAGATTTTTCAAAAATGGAATTACAAAAAGGGGATGATGGAATAATTCCATTCTCTTTTGAAGATAAAATGAAAGAATTTGATCAAGTAGATTGTTATTTAACATATACAAATGCTGAAACACACAAAATTATTAGAGAAAATTTGCATAGATCACCATTATATGCAGGAGTTATAGAAGGAACAGGCCCAAGATATTGTCCATCAATAGAAGATAAAGTTGTCAGATTTGCAGACAAGGAGAGACATCAAATATTTGTAGAACCAATCGGAATAGATACAGATGAAATGTATATTCAAGGAATGAGTTCATCACTTCCAGAAGATGTTCAAATAGCTATGTATAGGACGGTTCCAGGCCTAGAACACTGTGAATTTACTAGACCGGCATATGCTATAGAATATGATTGTATAGATCCTGCAGACTTAAAATTATCATTAGAATATAAGAAAATAGATGGATTATTTTTTGCAGGTCAAACAAACGGAACTTCTGGATATGAAGAGGCTGCATGTCAAGGATTAATTGCTGGAATTAATGCTTCACAAAAAATAAAAGGAAAAGAACCTTTAATTTTAGACAGAACAGAGGCGTATATAGGAGTTTTAATTGATGATATTGTAACAAAAGGAACGAATGAACCATATAGAATGATGACTTCTAGAGCAGAATATAGGCTTCTTTTAAGACAAGATAATGCAGATTTAAGATTAACAGAAAAAGGACATGAAATAGGGCTAATTTCAGATGAAAGATATAATAAATTTCTTGAGAAAAAGAAAGAAATTGAAGCAGAAAAGAAAAGATTAGAAGAAACAATAGTAAAACCAACAGAAAAAGTAAATAAATTCTTAAAAGAACAAGGAACTTCTGAGCTTACAACAGGTTCAAAACTTTCAGAATTATTGAAAAGAGCAGAAATAACTTATGCTTCACTTGCAGCAATTGATGAAAATAGACCAGAATTAAGAGAACAAGTAAGAGAAGAAGTAGAAATTCAAGTAAAATATGATGGATATATTAAATTACAGGAAGCACAAGTTGAAAAATTTAAGAAAATGGAGAAAAAATTACTTCCAGAAGATATAAATTATGAAGAAATTAATGGAATAAGCTTAGAAGCTAGACAAAAATTAAACAAACATAAACCTCATTCAATTGGTCAAGCTTCTAGAATATCAGGAGTTTCTCCTGCTGATATTTCAGTTTTGCTTGTTTATTTACAAACTTTAAGCAATAAATAAAAAATTATGGTTGAAATTTTAAGGAGGAATGAAATATAATATGGAAAAGAAAAGATTTGAAGAGGAAATGTCGAAAAAATCAAAGATTCTAGGTGTTCGTTTTTCTGTGGAGCAAATTGAACAATTTTATAAATACATGAATTTATTAATTGAATGGAATGAAAAAATGAATTTAACAGCAATAACCGAACCTAAAGAGATTATATTAAAACACTTTATAGATTCTATAACGATATTAAAATATATTGATGATAATTCTAAATTAGTTGATGTTGGAACAGGAGCTGGTTTTCCAGGAGTACCGTTAAGTATAATGAATCCAACTTTAAAAATAACTCTTGTAGATTCATTAAATAAAAGATTAATCTTCTTGCAAGAAGTTGTAAAAGAGTTAAATTTAAAAAACATAGAGATTGTTCATGCAAGGGCAGAAGAATTTGGACAAAATAAAAATTATAGAGAAAAATTTGATATAGCTACATCAAGAGCAGTTGCTAATTTAGCAACATTGTCAGAATATTTAGTTCCACTTGTAAAAATTGGTGGAAAAATTATAAGCATGAAGGCATCAAATGCAAAAGAAGAAATAAACGATGCCCAAAAGGCAATAGAAGTTCTGGGAGGAAAAATAGAAAAAATAGAAGAATTCGATTTGCCCGAAAGTGATATTGGAAGAACAATAATTATAATAGATAAGAATAAATGTACACCTGCAATATATCCTAGAAAAGCAGGAACTCCTGCAAAGGAACCAATAAAATAATATTAAATTGCTCCACACAAAAAGTGGAGTGATTTTTTTTACAAATAATAATGAAAAAATATAAAAAAAGCATTGACTTATTTGCAAATATTATATATTATATTAATGTCAAAAGAAAAAACTTATGTCTTAAAGGAAAGGATGACGTAAAATGGGAAAAATAATATCAGTAGCAAACCAGAAAGGCGGAGTAGGAAAAACTACAACAACAGTAAATTTAAGTACTTTGTTAGCAAAAAAAGGAAAAAAAGTATTATTAATAGATACAGACCCACAAGGCAATGCAACTAGTGGACTAGGAGTTACAAAGGAATTAGAATTATCTGTATATGATGTATTAGTAGGAGACACTACTTTTATTGATACAGTAGAAAAAACATCAATAAAAAATTTAAGTATATGTCCATCAAACATTAGTTTGGCTGGAGCTGAGGTACAACTAGTATCAATGATGTCAAGAGAACAAAGATTAAAGGTAAAACTAGACGAAATAAAAGATTTATATGATTTTATTTTAATTGATTGTCCACCATCTTTAGGTTTAATAACATTAAATGCATTTACAGCATCTGATAGTGTATTAATTCCAGTACAATGCGAATATTTTGCGCTTGAAGGACTAGGACAACTATTAAATACAGTAAATTTAGTAAAAAAACACTTAAATAAAGGACTAGAAATTGAGGGAGCATTATTAACAATGTATGATGCAAGAACAAATCTTTCTAATCAAGTAGTAAAAGAAGTAAAAAAATACTTTGAAGGAAAGGTTTATAAAACAGTAATACCAAGGAATGTAAGACTAAGTGAGGCTCCAAGTTATGGTATGCCTATATCAGTTTATGATGCAAGATCAAAAGGAGCTAAGGCATACGAGAAATTAGCAAAAGAATTTCTAAAAAACAATGCATAAATAGAAAAATATTTATAATAGATTAGGGGGAAATAGAAATGGCAAAGGCAAAAATGACAGGATTAGGAAAAGGTTTAGATGTATTGTTTGGCGGTGCACCATTAGAAATGCAGACATTAGAAGAAGAAAATACTCAACCAGAAGAGACGGCAGATAGTAAAAATTTAAAAACATTAAGAATTACAGAAGTTGAACCAAATAGAGAACAGCCAAGAAAAAATTTCAACCAAGAATCTTTGGAAGAGCTTTCAGAATCTATAAAAACATATGGAATCATACAACCAATTGTAGTATCAAAAGAAAATGGATATTATGCAATTATTGCAGGAGAGAGAAGATGGAGAGCTGCTAAACTAGCTGGGCTAGAAGAGATTCCAGCGATAATAAGAGATTCAGACGAACAAACCAACAGAGAAATTTCATTAATAGAAAATATCCAAAGAGAAGACTTAAATCCTTATGAAAAAGCTTTAGGAATAAGAAGTTTAATGGATAGATATGGACTTACACAAGAAGAAGTTTCTAAAAAGATTGGAAAAAGTAGAAGTAGTGTATCAAACACTGTAAGAATCTTATATTTAGCACCAGACGTGTTAGAATTGGTAAAACAAGGGAAACTAACAGAGGGACATTGCAAAGCTTTAGCTGGGATAAGTGATCCAAAACGTCAATATGAAGCTGCAATAAGAATGATTGAAAAAGGTGAATCTGTAAGACAAGCCGAAAGTAAAAACAGAATAACTAAAAGGGAAAAGAAACTGGACCCTCAATACAAATATTTATATGAGGATATTGAAGATAGATTCCAAGGTTTTTTTGGAACAAAAGTTAAATTAGACCAAGGAAAGAGAAAAGGAAGAATCATTATAGAATACCATAATAATGAGGATTTAGAGAGAATGCTAAAGTTAATTAAAGAAAATTAAAAATAAATGATAAAAACTATTGACAAGCGACAGTAAAGTGTGCTAATATAAATACTGTCGCTGGACATTTGTCTATTGATATGGAGAGGTGGTCGAGTTGGTTTATGGCACCAGTCTTGAAAATTGGCGTGCGTTTATAGCGTACCGTGGGTTCGAATCCCACCCTCTCCGCCAAGTAAATTTAAACATATCATTTATTTTAAAATGATATGTTTTTAAATATAAAATAATTGTTTGACAATCACAAATGGAGATGTACCCAAGTGGTGAAGGGGACTGTTTGCTAAACAGTTAGGTCGGTAACACGGCGCGGAGGTTCGAACCCTCTCATCTCCGCCAAGATTAAATCTAGAAACAAGATAGTTTCTGGATTTTTTATTTTAAATAAAAGATATGCATAAATATTAAAAATTTTTCATAAAATATAAATATAATCATATTGACAATACGTACTGTACGTAGTACAATTAAATTGTTAGGAGGAAAAATCATGACATTTCGAGAACTAGAGAAATTGTTAACTTCTAATGATTGGTATCATCATCATACAAATAGTTCACATTACATATATAAGAACCATAAGGTGAAACGGAAGCATTCCGGTGCCTAATCATAAAGGAGATATACCGAAAGGAACTCTTAACAATATCTTAAAACAAGCAGGGTTGAAATAGACCCTAGCTTGTAATAGATGGAGGGAAAAAATATGAAAGTTATTTATCCAGTATTATTTTATGAGGAAAAGGAAAATGGATATTCAGTATTTGTTCCAGACTTAGATAATGCAAGTACATGTGGTTCTACATTACAAGAGGCAATGGAAATGGCAGAGGAGTTAATTGCAAGTGTTGTATTAGATCTAATGGAAGAAGATGATAAAATACCTAAGGCGAATAGCATTGAAAAAGTATCATTTGAAAAATTAGAAAAAAATTTAGAAATAGAGAATTGGGATTATACTTCAAAATTTAAAACTTATATAGCTGTAGATATAAGCTCATATGCCGAACAATGGGGAAAAGAATTAGTTAAAAAGACAGTTAATATTCCAAAATGGATAAATACGAAAGCTGAAAAATTAAAAATTAATTTTTCAAAAACATTAGAGGAAGCATTATTAAAGAAAATATATGAGGAATAGACTATGTTATCTGATACCAGAATAAAGATGCAAATGCTTTTTTGCGTTTTTATTCTGGATTTTTTTTGTTGAATAAATATTGAAAAAAACTGAAAAATATAGTAACATAATAAAGTACTATAAAATAAACTGAGAAAGGAGTAAATAGTGTATTTAATTAATTAAATATATCATACAAGAAATATAATGGGAAAAAACGGAAAAAGTATAATAAAAATATTTGTTATTTTAAGTGTAGTTATGTTTTTTATAATGCTAAGTTTACATTTTGTATATCTTAAATTTGATTTTCAAACAATAAATCAAATACATTTACTATTAAAAACACAAGGGATATCTGCAGAAAATATAAGTGATATAGAAAACTTTATAAAAACATTTGATGATCAAACAAATGTAGCATATTTAGAAATTTTAGGTGTAATTATAAGCATATGGGCTGGTCTAAATATTTACAACCTAGTTAATAGAGAAAACATTGAAGATATAGAAAGTATTGTAAAAAATTCAAAAAAAGAATTAGAAGAATTTAAAGAAGACTGTAAAATTATAACATTAGAAAAATTAGAAGAAAAATCAGCAAAAGAAAATAGAATAAAACAATATTATGTGAAAGAAATAAAGGAAAATTGTATAAAAACATTAAGTTATACAACTTTAAAGAAAATTGTTTCTGTTGAAGATACAATGAATGCTGTAATTGAGAATTATAATGCTGAAAATTATATAGAAATGGAAACAAGCTTGAGTATTTTTAAAAATAAAATAGAAGAATTAAAAAATGAGTTAAAAATAGAAAATACAAAAGAATACATTAATGAATCTAATGTAGCAGAGAACATAATGAAAAGTTATATTAATTGTAAAAAAGGAGAATATTACTATTACAGGGGAATGTTATTTTTAAATGCTAAAAATAATATATTAGAAGGCGAAGAATGTCTTGAAAAAGCAGATAAATATTATGAATTGAGTATTTTTGAAAAAAACGAAAATTCTGAAATTGTAAATCAATACTTATATAATGTAAGAGCATATATTAATCAAATTTTATATAAATACAATAAAAATGAAGATAAGCAAAAAGCAAAAGAAAACGTAAAAAGAGCAGTAAGATTTAGTCAAAAAGCTTGTGAAAATTATGGAAATACAAGATATTCAAAAGATTATCGAAATTATGGTGCAAACATTGAACTTGAACTGACTTTTGAGAATAATGATGAAGGAAAAAACATACAAACATCAGACTGGATAAAAAGAATGAAAGAGGCATATCATCAATATGAACTTGCAAAAAATATTGATAATAATGATGTAAAAACTTTAACTTGTTTAGCTTCAAATATATTAAAACAATTTGATAAGGCAGTAGACCTCGATGGACACTTAGATAATTTAAAATATACATGTGATTTAGATAAAAAAGAGTTGCTAAAAGCATTAAAAAAATATAATATTGATGTTAATGATATAAATAAAGCATATAATTATTTAGTTCGTGCGCAGGTTAATGATGTTAACAATGATGCTGCTCATTATCATATGATTCATGTTTATATGTATAAAATAATTTTAAGTGATACGCCAAAAGAAAAAGAAAGATTAATTTATAAGGCAAAAAACGAAATTGCTTATTGCGAGGCTTATTATTTTGAGAATAATCCTAATATAGCATTTTTATATAAAACATATAAGTTTTATTGTGCTAATAATTATAAAAATCGAGCTAAATTGTATTGGGAAGAAATACATAAGTTAGATAGAGTATGATATGTTATATGTAAAATTGACATGAAAGATATCTGAAAATTATTATAGAAAGTGACCTTACAGAGTAGGGTCATTTTTTAAGCATATCAAATTTCTTTATATTTTTATAAAAGGGTTAATATTAAAACAAAATATTACAAAAAACTTGAAAAAAAATAAAGGTTGTTTTATAATAAAATAGAGATTTTATATAAAAAACGGAGGCGATAATATGCACAAATTAAGAAAATTTTTTTATGATAATAAAAATAAAATTATAAAAATAGGAGCGTTTATAATTTTCTTATTTATAATACTACAACTATTAAATAAGTTAGTTCAGATAAAAAACAAAAAATCTATAGAAAATGTAGCTGCATCTAATACTACAAATGCTAACACTACTACACAAAACGATAATAAAGGCTTAATATCAAATAAATCTGCGGTAAATGGAAGTGAAGTATCAAAAGAAAATTTAAAAAATGCAACAGATACAATATATAAATTTGTTGACTATTGTAATAAACAGGAAATTGAGAAGGCATATAATTTAATTACAGAAGAGTGTAAACAACAAATGTATCCTACTTTAGATGCTTTTAAAAATGCATATTATGGAGATGTTTTTAATGGGAAACAAAGAACATGTACAATAGAAAACTGGGTAGGAGACATATATAAAGTTAGAATGGGAGAAGATATCTTATCAACTGGGAAAGATACAGGTTATGCTAAAGAAGATTACATAACTATAAAGAAAGTTGATAATGAATACAAATTAAATATAAATAACTATATTGGTACAACTAAAATTGAAAAAACTACAACAAAGGATAATATTACTATGGAAGTGCTAAATAAAAATACTTATAAAGATTTTGAAGAATATACAATAAAAGTTACAAATAAAACTAACGGTATTATAAAATTAGATACTACAACTAGTACCAAAACAACATATATTGAAGATAGCAATGGAAGACAATATTCTTATTATAACAACGAATTGACAGATGAAACTTTAACATTTCAAAGAGGACAAACAGCAGAGGTAACAATTAAATTTTATAGTCCGTATATATCTACTAAAAGTATAAAAGCTATTGTATTTTCTAATATTATATTTAATGATAATCAATTAAGTGATACAATAGAATTTAGAGCTAATGTGTAAAGGAATAGAGGTGAGATAATGCCTGATTTAGAAAATGAAATAAAGAAAAAAGCAAAAACTATGGGAAAAAAAGTAGCAAAAAAAATATTACTAATACTATTACCGATATTACTTATTTTTATGTTGCTAGCCGCGGCTGTATATTTTATAACAATAGATGATGGTACATATAAAGAAGGAGATTGGGGAAATACGAATTATGGTGCATCACAATATGTAAATAATGTTGAAGTAAGTACTGACGGAAAAATATCTAGTACTACAAATGCTAAAGATCTATGGAAAAAAATGAAGGACAATGGGTCTGATGTTGATAAATACCTAGATAAACCAGAAGAGTTACTAAAGTTAATGAATGCGGAAGTTGTAACTCAATATCCAGATTTAAGAAAAGACCCAGATAAAAAAATAGATTGGGATAAAGTACTAAAAGATTCAGATAGTTTACAAGGAATAATAAAATTTAAAAGAGCAGGAACTGATAATACTAAAACAACAATGACATATGTAGATCAGGAGACTTTTCAAGGATATATAGATGAATATAATAAAACAGGAAGCGAAACAGCAAAACAGAATGCATTAAGTCATTTTACATTAAAGAAAACAAAAGCAACAACATCAACAACAAAGAAAGAAGAAGTAGCAGCTGGAGATGGAGCAATGACAGATGTATCTCAGGCAATAATAGATGCAACAAATTCTACTCCATGGCCAGGAGAAAGCTATTGTTTAAGATGGGTAAATGATGTATATGAAAATGCAGGATTAACACCAATAAGAAAAGAATCAGCATATGAATCATATTTAGCATATGGAGTATCAACAGACAAATCGGCAATACCAATAGGAGCAGCAGTATATGGAACAGGATCAGGAACAGCAGGAGGAAAATATGGACATGTAGGAATTTACATAGGTGGAGGAAAAGTAATAGATAGTGGAAGTACAGGGATACAGACATCTACATTAGAAGACTGGATAGCATGGCAAGAAAATGCCACAAGAAACGGAGATAATGTATTAGAAGATATAAATGGGCAAGAACAACATGGATGGCTAGGATGGGGATGGCCAGATGGAAATAAAACAAGAGGAACAACTAGTGATTCAACTGCAAGTAAGACAAATAATAATGATAAAAATACAACAAAGACGAAAACAACAGAGAGTAAAAAAACTACTACTAAAAAAACAACAAAAGAAACAGCAGTAGAAAAAGAAGTTAGTGGAGATGGATATGAAAAACAATATACTTCATCAGCAGGAATAACATATACACTATATCAACAATATCTAGGCTCATATGAGTCAAATTCATATTGGGATGGGACAATACATTTTTCAGGATGTGGACCTACATCAATAGCGATACTATCAAGTGGATTACAAAATTCAGGACTTACACCAGGTGATATAGCATCTGACATGAGTTATACATCATATGGAACCTTGGAAAAAGAAATGAATGCATTAGGGATGCAGTGTGAAGTAATTCAAAGTCCAAGTGCAGAAGTAATACAAGATAATCTTAGAAATGGAAAAGTTATGCTAGTATCTGTAGGTCCAAATAGTGATTTTACAAAGGTAGGACATATAATGACTTTACTAGATATAAATACAGATGGTCAAGTATACATAGGAAATCCAGGAAGTTATAGTGAAGAGAGATATGGGTGGAAAGACATAAGTGAGATAATGAAAGATTGTAGGTATATAGTTGTAACAGATGCAGGAGCTGCTGGAATAGCAGATTCTAAACAACAAAATGATTATGGATATTCTGCTGTTGTAGCTACATGGAGTGAAACAGATACATATATACAGACAAATGATCCAAATGTACAGTCAAAATATGGAATTGGTGATTCACAGTCATTGGTTAATCAAACTTTTAAAATGACAACAAAACCAATAAATTATCAAGAGATGGTATCACAATATAAAATGCCATTTGATTTATTATGGGCTTTTCTAGTAGTCGGAGAAGAAAAAAACTTTGTAATGGAATTGGCTGATTTAGTATATAATAGTGAAGTTGAAATAACTGTTTATGATAATTTAACAGTAAATGAAGATGTAGACGATTGGAGCTATAAAAATAGAACTAAGGCAGTAGTAAGTGTAACAATGAATGGTTTATATAATGACATGACAAAATATTATACTCAACAATCAACAATAAATGGACATATAGATGATCCATATGGAGATGATATACAATATAATACCAAGAAAACAAGTATAAAGAAAAATAATACAATAAACGCAGTATTAACAAAAGCTAATACATGGATAGTTGATTATACAAATGATTATACATATTCTGCTGCGTCAAGTGGAACGCCTAGTACATCAACAAGTACGACTGATAATCAAAACTATTCTGCAACTCCTAGTAGAACAGAAAATGGGGAAAATGTAACATATACTCCATGTGAAGAATTAAAAAATGAAATACAAAGAATAAAAAGTAGTATTATAAGCGAATGGGAAGCAGATAATAATACAACAGCTAATAGTGGGGGGTATTTTAATCAAAATAATACAGGAAATCAAAATTATTTTGGAGATGATCCAGTAAAATCAAACAATCAAAATAAAACCACGATAAAGGTTAAACCGTCAGAATCAACAGTAACAGTTAAATTAAATTATTCATCAATAGAATATTATGATAGATATATAGATATAGTAGATAATATATCTAGAACAGTAACAACTACAAAATATGTAAAAGGAGTTGCAAATACCAAAGCAAAAGATGATCCAGAATCAGATGAGTCAAATTTTGTGACAATATTTAGAAAGAAAAAACATAATAAAAATTATAAGAATACAACATCAGTGTCAAGCTGGTTGTTTGAAATAATAGAAAATAATGAAAGTACAGTAGATATGTTAGATTTAGTTAAATATTTGTTGTACAAAGCAACAAATAGAAGTTATGGAGTAACAGAATATGATTTTAGTGAATTTGATCCAAAGACATTTAAAAAATTCAGCACAGGAGAAGGAGGAGGAATGTCACTAACAACTACAATGTTTACAAAAGAAGTCTTTAAACAAGCATTACAAGAATATTATAATAAAACACGGAAATGGTGCTTTTTACACAAACTTCTTGCTACATGCAGATGAATTATATGATACAGCAGTAGCCAATAATGTAAATCCAGAACTGGTAGTTATTACGGCAAAAGGAGAAGGAAATTTTGAAGAATCAGGAGGAAGCTATAATTACTGGGGATTAGGATGTCCAAATGGTTCTGCATCAGGATACAGTTATGGAAGTTTTGCAGAAGGTGTTGCTGATTATGCAAGAGTAATTGGATATTGTTGTGAAGGTGGACAAAATGAAGCAATTATTATGCAAAGATATGAAGAAAGAGCTGATACAGGTTGTGATCCATTGGGATATGGACTACCTGGAACGTTAGGAGGAATGCAATCTGTATATTCTTGGTTAGGAGATACCCACGCAGTAAATTCACCGGGAGCAGGAGGAATGTACTATTTGTATCCTTGGGGCTGGGGAGGAACCTGGTATGAAGGAGAAAATAAGATAATATTTGAATCAAAAGAAGAATTTGAAGAAAAATGTGGAAGTCAACATGGAACATCAGGAGGTAGACTAAGTGACACACCAACAACTGCATGGGAACAAGGTCAATATACAGCTTGGCAAGCAAAAAGCAAGGTAAGATTTTGGAATGATATATTTGGTGAATATGGAAGTTTAGACTCAGGGGCATCAGATAAAGACAATGCAAAAAAAAATACAACAAGTAATTCTTCTAAAAGTAAGTAGTTCTGAAAGGAAGTGATGATTAGAAATGGCAAAAATAAAAAAAATAATAATTTTATTAAGTATTGTTGCAATTTTTTTAATATGCTTAATATTAATATTATTATCCAATAATAAAAAAAGCATTGAAATAAAAAAAGAAAATGAAGAAACAAAAGAAGATGGTAACAATAATAAGGAAATACAATTAGTTTTAGATAATTCGGAATTTTATACTATAGAAAATTGTGTAAAAAAATATGAAGCATATGTTAATTTAAATTATGAAGAACAAGTAACAGAGCTGAATATGCCATCATTAGCTGCAACATATAAAATTACTGATCAAGACGAAAAAGATGAGGCAATTTTAAATTTATTAGATAAAGAATATTGTGATAAAAATAATATTAATAAAAGTAATATTAATAAAAATATAGAAGAAACAAATAACGAAGAGATAGTTGTTTCTGCAAACAAAATTAATAAACTTATAAGTGAAAGCAAAAATGTGGCAATATATGCTGTATATGCAATAAAAGAAAATAATAAAAATAAACAAGAACAATATTATGTTGTAAAGATTGATGATACAAATGAATGTTTTTCTATTATACCGTTAGATAATACTAAATATGGAAGTTTAGAAGAAATAAACATAAAAAATACAACAGAAAGTATAGAAAAAAATACAAGAAATAAAGTTATAAAAAGTAATATAAATGATAGTCAAATAGCAAATAAATATTTTAAAGAATTTAAAACAGCTTTACTAAGTGATTCTGATAAAGCATATAATATGTTAAATGAAGAATATAGAAATAGTAGATTTAGAAATTTAGATACTTTTAAAAAATATATAAGTGATAATTTAAAAGACATGCAACAATTGCAAGTTTTAAAATATAGTAAAGTATCATATGAAAATTATAATGAATATGCTGTTCAAGATGCACATAATAATATAATTATTTTTGATGAAAAATCACCTAATCAATATGATGTTAAACTTGATACATATACCATACCAACGGAAAAATTTAAAGAGACATATGATAAATCAGATGATGAATATAGATGTCAGATGAATATAGATAAATTTTTTCAAATGATTAATAGAAAAGATTATAAAACATCATATAAGTGTTTAGCAGATAGTTATAAAAATAATTATTTTAAAACAGAAGCAGATTTTGCAAACTTTGTAAAAAGCAATTTTTATGAATATAATAAAATGACATTTAAGAAAGGTGAACAGAAAGGAAATAGATTATATTCTTTTGAAGTAGAATTAACAGATTTAACTGGAAAAAATACTGAAACCAAAAAAGTTAATGTAATAATGCAATTGAATGATAATTATGATTTTGTAATGTCATTTAGTATGTAGAAATAAGAGAATTCCATTAAAAATTAATGATGGAGTTCTTTTTATATACAAAAAAGAATTTCTAATGACAAAAATTCTCAAAAAAACTTGCAAAATCTTTAATTATGCTTTATAATTAGAGTAATAAAGTATTTTTATATGATATTATGTAGAATTGGGTGATAGTATGAAGAGTAATAAAATAATGAAAATGATAGTAGTGCTAATGAGTATCTGTATAATATTATTAAATTTTAATGTAGAATCTTATGCAATAACGAAAGAAGAAATGGAAATGGATTCAACAATAAATGGAGGATCTGGAAAAGAGTCAGATGATCCAACAGTTAATCCAAATGCATATTCTATTACTTCACCAGATTCAAGTGAGAAACTGGAAAAGAAAGTAGGGGTAATATTAGGAGTTGTTAATGTAGCTGGAATTATAATATCTGTAATAACAATAATGTTAATAGGAATGAAATATATGTTTGGAAGTATAGAAGAAAAAGCAGAATATAAAAAGACAGCAACAATATACTTAGTAGGTGCCATATTAGTTATGGGAGGTACAACAATACCTAATATTTTATATAAAATAGGTACAAATCTATTTAAGTAAGCGGAGGATAAGCATGACAAATAAAGTTTTAAAAGTAATGATTAAAATAATATTACTAATGTTAATTATTCAAACAATATATACTTCGAAAACAGAGGCATTGTCGTTAGATGGAATTTTTAAAGCTGGAGATAATTTCATAAATGAAGGAAAAACAGAAAGTCAAAAAAATGAAGCTATAAATTATGAAGAATTTAGGCTAACAACGAATAATATAGGTTCTGTTTTAACAACATTAGGAATAGTATTAGCTGTAATAATAGGAGGAATTCTTGGAATACAGATTATGTGGGGAAGTATAGAACAACAAGTTAAAGCAAAAGAGATGATAATGCCATATGTAGTTGGATGTATTGTAATATTTGGAGCATTCGGAATATGGAAATTAGCTGTAACAATATTTTCACAGTTACAATAATAATGTTATTAACATTCTGGGAAAACCAGAAATTGTATAAAATAAAAAATTATATAAAAGGAGGAGAATTAAATGAGCAAAAAAACAATGAAAATATTAACAACAATTGCAACAATTTTATTAATAATTTCAATGGGAACATCTATAGTAGCAGCAACATCAGTAGGAGGAATGGAGTTATCTCCAAATACTGCCAATACAGGTGATATAACCACTATTGGTAATAAAGTTATGGGAATTATACAGGTTGTTGGGACAATTGCTGCTGTTGCAATTGTAATGGTTTTAGGTATAAAATATATGATGGGTTCTGCAGAGGAAAAAGCTGAATATAAGAAAACAATGATACCATATATTATTGGCGCAGTACTTTTATTTGCAGCAACAACTATAGCAAATGCAATATATACTTTTGCAAGTGGTATGAATAGTGCTAGTTAGAATACAATAAAATAAAAAAAAAATCGATAAATGCTTCCATTTATCGATTTTTTTTGCTATAATATAATAAGATAATTGTATACAAACAAAGGAGGAAAATATGGGGACATATAATTTGCCAAGGAATGTAAAAGGAGAAGGAAGAATCTTATTTATATTTTCAACAAAATCATTGATAACAACAAGTATAGGTGGTGCTATAGGACTAGTGTTTTATTTAATATTTAAACTTATGGGATTAACAATGGTAGGAATTGTGATAACATTAATATTTGCTTTAATTGGATATGCAATAGGAATGTTTAAAGTTCCAGATACAAATGGTTTAGAAATAACAAGAAAAACAGGAGGAGAAAATATAGATGATGTATTAAAAAGATATATAAAATTTAAAAAAAATAATAAAAAATTATATGTATATACAAAGGAGGAAAATTTAAATGAATAGTGATACAACAACTCAATTAATACAAATGCTTGTATATATACTGATTCCAATAGTAATTGCAGTATTTGGACTTATAGGTTTTTTAGTATATTTATTTTTTAAAGAAAAATCACAAAAGAATAGTGAAGAAACTAATAGTCCTACTAAATCTAGTACAAGTAGCAATGCAACAAATAAACAATCAATATTTAACTTTATGGAGTTTGATACAGTAACAGATAATATGATAGTTCAGAAAAATGGTTCTAAATACTTAATGGTTGTAGAATGCCAAGGAATAAATTATGACTTAATGTCTGGAGTAGAAAAAACAAGTGTAGAAGAAAGCTTTGTGCAATTCTTGAATACTTTAAGATATCCAATACAGATATATATACAAACAAGATCAATAAATCTAGAATCAAGTTTGGTTGTATATAGAGAAAAAGTAAAAGAAGTAGAAATGAAATTGAATAATATGCAAGCAAGATATACTCAAATGAGAGAATCAGGAGAATATTCACAAGAACAATTGAAACAAGCATTTTATGAGTTAACTAAACAATCAAATTTATATGAGTATGGAAAATCAGTATTACAAGATACTGAAAGAATGAGCTTGAATAAGAATATATTAAATAAAAAATATTATATTATAATTCCATTCTTTTCAGCAGAGGCTTCTGGAGAAAACTTAGATAAAAAAGAAATTGAAGAAAATGCTTTTTCGGAGTTATATACAAGAGCTCAATCATTAATAAATGCAATTTCTGTATGTGGTGTAAGAGGAAAAATTTTGAAGTCAAATGAATTAGTTGAGTTGTTATACATGGCATATAATAGAGACGAAGCTGAAACATTTGGATTAGATAAAGCAGTGAAGGCAGGATATGATGAAATGTATTCAACTGCACCAAATGTATTAAACAAGAAAATGAAAGAAATTGACAAAATGATAGAAGAAAAAGCAATGGATTTGGCAAATACTAAAGTAGAACAAGCTAAAACAGAATTAGAAAAGCAAATAGAAGAAAGAGAAAACAACATGGATGATTTGATTTCTCAAATGGCTAAAATTATAATAGAAGAAAATGAACCATATATAGGAAAAGAACTTAAAGATAAAGCCATAGAAAAAGTGGATGAAGATAGTACAAATGAAGGAGGTAAGGCAGATGGCAAAAAGAAAACAACAAGAGGTAGAAAAAAATCAACAGTATAATGAAAATTCACAATTATTAAGAAGACAGACAATAAAAGAACTAATTGCACCATCAGGAATAGATGCAAGTAATATAGATTATTTGGAAATAATTTCAAATGTAAAAAAATATGCAAGAAGTTTCTTTGTATCAACATTGCCAAGAATGTGTACATTCCCTGAATTATTTAGAGATATGTATTTCTTTGGAGATATAAATACATCAATATATATAAATCCAATTCAAGAAGCAAGATCACAAAACGAATTAAATAGAGTAATAAATGAGTTGGAAACGGAAAGAATTGTAGCGGCAGACAAAGGAAATATAAACAGAGAGAGTAATTTGACACAAAAAAGATTTGAGGCAGAACAATTAAGAGATGAGATTGCAGCAGGTTTTAATAAATTATATGAAGCTTCAGTAATTTCAACAATATTTACATATAACTTAAATGACTTAGATAGGCTAACAAAATTATTAGCAACAGAAATGTCAAAATCTTTAGTAGGTGTTAAAACTGCATGGGCAATGCAAGAAGATGCATTTAAGTCTAATTTACCATTAATGAATGACAAAATAAAAAAAATACATACATTTGATAGACGTTCAATGTCAACAGTATTTCCATTTGTAACATCAGAAGTAGGGCATTCAACAGGAATACCACTAGGATTTAACAAACAAACAGGAACACCTATATTATTTGATAATTTCCATAGTTCACTTACAAATTACAATATGGTAATATTTGCAAAATCTGGTGCTGGTAAATCTGTAACAATGAAGACATTAATAAGTAGGTCATCTCTATTAATGGGAATAGAAAGCTTAGCACTAGATGCCGAAGGGGAATATGAAGTTGTAGCAGAATCTTTAGGTGGAATAAATGTTGTACTCAGTCCAACTTCAAAGACAGTAATTAACTTATTTGATTTGGAAACAGAAACAGCAAAAGATGAAATAACTGGAAAAGAACGATTGGTTCTTAATGTAGAAAATAAAGTTGAAGATGTAACTCAGGCATTATTAACAATGGCTAGAGGTAGTACAAGAAGTACAGAAGTAAATGAATTGACAAAACAAATTATTGCAGAGTCTGTTGCAGAAGAATATGCTGCATTAGGAATAACAAATAATCCTAACAGTTTATATGAGTCTTCTGGAAGTTTTAACAGAGGAGATAAGCTATATAGGGATAAGAAGAAAATGCCAACAATAGGTTCTTGGTATAAAAGAATACAAGCGAAAGCACAAGAAAATATGAATGATGATTATAGATATCATTATAGTTATTTGTTAAAAGTTATGAAGCAATATATAAGAGAATATAATGGACAAATGGCTTATTTTGATGGGCAATCAACATTTGAATTACTTGAAGGAGCACCTTTTATAAATTTGGACATATCTCAGTTAGAGGAAAAATTTGCCAGACCTCTTGCTCAACAAATTCTTTTAACATGGATATGGGAAAAATTTGTTAAGAAAAATAGTGAAGATAGAAGTAGAGCAACTAAAAAAAGAGTAATAGTCGATGAAGCATGGATGTTACTTCCATACCCTGAGGCCGTGGACTTTTTAAATACAATGGCTAGACGTGCAAGAAAAAGAAATGTTTCACTTGCAGTAGTTTCACAGAGATTCCAAGATTTCTATGAAAAACCAGAAGCTCAGGCTGTACTTACATCTTCTGATACAAAGTTATTTTTAGCACAAGATAAATCTGAAATACAATATTTAAAAGAAGTATTTAAGTTAAGCGAAGGAGAAGCTGGATTTTTAGTAACTTGTGGAAAGGGTGAAGGATTACTTAAAGTTGGTTCTGAATCTGCAATTATACAAATAACTCCTACTCAAAAAGAGTTTGAGTTTGTTGAAACAAATTTAAACAAGTTAGTTAAAAACAGAACAAATAGAATTGATTATTAAGGAGAATCAGATGAAATTATTTAGAAAAAATAATATTTTATTTAAGTTAATAATTACTTTATGTATTTCATTCTCATGTTTAGGTGGAATTATCAATACTAGTGTTGTACAAGCTGATGCGTATGATTTGGCTGGCGAGGCTGCAATGCAAGGAGGAAAATTAATAGAACCTATCGTTAGCTTAATGATGACATTAGGTGATGGTATAATGGATTTGATACATAAAGCGATTGTAGGAACAAGAGCAAATGGAACATTGAATTTTGCAACACAACTTTTAAGTTTATTTATAGGACTTTTGGCAGCAGTTGCCGCTATTGTTGTTATTACTGTAATAACAGGTGGAATAGGAACTATTGTTGCTGGAATAGGAGGATTTATAGGGTCAGTTTTAACTACAATTGGAGGATCAGGTATTGTTACATTTTTTTTAACGGCAGCAACATTAGGAGCAGCTTTCGCTTCATTTAAAATTGCAACAGATGCATTTGACGCAGCATTTTTGCCAGATATTACGGTATTTCCTATGTATTCAATTAGTCCAGAAGAAATATTCGAAGGAAAATTACTAATATTTGATATAAACTTTTTTAATCCTAAAACGTTAAAAGTACATTTAAAAAGTAGTGAAAAAGATGATTTTTCCAAAGATAAAGAAATACAAGATTATGATGAACAAAAAGATGGAGAAGCTTCATATTATTATTATGAGGACGGAGATGAAAAAGTAAGAACATCTAAACAAAGTACAGCAATAGCTTTAGGCAAAACTATTTCAAAATGGTATTATACTATCAGAAATATAGCAGTAGTTATTATGATGTTAATTCTGATTTATATTGGAATAAGAATGATGCTGTGCAGCATTGCGTCAGAGAAGTCCAAATACAAAAAGATGCTTAGTGATTGGGTAGTATCGATGTGTCTGGTATTTGTATTACATTATATTATGATCTTTGCTGTAAATCTAAACGAAAGTATAGTAAAATTAATTACTACAGCAACAGATAAAGAAAATTATATAGTTGCATTAACAAACGTAAAAGATAAAGACAATTTTATTTCTACAATTGAAAAAGATGACAAATATAATTTAAAACAATTTTTATGTGATGCAAATGGAAAAAAAGTATATGATGACAAAGGTGAAAAAGTAACTGAAGCAGGTGATCCAGCACAATTTATATATCCTACAAATTTAGTCGGAAGAATGAGATTAGATGCTCAAATGCAAGATGGTAGTTCTGAGTATATTGGGTATGCAATAGCATTTATAATATTAGTAATGTATACATGTTTCTTTGTTTTTACATATTTAAAAAGGGTAATATATATGGCTTTTTTAACTGTAATAGCTCCACTGGTTGCAATGACATATTCACTAGATAAAATTTCAGATGGAAAAGCTCAAGCATTCAATATGTGGTTAAAGGAATATATAGGAAATTTACTAATACAACCAGTACATTTATTATTATATATGATATTGATATCAATGGCATTTGATTTAGCCAGTCAAAACATTGTATATACATTGGTTGCAATGGGATTTTTAATGCCAGCTGAAAAGTTAATTAGATCAATGTTCGGATTAGATAAAGCAAAAACTCCAGGATTCTTAGGAGGTGCTACGGGTGCTGCATTAGCAATGAACACAATGCAATCTTTAAGTAGATTTGCAGGAAAAGGTCCTGGTCCAAAAGGTAATAAACCAATGAAAACGGCTAAAGATGAAAATGAGGATGGTTCAAATGGAATTTATGATAGAAGTGCAGATTCAGGTCATGGTATAGCTGCATTATATGATGAGAATAACAATGAAGATGGGACGGATAATGAAAACGAACGTAATACAAATTCACAAGTAAGTGAAGGACCATCAGCAACAGATGCAAATTTAAATTCAAAGGATGGAGAAAATCCTGTAGCGAGAATGGAAAGAGAATCACTAGAAAAAAAACTTGCAGATGGGCAAATAACAAAAGAAGATTTAACGGAAGAGCAAAAACAACTTTTAGGGATAAATGGAAGTAATAAGGAACAGCAAGGGACGAATAGAATGTTAGAAGAGTCAAAAAGTGTAGAAGAAGCTAGAAAAAAACAGGCAATAATGGCAAAAGGAAAGCGAACAATAAGACAGAGGGCTTGGAATGGGGTTAAAGGATTTGGAACAGGAGTAAGAAATTCTGCAAAATTAAAAAATATTACTAGAGCTGTTGGAAAAGTCGGAAAGAATGGATTGAGACTTACTGGAGCAACTATTGGAGCTGGATTTGGAATTGCAGCTGGAGCAGCGACAGGTGATTTTAATAATGTTGTAAAAAATGCAGGATTAGGTTTATCTGCTGGAAATTCAATAGGAGCAGGAATTGGAAATAATATAGAAAGCGGCATAAATAACAGCTTAGAAAATTATAAAAAAGCAAAAGAAGCAGATGAAAAAGAAAGATATGGAAAAGATTATAATCAATATAAGAATTATAAGGCTGATCAGAAGTTCTTTAAAGATACAGATGCAAGAAAAGAATATAATCAAGCTTTTTCTGATGAATTCTCAGGATTATCAGCAAAAGAGAAAAAAGAAAAATTAGATAAAATAATGAATAATGCTATAAAATATAGAGAAGAAGGAGTAACTGATAATAAATTAATTATAAAGGCAATGAAGTTAGATAAAGAACATAAAGATTCTAAAGATAGTATTGCAGCAGCTGTCATGGCTAATAAAGCAAAAGACATAAATTCTATGGAAAATTATGAGAAAGATTTATCAAAAGTAATTAAACCAGAAAAAGCATCAGAAATAACAGCGAAAGCTAAAAAAATTAGTGGATTTTCAATTTAGTATAAAAAGAGATAAATTCTTGGAATTTATCTCTTTTTATGTTATAATTACGTTGAATGGAGGTATATAATGATTGTAATTAAAAATGTATCTAAATCATATGATAAAAGAAATAAAGTAATAAAGGATTTAAATTTAAGAATCGAAGATGGAGAAATATTTGGTTTTTTGGGACCTAATGGAGCTGGGAAATCTACAACAATAAAAATGATTACAGGAATATTGGATATAGAAGATGGAGAAATCACAATAAACAATCATTCAATAAAAAATGAACCAGAAGAAGCAAAAAAGTGTTTTGGATATGTACCAGATAGTCCAGATATGTTTTTAAAACTTAAAGGAATTGAGTATTTGAATTTTATGGCAGATATATATGAAGTAAGCTTAGAAGAAAGAACGAAGAAAATCGAAGAATTAACAAAATTATTTGAAATTAATGATGTTTTAAATGATAAAATTCAAAGTTATTCACATGGAATGAGACAAAAAATAGTAATAATAGGTTCATTATTACATCAACCAGATAATTGGATAATAGATGAGCCAATGACTGGTTTAGACCCAAAATCAACATTTGAATTGAAAAAGATAATGAGAAAAATAGCAGATAATGGTCATACCGTATTTTTTTCAACACATATACTAGATGTTGCAGAAAAATTATGTGATAGGATAGGAATAATAAATAATGGAGAATTATTATTTGTTGGAACAATTAATGAGATGAGAAACGAATTAAAAGAAAATAAATCGTTAGAAGAATTATTTATGGAGATTACAAAAAATGATTAAAAAAATTAAAATATTATCTAATATATTTATAAAAGATTATTTTCAAAATTTATATATATTTAATAAGGACACGAAAAAAGTAAATAAAAAATCCGGGGCAGTATGGTTAGCAATAATATCAGCTTTAACTATTGGACTATTAAGTTATAAAATAATAGATTTTTTGGGACAAACAAGGCAAGAAATATTATTTTTAAAAATATATTTACCAATATTAGCAACGGTATTTATTTTTCAGGCAATATTGGTTTGTACAAATGTATTTTATTTTTCGAAAGATTTGGAATATATTTTACCGTTGCCAATTAAACCAATAGAGTTACTTATAGCAAAATTCAATAATGTTATAAGTATAACATATGGAATGGAATTATTATTATTATTTATTCCTCTTATAATATATGGAATTCTTACTGTAAAATCTATTTTTTATTATTTTATGATGATTTTTGTATTATTAATTTTCCCAGTATTTTTAATACTAATAGTAAGCACAATAATGCTATTAATAATGCAACTAACAAAATTTATAAAAAATAAAGATATTTTTCAAATAATAATTGTAACAATTTTAACATTTATTCTGACGTCAACTGAGATATATATTTTTAATTCAATATTTGGTGAAAAAATAATAAATATTGAAAGTACTCAAAATATTGAAATAGAAAATGCAGAAAAAAGTTTACAAAATTTAAATAATAAAATAAATAAATTAAATAATTATTTTATTATAATAAATCCATGTATAAGTATATTGACAGAATTAAGTTTTAATAATATATGTATTCAAATTTTTAAATTATTATTATTAAATACTATAATGTTTATTTTATTTTTATTTTTTGGAAAAATATTATATTTAAAAAATTTATTAAAAAATATTGCTTATATAAATAAGAAAAAAAATAAGAAAAAAATAATAAAGAATAAATACAAAAAAAATAAAATAAATAAATCATATAAAAAAATGGAATGGTTAAAAATAATAAAAAATCCAACGTTTTTTTTACAATGTATTTTTCAATATATTTTTATAATAATAATTATATTAATAATATTTAATATGGTATTTCCTGTGATAATAGATAATTTTATACAGGAAGATTATTTAAATAAATTAGGAAAAAATGATTTTTCATTGCAATGTATATGTTTACTCTTAGGGGGAGTGCAAATTATATTTACATTAGGAAATATATCATTAACTGCAATTTCAAGAGAAGGAAAAGATGCTATTTTTATGAAATATATACCTGTTCCTATATTTAAACAATTTTTATGGAAAAGTATACCACAAATATTTTGTAATTTATTATTGATAATAGGAATTACTTTTGTTGTTGCAATTAATATGCCTAAAATATCAATTATATATTACATAGTAAGTATAGCACTTGCAATGATATTAAATATAATAAATTCTTTTTTGATGTTAATTGTAGACTTAAAAAAACCAAATCTTGATTGGATTACAGAAACATCTGTATTAAAGGATAATAGAAATAAATTATACCAATATGTATTAACAATTTTAATTGTATTAACGTTATTATATTTTACTAAAATATTTAATAATATAGATATTAAATTATCAGTAAGTATTATATCAATTATTTTTATAGTGACATTAATTATAATATTATTATATATTAAGAGGAATATTAATAAATTATTTAAAAATATATATTAAAGTTTAGGTACTAAATAAATAGTACCTATTTTTTTTGTTCTAAAATATCTACTAGCGAAATAATATTTGTTAGACAAGGAGGATGAAAAATGAATAAAAAAATAATAATTGCAATAATTTCTTTATTAATTATTGGAGGGTTAATAATTTTTATATATAAAAATATTAGTATAGAAAAAAATAAAGAAGATGAATATCAAGATTATACACCTCAACAAGAAATATCAGATGAACAAAATCGACAGACTAAAGTAATACTTTATTTTGAAAATTCTGAGACAGGTGAATTAGAATCAGAGATAAGGTTAATTGATGCAAATACACTAATAAAAGAACCTGAAAAAGAAATAATTAATTTATTAATTAAAGGACCGCAAAGTAGCAATTTAAAAAAATTAATTCCAGATGGGACTGTTGTACATGATGTAAAAGTAAAAAATTCTTGTGCAGAAATAAATGTTTCAAATCAATTTTTAGAATTTGGAGATGAAAAAAATAAATTAAAAATAATTAATAGTATAGTAAATACATTAACAAATTTAAAAGAAATAAATTCAATTAAATTTTTAATTAATGGAGAAACAAATGAAAAATTTGCAGATACATATATTAAAAATAATAATTAAAAATAAATAATAAAAAAATAAATAATAATAAAATAAATAATAAAAAATAAATAATAAAAAATAAATAATAAAATA
>JABLTO010084691.1_pt1 | contig 60214 bp, 56 predicted proteins | sample 7160091 | NCBI WGS metagenome assembly JABLTO01 (sample SAMN14651225, study PRJNA627086) | human gut metagenome | isolation source: feces | host: Homo sapiens
CCACACCAGCGGATGGATGGAGGTGGATTCGAACCACCGAAGCAATTTGCAGCAGATTTACAGTCTGTCCCCTTTGGCCACTCGGGAATCCATCCATAACAGGTTACCCTGCCAAGAAAAAATTCTATCATAAGTCATTTCAAAATGCAAGAAAATTTATTTGTCTTTTTCATCTTTCTTCATTTCAAATATTTCAGTTTTCACATGCTTTACAGATTATTCTCTTCGTCCTCTTCATAGGCAACGTTACGCAGCACCATGGCGGAGAATTTGGGCAGAGTAACCGTGATTTTGCCGGAAATTACGGGAATTTCTATTTTTTCCACAGAATAACCACTCTCGTCCGTGTACATAAGACGGGTGAGCATGGCTTCCTTGGACACGCCTGCCAGCCAGACACGCACTGTCTTTTCAATCTGATGCTCATTGTTGTTGATAAGGACAATGGTGTGCTTCTTGTTGTTGAAGCGGGCATAGGCAAGATAATTGTAGTCCCTGTCAAGACTCTTGATGGAACCGGCGCGTAACTCCTCACATTCCTTATGCATACGAATGATTTCCTTGTGGAAATTCAAAAGCTCCCGGTCCTCCCTTCCCCAGGGGTAGGTTCGTCGGTTGTCGGGATCGGTAAATCCGCAGACACCCACTTCATCGCCATAGTAGAGCGTAGGGGCACCGGGCCAGGTCATCTGAATAACAACGGCCTCCCGGAATACTGCCGGATTGTTGCCCTGATTTGCCGCTTCCGGGCCAAGAGTATTGGTACGGCCCACCTTGTGGCTGGTTCTCGTCATGAAACGGGAATGATCATGATTGGAAAGCTGGTTCATGGCTACCATCTGACTGGGCATGGAAAAGCTGGAACCGTGGTGACGCATGGCGCCCCAGAAGCTGTCTGCATCTCCCAGCAAATCCAGGCGGAAGTCATCACTGTGTTTTTCCATACCTGTTAAAAACCAGGTTACAGGCTCCATAAAAGCATCATAGTTCATAACGGAGTCCCACTGGTCGCCGCCGAGCCAGGGCCTGGTATCACCGTAATGCTCTGCTAAAATCAGTGCATCAGGGTTCGCCTGTTTTACAGTTCTGCGGAATTCCTGCCAGAAATGATGGTTGAACTCCGGTGAAAATCCAAGGTCCGCTGCCACATCCAGACGCCAGCCGTCCACATTGTAAGGCGGTGAAACCCATTTGGCAGCAATATGCATTACATAATCAAACAGCTCCCTGGAGCCTTCATAATTCAGCTTCGGAAGGGTGTCATGACCCCACCAGCCGTCATAGGTGGGATTGTAGGGCCAGCGGTTGTTGTCATGGAACAGGAAATAATTGCGGTAAGGGCTGTCTGCTGAAATGTAAGCGCCCTTTTCGTAACCTTCCGCATTCTCATAAATGCGTTCTCTGTCCATCCATTTATTAAAGGAACCGCAGTGGTTGAACACACCGTCCAGAATAACCTTCATGCCGCGCTTGTGCGCTTCCTCCACCACCTTGGCAAACAGCTCGTTGGAAGCCTCCAGATTTGCCTTGTTGGTAACACGGTTGATGTACTTGGATGCCATGCGGTTCTCGTTCTGCCAGTCCTGCAGAAGCTCGCCCCGGTCGTCCACAATCTTACCGATATGGGGATCAATGTAATCGTAGTCCTGAATATCGTACTTATGATTGGAAGGGGAAACAAATAACGGATTAAAATAAATGACCTCGATACCCAGATCCTGCAGATAATCCATCTTGTCCATAACGCCCTGCAGGTCGCCGCCGTAAAAATATCTGACGTCCATTGTCGCCGGATAGCGGTTCCAGTCATCCACATGCTGCACCTTCTGGTTGATATACTGGTACTCGTTGTTCTGGATATCATTGGTGGGGTCGCCGTTACAGAAACGATCCACATAAATCTGGTACATTACCGCACCCTTCGCCCACTGCGGCGTCTTGAAGCCGGGTATGATAATAAAGTTATAATAGTCGTTGCGGTCCTGGTGCAGGCCGCTTCTGGCATCATAATAACCCACAATCCTGCCGACATTGATCTCAAAGCAGTAGGACAGTTCTTCGTTTTCAAGCTGTACTTCAATGCTGTAAAAATCGAAACACTCATCCGTCCTTTCCCTGGTCATGAGAAGTCTTTCACTTCCACAGATAAAAAAGACACGGTCAATATTATTTTTTGCCGCGCGGAAACGGATGGTTACCAAATCGTAAGGGCTTGGCTCCGCGGGAGTCACATAGTCCTCAGTGGTATCGCTGAACAACGCTTTTTTGTTCAGTACCGGCCGCATGGCTGTAATATACAACTGATTTTGTTCTTTACTACCGAATTGATTAAAGTCCATAAGAAAACCTCTGTCTGATTATAACGTCCTTTTTTATTTTATATGATTCCGTATATGTATGCAAGGAAAAAATGAAAAATGCCTTGTTTACAAAAGGGCAGTAAAAAAGACAGCTTGGGGAGCTGCCTTTTTTAGAGAAGGTATTTCTTTCTTATGGGGTATAGCAAAAAACTATATAATGTATTGGGGGGGTTACAAGTAGTATAATAGCATAGCCCCTATTTGTCGTCCATTCCCAAAATTCACAAATATTACAAATCTCTTTGCTCATTTTTAGTAATTTTGCACAACATCCAATTGTGCACTCTGCTTAAATAAAGCGTCAAATTCCTGTCCGCTGATTTTTTCTTTCTCCAAAAGAAGCTTGGCTGCTTTATGCAGAATGTCTTCGTGGCTCATGATAATGGCTTTTGCCCTGGCATAGCAGTCGTCCACAATCGCCTTTACTTCGCTGTCAATTTCACCGGCAACTTTTTCACTGTAAGCGCGTGTATGCGCCAGATCCCTGCCAATGAATACCTCATCGTCATCCTCGTCATAGCTGATAACGCCGATATTTTCGGACATACCAAAGCTGGTAACCATCTTTCTTGCCACCTTGGTAGCCTTTTTAATATCACTGGCTGCGCCTGTGGTAATGTCGTCAAAAATAATTTCTTCCGCAATACGTCCACCCAGGGAAACCATGATGTTGTGAAGCATCTTGCCCTTGGTCATGAACATTTCGTCCTTATCCGGCAGCGGCATGGTGTAACCGGCTGCCCCTACGCCGGTAGGAATAATGGAAACGGAGTAAACCGGCCCCACATCGGGAAGCTCGTGGAACAAAATTGCATGACCCGCTTCGTGATAAGCGGTAATCTTTTTCTCCTTGTCGGAAATAATACGGCTCTTCTTTTCGGTACCGATACCCACCTTAACAAATGCTTTGCGGATATCCTCCTGCTTTACGAAGAGTCTGCCGTCTTTTGCGGCATAAATGGATGCTTCATTCAGAAGGTTTTCCAGATCCGCACCGGTAAAGCCCGCCGTTGTCTGGGCAATCTGTCCCAAATCAATGTCATCGCTTAACGGCTTGTTCTTGGCATGAACCTTTAAGATTTCTTCTCTGCCGCCCACATCCGGTCTGCCAACGGCAATCTTTCTGTCAAAACGTCCGGGACGTAAGATAGCGGGGTCCAGAATATCCACACGGTTGGTCGCTGCCACCACAATAATACCTTCATTGACACCGAAGCCGTCCATTTCCACCAGTAGCTGGTTCAATGTCTGCTCTCTTTCATCGTGTCCACCGCCCATACCGGTACCACGGCGTCTTGCCACGGCATCAATTTCATCGATAAATACGATACAGGGAGCATGTCTTTTTGCTTCCAGGAACAAATCCCTTACACGGGAAGCGCCGACACCGACAAACATTTCCACGAAATCCGAACCGGAAATACTGAAAAACGGTACATTCGCTTCGCCTGCGATTGCCTTTGCCAGTAAGGTTTTACCGGTTCCGGGAGGTCCCTCCAGCAATACTCCCTTCGGGATACGGGCGCCCACCTTGGTATATTTTGCGGGTTCTCTTAAGAAATCTATGATTTCCTCTAATTCTTCTTTTTCTTCACGCAGACCTGCCACATCTTTTAAGGTGACTTTGTCATCGCCCATATTGGCAAGCTTGGCGCGGCTTTTTCCGAAATTCATCATTCTTGCACTGCTGCCGCCGCCCGCATTCTGGGCATTCATCATGATAAAAAAGAAAGCTGCCGCCACCACGATAATCAAGGTCGGCAGAATGGAGGTCAGAAATATACTTTCTCTCTGTATATCCAGAACCCTCGGTTCTATACCGTTGTCCCTTACAAGCTTTTCCAATTCGGAAATATCAGTTGCATACAGGGTCTTTTCCTGACCACTCGCAAATGTGACATCCAAATAGCCGGTCGGTCCCTGGGCGTTTGGATGAATGACAACTTCCTCGATGTCGCCGTCCTCTAAATCCTGAACCAACTCCGCTCTGGTATATTCCACATTGTTTTTCTTCCAGGCATTGATAAGCACAATACCTAAAAGCAGCAGAACAATCACTACAAAATATTGACTAAATCCTTTTTGTTTCAATGGTAATTCCTCCTCCGTACTAATCGGCTGTTAATCATCAAATTCTACCACGCCGATATACGGTAAATTGCGATAATGCTGATCGTAGTCAAGGCCGTAGCCTACCACGAACTTGTCAGGAATCTGAAATCCTGTGTAATCCACGTTTACTTCTACAACACGTCTTTCCGGTTTATCCAGAAGGGTGCACAGATGCAGGCTTTTCGGACCTCTGTCTCTTAACATTTCCATGAGATAGCTTAATGTTCTGCCGGAGTCCACGATGTCCTCCACCACCAGTACATCCTTATCCTTGATGGGCTCATCCAGATCCTTTACGATTTTTACCACACCGCTTGACTTGGTAGCGCTGCCGTAGCTGGAAACGGACATAAAGTCAAGGGAAACCGGCATATTCAGATGCTTTGCCAGCTCGCACATAAAGAATGCGCCGCCTTTTAATACGCATACTAAATGCAGGCTTTTTCCTGCGTAGGCACGATTGATTTCATCTGCCATCTCACTGATTCTTTTTTCTACATCTTCTTTGGTAACCAAAACTTCAATATGTTCCGACATCAATCTGTCCTCCTCTTAATTGTACCTGTAAAATATATTTTGTATTCTCATTAATTTTATAAAAACTGCTGATGCGGTAGCCCGGCACCCAGAGAACGTGATTTTCTTCGCATAAAAGCGGCATTTCCTCCCTGATTGCACGCGGTATTTTTTCGTTTACCATGTAGTCCTGTATGCTTTTGCGGGAAAACCTGTCATCTATGGTGAGAAAATCCCCTTTTTGACGGGTTCGCAGTACCAGCGATTTTTCTATTTTATCATAATCAAACCATTTCGTATACCGATTTTGCGGAATATTTATGCTTTTTTCACAATTTATTATGCTGAAAATCACGGAATTTCCGTCAGGCAGAAAAACCTCTTTCTCCCCTTCGCCGGGTTTGGGTAAATCCACGGGAACAGAAGTACCCGGCTGCATGCCGGCATATGTCTGTATGCCGGTATTTTTACCGTTGCGGATAACCACGGAGTCGTATTCCCTGCCGGCAATTAACCCATACGGCAGGGAAATTTCCCGGTTTACCGGTCTTTGAAAAAGGGAAAGCAGGTAGTCAACATGCACCGCTCCCATGTCTTTCCGGTGCGGAGTGAGCTGCTCCAGCGCGTAGAGCAGCATGTTTTTCTGCAAAAAGGAATGATAGCGGGAAAATTTTTCACAGTCAAAACAGATATGTTTTTCTTCCGCAGCGCCATTCTCCCTTGCACAGTCCTGCCATGCCTTTTTCATTTCCTGCCCCGCAAAGTCGTTCATTTCCAGCAGCAAATCGGCTGTGCGGCAGATGTTACCCACCGCTCCGGGCGCTATCTGCTCTTCCGCATAGGGCAGAATATTATGGCGGATGCGGTTTCTGCAGTAATCGTCCTCCCCGTTGGTGGCATCCTCGCACCATCCGACTTGCAGTTCTTTGAGATATGCCTCGATTTCCGTGCGGCTGACATCAAGCAGCGGCCGGATGACCTCTATGCCGTCCTTGTCTTCGCGGGTAGGGCGAATGCCTTCCAGTCCCACCGGACCGGTGCCACGGAACAGGTGAAACAGCACGGTTTCCGCCCGATCGTTTTTGTGGTGCGCAACGGCGATTTTTAGGTGACCGCCGACATTCCTGCTCAAAGTTCCTGTTTCCGGCACTGCGCGCATTTCCGTGCCTGCTGCTTCCGGCAGCTTACCTGCTTCCATGGTTTCCGCTTTCGGTGTCTTACCTGTTTCCATGACTTCTGCTTCCGGTGCTTTGCTCTCCGCGGAAGCACATTTCGTCAGCACTTCCCGGAAGGCTTCATAGCGGATGTTTCTGCCGGCTTCTTCCGTAGAAATGCCTTCCCTGCGGGCAATCTGCTCCACATCTTTTTCATATAAAAAGAACGGCACCTGCAGACTTTCGCACAGCTTCTGCACATAGGCGGCATCTTCTCCGGCTTCATTCCGGATTTTATGATTTACGTGGACAACCATAAGCCGGAAGGGGATTTTTTTCTGTAATGCAGACAACACAAAGAGGAGGCACACCGAATCGGCTCCTCCTGAAACGCCTGCCGCCACGGTATCCCCCGCAGACAGCATATGATATTTTTCAATATAAGTGCTTACTTTATCCAAAAAATCGTTCATGCAGCCATTTTAGCACATTTCTTTCGATTATGTCATCCCTTTCCGGGGCAATTTACGATAACTTCTTCCGTGCCGTCTTTGTTGTCCACATATCTGCTGTTTTTATACGTTTTATCCTCTGCTTCAGACGTTTTCCCAAATTCCGAAAACCAGTACGGTCATATCGTCCCGGATGTGTCCGCCGGTTTTGTGCAGCACAATCTGTAGCAGTGCCTCCGCCATTTCCCGAGGATTTTCCTGATGCAGACCGCCCAGAATGGTTCGTAAATCGTTGTTCATGCTATCCCCTTCCAACGCGTCCGTGATGCCGTCCGATACCATAATAATATAATCGCCGTCGCAGAGCTGGCGGAAAATGCTCTCCTGTTCCGGCTCCTTCAAGGTTCCCAGCGGCAGTGTATTATGCTCTATTTTTTCCACCCGGTAATCCCTTTTCAAATAGGACGCCGCTGCCCCGATTTTTGTAAATTCGCAGACACCGTTGTACAAATTCAAATCGCAGATATCCAGTGTGGACATGTTCTGTGCTTCTTCGCCGGTCAAAAATGCCGTATTGATAAGCATTGCCGCAGACTTTGGATTATAACCTGCCTCAATCATCCGTTCCATCAAATCCAGAACTTCCTCGCTGTCGGCGCACGCCTTTTCCCCGGAACCCATACCGTCCGAAAGAAGCATGGTCACATTGCCGGTTTCCGACTCCAGAATAGCATAGTTGTCCCCGGAACGGGTTTCGTTTTCTTTTACCGCCTTGGCAGCACCCGTCAGAACCACAAACCCGGCTTCTTCCACAAACACAAAATTGCGCATGCAGTTATCGATGACACTGGGGCTGTTGATGGATGGCACCAGCCTTTCATTAAGCAGCACGGAAAGCATGTCCGCCGCTTCTTCCGCACTGACACCCTCCCGCTTTTCCGCTGCCATGGTAATGCCTATGCGGCTTTTGTCCTCGCGGTCTTCTATGTAATAGAGGTCCCTCACGGTAATGCCTTCTGCCTTAAACATCTGCACAACTCGGCGTTCCCTACGCACCGGAAACGGCCGGCAGGCAAAAACCTCCCCGGCTACCTGCTTCATGACGCCCGCCATTTCCCGCAGATTGTCCGCCAGAAGATGCCGGTTATTCTCTAAACATGTGCGATAATAAACACTCTGCCGGGACGGCAAGTCCGTATTTTTTGTAAGCTTGTCCCCTCCGTAAAGGCTTTGGGCTATGGCTCCGAAAGACTCGGCGTACCCAATCAGCCTCTGTCTGCCGTACTCCGACAGCAGATTTGTTTTTTCCCATCTCTCCCCAAGCAGCTTTCTCATAACTCCCTATGTACCTCTCTTTTTCTTTTTTGCCTATCCATTATAGAGGACACTGTTTTCATAATTTGTCAAAAATACACCCTCAAACCTTATTTTTGTGCGACAAAAAGCGCCCGTTCTCCGCGGGCGCATGTTTGCATCATTTATTTCGTTTTCTCATTTCCTATATCAGATTTTATTCGTCCTTGTCAATGAAAATCGTTTCATCAGGATAAACCAGCCCCAGCTTACTGTGGGCAATCTGCTCGACATATGCATTGGTTTTGGTGTAATCTTCAAATTCCTTGATTTCACGGGTCCGGACATTTTCTTCCTCAATCTGCTTCTCAAGGCTGGCTATGGTTGCATCGTATTCCGCACCTTTTTCCTTAAGGCTGATGCTTCGGACACCGACTGCCACCAAAATCATAACGACAACAAGGCTTACCAGAAACATACTCATGCGATTCTGCCTGCGCTGGCGTTTCCTGCGATATGTACTTTTTCTCTTTCGCCTTTCTGTACTCATCCTGCATCCTTCCTCTATTGTTTCCTTATAGAAATTTTAAGCAATTTCCACTGACTCGTCAACTTGTTTTTTAACTGCTCTCTGCCCGCCTGCATTTTTCGTCTGGTGGGAATTGTGGCTTTTCGTAACATTTTTTTAATCTGCTTTGCCACAAATCGGAATGGTCTTGCAATAAAGTTTAAAATCGACTGCAGTCCAAAAGAAACCCATTTTACAAAAAACGGACTGATTGTTTTCTTATATAAAAACATGCCAAGAAGGGCTCCCAGAATAGCAAACCACCGCAACGTGCCGTCGCTTTCCGCATGCATGAGGTAAAAAACCTTCATGGCACAATATATCCAGAATGCCAGATCCTCTACAGATACCCAAAATCCGTTATGGGTAATCACTCGCCTGCCGATACGCAGCAGGTCATATAGAAAGGTGATGTAAATGCCCATGATAACGGAATAAAACAAAAACAGATTTTCCTGTGCAGCAGGGCTTTCCATACATTCTCCTTACCTGAATAATCTGGCAAGCAGGGATTCGTTTTTTCCACTCTGTCCGGAAGTTTCCGAATATGTCAGGCTGTCCATTTTGCCATCCACATCCACTTCCCCTTTGTCCAGCATCAGCCGGTTCACATGCAGTTCATCGCCTTTTATCATCAGCATGCCCTGGTCGGTTTCCAGCAAAATTTCATGAATATCAAAGGAAAGCACATCGCAGACACCGTTGATGGTGCAGGTTCTGCGATTTGTCATCATGATTTTATGTACCCGTTTGTTGACTGCATTCAAATCTTCCATAAAGATTCCCCCTGCTATACTTTCTATCAGTATATGACAGGGCGGCTTGTTTTATGTCTTCTCTTACAGATAACGGAACAGCCCCTTGGCTTCGTCTTTTCTTACAGATAACGGAACAGCTCCTTGGCTTCGTCTTTTTTCACGGTTTCCTGTACATCAAGTACCTCTACTTTTACTTCCTTGTTTCCGAAGGAAATGGTCAGGATGTCACCCTCTTTTACGTTAGCGGATGCCTTGGCGGGCTTGTCGTTAATCAGTACTCTGCCGCTGTCGCAGGCTTCGTTTGCCACGGTGCGCCTTTTAATCAGGCGGGACACCTTCAAATATTTATCCAGTCTCATATTCGTTCTCCGTTTCTGTTTAATCACTTTCATCTAACTACTGCTTACTGTTACTCTTTGTGGGCAGTTCAATATCTGCTCACTGTTATTCTTTGTGGGCAGTTCAATATCTGCTCACTGTTATTCCTTGTCCGTTATTTAATTTCCGTCCAGCTGAACGGTGTCTGTAACGCAACTTCATATTCTTCTGTTTTCCGATTGTATTCGTCTTCCGTAATCACATTTTTACCTTGATAATATGTAATGACCGTCGTGTCACCATCTAAAGAACCAATTATGGAAAAATTCTCCACTATCTCCGCTCCGGTTCCGGCTGCATTCATCCGGTAAAAATCATTTCCGGACTCTGAAGCGCTGCCGCTATAAAATACCTCTATAATTCCGTTCTCATAAAGTGAAAAATTGGTGCGGTAGCCAAACTCAAAATCCGGGAAAACATGCACCGCTTTGCTGCCGTCATAAGTATACAAATCGTAATTCCAGGGATTTGACGCATCTTCACCGCCACCTATAATAAGCTCCTGTGTGCCATTTCCGTCAATGTCATAGAGCGCATAATAAACTTTCTGTGCATGGCGGATTTCTGAGCCGATGTCTTTTCCAAAGCTGTTTTCATAGGCGAGCAGGTCCTCTTTTTCCAATAAATCCTGATAGAAGTTATTCTGTACCATGTCGCGGTACTCTGCAATGATATCACTGTAAACTCCCGCCTCTTCATCCTCTGTATTGCCTGCGGCTCCGGTTCCTTCCGCTGCTCCGCCACTGTCATTGTTGCCTGCAGCTCCGGCTCCTTCCGCTGCTCTGGTTGCATCCACGGCTCCGGCTCCTTCCACTGCTCTGGTTGCATCCGCAGTTCCGGCTCCGGCTGCATCATTGTCCCCTGTGCCGCCGTTCTGCGCATCTTCTTTGGATATGGTTTCCCATAATTGTGTGTCCGGCTCTTTTTCCTGCCCGCAGCCTACAAACAAAACGCTCATGGCAAGTGCTGCTGCCGCTATATAGCCGTATTTCCTGATATTTCTTTTCATGATTTTCCCTTCTCTTATATATAAATAAATTTTTTGACTTATTTTGTTTTTGCTCATTATGGAGTCAAATTGAAAACTGCTACTTTGGTTTTATTTTTGACTTTATTCCTTGTTTTCCATTACTGGGTCAAACTGAAAGTCTCTCCTCTGGATTTTCTTTTGACTTTTCTTCTTATTTTCTACTACTGAGTCAAACAAAAATTCCTTGCTCCAATTTTTTTTTTGACTTTATTCCTTGTTTTCCATTACTGGGTCAAACAAAAATTTCTTGCTCCGATTTTTTTTTGACTTTTTTTCCTTTTTTCCACTATGAAGTCAAGCTGAAAGCCCCTTCTCTGATTTTTCCTTTGACTCCACTACCTCTTAAATCATTATGGAGTCAAACAGACTTCCAGAATAGCTTAACGCGACAAATTAAAAAGAGAACCTGGCGGACCAGATCCTCTTTCATTCACGTTCGTCTTTTTAGATTAGTTCATAGCATCCTTTAATGCTTTACCAGCTTTGAACTTAGGAGCCTTGGAAGCTGCGATCTTCATGGTTTCGCCGCTCTGAGGATTTCTGCCTTCTCTTTCTTTTCTCTCAACTACTTCAAAGGTACCAAAGCCAACTAACTGAACTTTTTCACCCTTCTTTAATTCATCTGTAACAACTGCGGTGAAAGCTGCTAATGCTTTCTCTGCGTCCTTCTTGGAAATTTCAGCCTGATCAGCTACTGCTGCAACTAATTCTGTTTTGTTCATGTCGAACTCCTCCTCTTAATGGGCTTTCTTGATTTGTATCCTACATAGATGTTCCGCTTGAAACGTCTATACATATTTATATCTGCTTTTCATACTTTTGTCAAGAATTTTTGCCCTATTTATGCGGATTTCTGCGCATTACATATATGTTCCCATGTTAAACACCCAATGATGGTTAAAGTAAATTTCGCCGTCCTTCCGATAAGGTGCAAATCCGGTCGGTTCTCCCCCTGCCATATCCTGTTCCATCCGGCGGATAATTTCTTCCTGCACATGCTCCGGCGTATGCGTAAGCGCCATCCAGCCGCTTAAGGAAACCGGAATATCCATCTGCTCCTGCAATAAAAGCTGTAAGCCATTTTTATTGTATAAATCCCGCATTTCTCCAAGAGTCAGGTCCCTCACATGAGAAAAATCACGCATTCTTTCCAAAAAATCCACCTTATCCCGCAGCTCTTCCTCCTGCACCGTCATATCCATTAAAATCAGCTTGCCGCCTGGTTTTAATACCCGCTTCATTTCCGCAAATATCTTGTCCGGGTTCATGAAATGATGAAATGCCAGACGGGACATGACAATGTCAAAACTCTTGTCCGCAAAAGGAAGATTTTCCGCCATTCCTTCCACAAATTCCATGTTTATAAGACCGGTTTTTTCCGCTTCTTCCCTGCCCACCTGAAGCATGGCAGGTGTGGCATCCAAGCATGTCACCTTTGCCGTATAGGGGGCAAAAGCTCTGCCGCAAATACAGGTTCCCGCCGCCACCTCCAGCACACGGTCCGTTTTCTGCGGTTCGGTCCGGTCTATCATGTACTGCTGGTACTCTGCCTTTGACAAATGATAACTGTTGCTGTCAAAAGACTGCGCCTGCAATCCAAATGATTTCTGAATGTCGGTTATGTTATTTTTGAAATCCATTGCTGCTCATCCTTTCCATGGCTTGCTTGTGTTCCTTTTTCCGGTTCATAGCCCGCATTTGTTCGCATTCCGCTTTTTCCTGCTCATTGCGTGCCATTGCTTCGGCATTTCTACCTGCTGCCTGCACCCTGTTCCAGTTCAAGTAGCTTCCCTTTCTTGTCAATGCCGCCTGCATATCCTGTCATGCTTCCGTCGGCTCCTACCACCCTGTGGCACGGCACAATCAGGGATATGGGATTGTGACCCACGGCTCCGCCCACCGCCTGGGCACAAACATGCCGCTTCGCTCCGGCTTTTTTCGGGGTGGTGACTGCGGCAGTATCCATGGTACCCGAGTCTTTGATGGGGGCTTCCCCCGCATCCGCAGCACTTATATCTCCTGCAAGCTTTTTCCCTGTGCCCGCAGCACTTGAAGCTCCGGCAGGGTCAGTACCGGCGCCCACGGCACTTGCGTCTCCGGCAAGTTTAGCACCGCCGCCTGCGATGCTTGAGTCTCCGGCAAGTTTAGCACCGCCGTCTGCGGCGCCTGAGTCTCCAACAGTTTCTTTCGCCAGTTTCCGGGCGATTTCACCGTAGGTCCTGGTTTCGCCATAGGGGATTTCCAGCAGGATGTCCCACACCTTCCGGCGGAATTCACTGCCCTTTAATCGGAGCGGCGGTGTAAAATCAGGATTTTTCCCACGAAAATACAAATCCAGCCACTTTTTTGTCTGCACAAAAACAGGCAGTTTCTTTTCTTCATGATAGGAAGCAAGCGTATCCGCAAAATATTTCTGCCCGTCAAACCACAAGCCGGTCAGTGCCTCCCCGTCACTCGCCATAGTAATGCCGCCCAGCGGTGACTCATAATGCCAGGTATATTCCTGCATGCCCGGCACAGCCCCACCGGATACCGCCCACAAATACAAGCTGGCAACACTGCCGTAAGGGGAAAACCGCTTTCGGTATATTTCAAACACTTCGCGGCTTATTTCTTCTTTGCCATACAGGATTTTGAGTCCCCGCAGAATTGCCAAATCCCCATAGCTGAATACATCCGGTCTCTGCATACAGAAAAGCAAAATCATTTCCGCCGTCCATACACCAATACCTTTCAGGGCGGAAAGTTCCCGGATGGCTTCCTCGTCACTTTTCTGCCAGATGCCTTCTAAATCAAATTCTTTTGCCTGAACCTTCTGCGCAAAGTCTGTCAAATATTCCGCCTTCCGGAAAGTCATGCCGTAGGATTGCAGCTTCGGTATGCCCGCCTCCAGAATACTTTCCGCACAGACAGTTCCCAAATCCTGACGCATGCGCTGCCAGATGGTTGCCTGCGCCTTCATGGAAATCTGCTGCCCAATGATGTGATGCACCACCGAAGAAAACAAATCCGTGTCCACTTCCCTGTTTACATGCCCCACCTTTTCTATCACTTCTGCGAGCTTTTTGTCCCGCCTGCTTAAATATTCCATTTCCTTTTCCCCATATGCAAAATACATGGCAATCTCCTTTTATTTCTTCTTTATTGCAATTATATTACTTTTTCTTTCTTGAAACTATGAATATATAGTTGTAAATTAAAACTATATCGTCAATTTGCAGGAGAAACCATGAAACCGGACAACAAAGATTTTATCAATTCCGTCAATTTAAATATCCACACAGATTTTCCATATCTTATCTTAAATGTAAAAAATGATGTGGCAGTTCCCCGCAATCCAGGCTTTCATGTCATGCACTGGCATGAGGATTTGCAGTTTATTTACGTATTGGAGGAAATGGTGTTACAAGAGCTTTTTGTTTCCGGATTATTTTGTTTCTTTTTACACGGGCAGTCCCGCCGCCAAACTGACGGCAGCGCTTACCGCAAATCCGCAGATTACCGTTGTTTTTCTGGGAAATGAAACCTGGCATACCTCTATTTTAGAACATTTGCAAAAACTCATTTCGCTGGAAGAAAATAAAATGGCGGAAAACAGAGATGATTTTTACTGCTGTGAGGTGCTTGCCACGTTATCCTCCATGTGGTTGATTTTATTAAAAAATATTCACACTGCGGGCGGCAGCGTGGATAGTGTCGTGAGTAAAAGGATGCACCTTCTTCTTCAATATATAAATGACCGTTTTGCCGAGGAAATCACTTTGGAGGAATTGGCAGAAAGTGCCCACGTCAGCAAATCCGAATGTCTCCGCTGTTTTAGGGTAAGCCTCCAGACAACGCCCTACCGCTATCTTATGGATTTCCGGCTTTCCAAAGCAACAAAACTCCTCACCGAAACCGACCTTTCCGTCAACGAAATCGCCAGCCGCACGGGTTTTCACGGTCAGAGTTATTTCGGCAAATGTTTTCGTGAAAAATGAACTGCACACCGCGGGAATACCGGGCAAGGAAATAATATTGAGAGCTCTTTCTTCCCAAAATTTTTTACAATTTATATTGCATAAAATTTCCGTTTTTTACAAAGCCAAAGTCCGTATATAAAAGAACGCCCATATCAGAAGCCGTAATCTGCACGGTACCGCAGCCATACTCCTTCGCCTCTTTTACGACACGGGACAGTAATTCCCTGGCAATTCCCTGTCTGCGATACTTGGGATTTGTATACATACTGGACAGCAAAGCTATTTTTCCACTGGGACAACCGAAATAAGGTGGCTTTTCCACAAAAGACATGCCGCTTGTTCCTATAATTTCACCATTATCCACCGCCAGCCATGACACAAATGTGCCGTCCGCCATATGCCGGTCGTAATAATCGTTTAACGCAGGTCGCAGGTCCAAATCTTCCTTGGCGCCTTCCTCCCTTAATTGATTAATTCTCATTTCTATAAACCGTGGAAGATCCTTCTTTGATAACTTCTGGTACACAATGGACATGCTGTTTCTCCTTTTGCCGTAATACATAAAATGATGCAGATTTTAATTTCAAGCTTATTTGCTTCTTACGTTTTTCTTTACATAGAAGCAGATTTTATATTTTGGCTTATTTGCTTCTTGTGTGTTTCTTTACATAGAAGCAAATTTTATATTTTACCGTATTTGCTGTTCCGTTTTAGAAGCAGATTTCCCATTTTCTTTCATTTGCTTCTTTTATGTTCTTAAATATGATATGGCAAGAACGTATTTTTGATATTTTATGCTTTTTACTCTTTTTCGTTGGAGCATTTCAGACAAAAAAGCAAATTTGCTTCTACCAGTTCTAAAACAAGAGAAGCAAATTGCCGTTTTTTATTTTTTGCTTCTAAATTTTGCCGCAAAACCTAAATTACATGAAGCCCGTTCTGCCATATGCCCCTACGGCTCATAAGTCGCAATCACATCTTCGATGCGGTCGATCAGGATTTGTTCCGGAGAAAGCTTGTAAATTCGTGCTAAATCGCAGACTTCCGTTAAAAGCTCTCCCACCTGCGCCTCGGCATCCTTGGAATAGGTTTCTTCCGGTACGGCACGCAGCTTTTGAACCGCTTCTTCTATTTTCTGAAGAGCCTCTTCCTTATTAGTATGTCTGTCGTAAAGCTTGTCCGCCTTCTTTAATACCTTGGTCGCTCTGGTCAGCGCCGGAAGCTCTATGGGAATATCCCTAAGCGGAGTGGAAGCCCAGGTTTGTCCGACTTTTTCCTGCTTCTTGATTTCTTCCCAGTTCTGCAGCACCTGTTCGGAGGTATTCGCTTCCACCGTGCCAAACACATGCGGATGTCTACGGACCATTTTCTGCGCCACATCATTTACCACATCCTCCATGGTAAAAATGCCCTCTTCTTTGGCAATCTGCGCATGCATTACTACCTGAAGCAGCACATCCCCCAGTTCTTCCTGCAAGTTTCCGGCATTGCCGGTCGTATCGTAAATACGGATGGCAGCCAGAACCTCCGCCGCCTCTTCCATCATGCAGGGACGCAGACTGTCGTGAGTCTGAACCTTGTCCCACGGGCAGCCATTCTCGCTTCGCAGCATGGCAATAATATCTAAGAAATCCTCATATGTGTATCTGTCCTTAAATTCCATCTTGTTCCTCCTGACGTCATTTTCAATCAATGCTTCTGTTATCTCATACTTCTGCTATCTCACACTTCTATTATCTCAAGCTTTTATTTCACTGCTTTTAGATTTTCAGCCTTACTGTGCTTTTTCCAGCTCTTCAAAGGAATAACTTACATCCTTGTCCTCGGAATCTACCTGGACGGTGTAGCTGCGGGGTGTATAACCGGTTTTCCGCAGGGTCACCACATGCACGCCCTCGGTCTTACGGAAGCTGATGGGAGCAATGCCAATATAGTTGCCGTCCACATAAACCTCCACATCCTTCGGTGCGTCAATGTGCACCCGGTAATAATTCTTAGTGGTGTTGTTGCCTGTGCTGTCACCGGAAGAAACCGTTGTGTTAGAACCGGTCTCTTCGTCCTCATCGCCGTCCGAGCTTTCCAGTTCAATCTCAATGCCGGCGGAAGCTTCCGCCACCTTTAGGTAGCTGACCACGCTTTCGTAGCCGTCCGCTTTGGCAAGGAGCTGGTGAATACCATACTGCAAAGTAACCGGCAGGCTGGTGTCCACCAGGTTGCCGTCCACATACAAGGTAGCCGTAGAAGGCGTCATGGCAAAAACAACCTGACCGTACTGCGGCTCCGCAATTTCAAAATCACTGATATCTACTAAGGTTTCCTGATTTCGCACAATGTTGACATTCTTGGTACCGCCGCCCCCGGCTGTGGAAAACTGTACTTCGTAACTGCCCTCGGGCACCACCAGAAGCATATCCTCCGTAATCTGGCGAATCTGGTTCTGTCCGACTTCAATCCAGCCGCCGATAAAGCTCTCATCTCCCGAGAGCCTGAGGTAACCGTGTCCTTTTTCTACCACAATACTGACCACTGTTGTGTCAATGCCGTAAAAATCCAGTACGTCCACCTCGTTCAAATCCATTAGGTCAACTTCTTCGCCCTCGGAAAAAATCTTGGTCTGACCGGTAATCTTGTATACATCATTGCCAATCGTAACATTATGGCTGCGGCTGTCGATGCTGTAACGTGACACCGATTTGTTGTTCCATGAAGAAGCGGAAAGGCTTAATGTATTCAGCCGCTTGGTGGATTTCATAAACGTAACGTCTACAATATCCCCTTCTTTAATCTGATCGCGGGAAAGCGCCTCCCCGAATTTATCCGTAAAAGAAGTAATACCGTCATAGGTCAGAGTGTAATTCTTATCCACCGTCAGGTTGTAAAAGGTAATCTGGTTTTCCCCTTTGTTTACCTTTACCACCACAGCCGTGTCGGCAGAGTCATAATCGCCGGACTGCGCCCCCGAAGTATTGCCGCTGGTTCCGTCTGCCGGGTTGCCGTTGGCACTGCCTGCTGCCGATGCCGGGTTGCCGTTAGTGCCAGATGCCGCACTGCCGGTAGCGCCGGATGCTGCCGATGCCGGGTTGCCGTTAGTGCCAGATGCCGCACTGCCGGTAGCGCCGGATGCTGCCGATGCCGGGTTGCCGTTAGTGCCGGATGCTGCCTGACCGGAGGTTTTCCTGCCGCAGCCCGCTGTAAGCAACATGGCGGGAAGTAATATTCCAGCAAGGAAACCCATTCCTATTCTTTTGTATATGTAGCCGTACCGATTACCCATGTATCTTTCCTTCCTTTAACCTATGTGCGACGTATGGTCTTGCCGTACTTTGTTCCGTCACCCTGTGCCGCCGTCTTACCGCAGATGCGCCACGTCCCGGAATACCTTATCCAAAAAGTTCTGCTTCTGCTGCTCCTGTTCCATCAGAATGTTCAGCTTTTCAATATTTTTATCCGGCGTCCAGACCTTTCTGGCGTTGTAGTAGAAATTCACGATTTTCCAGAACTTCACCGGATACGCCAGCCGGTAATATAATTCCACAAAGGAACGCGCCGGCAGGGGATTTCCCACATCATATGCATGCAGAATGCTTTCGCCCAGCTCCACGCTCCAGTTGTTTTTTTCCATGACCTTGCGCAGGTACAGGCAGATGTCCCTGACCGGATTATCCATCACCAGCTTTTCAAAATTGATGACCGCAAATTCCCGGTTCCCGCGGATGATGTTGTGCTGCTGATAGTCGCCATGGCACAAAAAGCCCTTTTCCTTAATATACTCCGTGTCACTGTCCAATGCAAATTCCTTCCATTCACCGGACACTTCAAGCGCCTGATTTAAGAAATACGGATACCGTGCGAGCAGTGTCACCTCAAAAGCCGACTTCTGCCCTTTTTTGCACAAATACTGCCAGACCTTTTTCAGCTCCCGGTTGTGCTTCTCATATTCATGGGTAAGGGAATACACCGATAAATCCCCGGCTTCTCCGGGCGGTAAAACCATCCGTCTGTGCAGGCGGGAAAGCATGGACGCCGCTTCTCTACACTCCTGACTGTCCCGGATATTGCACTCCCGGTTGTCAAAATATGACTTCAGCATATATTTTCTGCCGTCGGTATCCTGACAAAAAAGTGCCCCTTCCTTAGTGGGAAAAATCCGCTCGCAGCTTACGCCTTCGTCTGCCAGTTTCTTCAGTACCCGGGCCTGCAAACCCGCTTTCTGCTCACTGCCGTTATATTCCTTAAAAATAAAACATCCGTTGTCTGTGTCACAGAGCAAGGCTCCCCTGCCCTTTCTGACACGAACTGCCTCTATATCATAAAGCTCCAGTAACCCGGTTACTCTGTCATTCACGTCTTTTCCTCCCACACGATATTACGGTTTTCAAAACTCTAACCTATCATATGAAAAGAAAGAAAAAAGTATGTTAAGAATGACTCAGTTCCTTTGCCCGGGAAATCAGATAGTCTTTTTCGTTTTTTTCGGGAGTTTCCAGAACCTCGTCCAGAAGCTGCTTCAGAATATCTCCCAGCTCTCTGCCGGGCTGTAAACCCGCCGCAATCAAATCCCTGCCGTTCACCGCAAGTGTCCGCAGGGAAACACATTCCTCTGCCTCACGGATTTCCCGGTAGCAGGTGTCCCATGCCGCAAGATTGCTTAATTTTTCTTCGCGCAGATACATGCTCTGGGCAAGAAGGTCTGCTTTCTTTACCAGAAGAAAATCGTCAAACAAATCCTCCCCTATTTTGTTGACTGCCCGCCGCACAATACGCCTGTCAGGAGCAACACCGTTGCCGTAATCATGAAAACGCACCAGTCTACAGACCTCATCCGTGGTGTCGTTATCCATGCGGAGCCGCCTTAAAATAACCCGGCTCATTTCCGCGCCCATTTCCTCATGTCCGTGAAAATGGGTAATGCCTTTTTCATCCACGGTAAGACACTGCGGTTTGGCAATGTCATGCAGAAGCATGGTGAGACGCAATACTTTATCCGCCGGAACTTCTAAAAGAGAATGCAGAATGTGTTCTCCCACGTTGTAGCAGTGGTGGGGGTGATTCTGCGGTGTTTCCATGGCAAGGTCAAATTCCGGGAAAAATACTTTAGTGACGCCGCATTCGTAAGCCGTCCGAAGATAATCGGGATGCGGCGAAACCATCAGCTTCAAAAGCTCCGTCTGGATGCGTTCCGCACTGATTTTTTCCAGATTGCCCGCCAGTTTGTGAATGGCAGTAAGGGTATTTTCCTCAATCCGGTAACCCAGCTGCGCCGAAAAACGGATAGCGCGCAGCATCCGGAGAGCATCTTCCGTGAAACGTTCTTCCGCATTGCCCACACAGCGGATAATGCCGTCCTTCAAGTCCTTCTGTCCCTCAAAAATATCAATCAGACCCGCCGCTTCATTGTAAGCAAGGGCATTTATGGTAAAATCCCGCCGCTTCAAATCTTCTTCCAGGCTGCCGGTAAAAGAAACCTCCTTCGGGTGCCTGCCGTCCTCATATTCGCCGTCGATACGATAGGTGGTGACTTCAAAGCCTTCCCTGTCCAAAAGAATGGTCACCGTTCCGTGCTGGATGCCGGTGTCGATGGTGTGGGAAAACAGCGCCTTCACCTCCATGGGCTTTGCCGAGGTGGTAATATCCCAGTCGTTGGGTGTTCTGCCAAGCAGGCTGTCCCGGATGCATCCGCCGACCGCATAGGCTTCAAATCCGGCCTCCTGCAGGACGCCGATAATTTTATTTACTTTTCCGGGCATCTTGATTTTCACATCTGTCATAATACGTTTCTTTCCTTTGCAATCTGCACATTCAACCTCTGAGGTTCCATTACCGGAAAAAGGTCCGAATTTCTCCGGACCTTTTTGTCACCTGCTTCCTGCCGTTATTTAATCTTCCATAATCTTTACGGGCTCGCCTTTTTTCACATAATAATAACTGTTGACACCGTCTTCGGTCACCATATAAAGAATGCCATCTGCATAATTTACCACATCGGTTACATTTTCCGCAACCAGTTCCTTTTTCTTACCGCTTTTGCCGGCACTGTAAAGGTTTTCATCCTCTATATAGAAGATGGTCTTGGATGCTTCGTTATAAGCCATGTTGTTTCTGTTTGCGAAATCATTGGAAATCTTAACCAGTTTCTTTTTGCTCTTGCAGTAATAAAGCTCCGCCTCGTCACTTACCACATAGATATTGGATAAATCCCTGCCTGCCACATAACCGTTAATATAAACATCACCTTCGTACAGTTCTGTTTCTTCCCTGTCTGCGCCGAATTTGGTAATCTTATACAGTTTGCCGTCCTTCAGATAAATAAGAGATTTTCCGTTCTGCGCTACCGTAATTTTGCTGATGCCGTCCGCATCGCAAAGCTTGGCGCTGTCCTTGCCGTCCTTATTCAGGTAGCAGATATCGCCCTCGGTTGCAAATACCCATTCCGTCAGCTTGGAACGGTTTACCAAAACACCGCTGCTCTGGTTGCCGAATGTATAATCCCGGGCGGTAGTTTCATATTTATAATTCCACATACCGATCAGGGCATCACCGGCTACCTTGGAAGGCTCGTCCATGCCGATGCGGTAGAAATAAGTATTGTCTGATTTGGTGAAAAGAATTTCGGAAACACTGTTGTTAAAATAATAGGAGCCGGAAACATCACGGGAAATCTTTTCCGCGTCTTTGCCATTATACCAGTAAAGCTTTACATTGGAAGAGTCGCTGTTGTCCGTGTAGAAAAAGGATTTTCCGTTGTCACCGATGGCAAGCGGAATGCAGCCGTCCTTGTCCACTTTTTTGCCGTCCTTTCCGACAACCGCCACATAAAGCGTGTTATCGGAATTTCCTTCGTAGTCCTTTAAATAAGCCACCTGCTTACCGTTAGGAGAAACAAGATAATTGTATGCGCATACATCTGTATCGATTTTTTCGGAATTATCTTTTTTCACATTGTATACATAAAGGGTGGTTGCTGTGTAATCAGCTCCAACCGTGTATGCAATGCTGCTGCCGGAGTAGCTGACCTCCATATTCAGGACGTCGTTCTCGATTTCCACCGGAGTAAGCTCACTGTCTATTACATACAGAGTATCATCCGTTGTCAGATATGCAACGACACTGTTGTCATAATTATATGCCAGGGTGTCTACATTATTTACTTCCAGCTCTTTTCCATCCGTGGTAAAGAAGCTGGAACCGTTATACATCAGATTTTTCTCTGAAAATTCAATGCCGTCCTTCGTTTTTCCCTTCGGCAGGAAAATCGCCACAACTACAATCACCGCTACCAGCACAATGCCAATCAGAATCACCGGCACAAAAGGAAATCCCTTTTTCTTTTTCGGTTTTTCCGGTGCTGCCGCACCATTTGACATATTTGTCATATTTGCCGGAGCGTTTCCTGCTGTACTGTTTGCTGCAGCTGCCACGTTGCCAGCTGTTCCTGCTGCATTTGCGGCTGTATTCATCGCGCCCGTCGCATTTACTGCACCTGCTGTATTTGCGGCTTCTGGTGCAGCCTCGCCTGCGGCGTTATTTGCTTCACTGTCTACCGATGTCAGTCTGGCACCGCATTTGGGACAAAATACAGAGTCATCGGGTAACTCTGCTCCACACTGATCACAAAACATATTTTTTCCTCCTTACCAATCCCGTTCTTTCACGTATTTTATTGCATATTTATACTTTTCTGTTTCCAACACTTTTATTTCAGGTTTTCCTGTGAAAATCCAAAGGGTAAAATTTCCCGCAGGGTGAACTGCCTGCAGGTTTCGGGTGCGTCACCCGACAAAATCAGAAATTCGTCCGGGGCACAGAATTCTGCCATGACCTGCCTGCATACACCGCAGGGAGTACAGAATACCGGAGGTCCGCCTTCCTTACCACCCACAATTAAGATAGCTGCAAATTCCCTCTCCCCTTCGCTGACTGCATGGAAGAAAGCCGTCCTCTCCGCACAGTTTGTGGGAGAATATGCCGCATTTTCTATGTTGCAGCCGCCGTATATTTTGCCGCCCTTTGTAAGCAGCGCCGCTCCCACCTGAAAATGGGAATAGGGCGTATAAGCTCTCCTGCGAAACGCCGTTGCCACCTCAAAAAGAGCCGCGACCTGTTCTTCTGACAATCGTTTTTTTGTCATACAATACCTGTACCTTTCAGGTGTTTTGCACCTTGGACTTTCATATCCCGGACTTTAACACCCTGTGAAAAGTTTATTTTTCATTCTGTTTCATAATCTTTACCAGACGGCTGGTGCCCAGTCTGTCGGCGCCCAGTTCTACAAATTTTTCTGCATCTGCAAAAGAAGAAATACCGCCTGCTGCCTTGATTTTCACCTGTGGACCTACATGCTCCTTGAACAGGGCAACATCTGCAAACGTGGCTCCGCTTGTGGAAAAGCCGGTGGAAGTCTTGATAAAATCGGCTCCGCTGTTCGTAACCACTTCGCACATTTTTACCTTTTCTTCTTCCGTAAGCAGACATGTTTCAATGATTATCTTGAGAACATTGCCGCCGCAGGCATCCTTCAGGGTACGGATTTCTTTTTCCACCAAATCAAATCTGCTGTCTTTGACCCAGCCTAAATTGATAACCATATCAATTTCATCGGCGCCCTTTTTCAGAGCGTCCTTTGTTTCAAATTCTTTTACGGCAGTGGTGTTGTAACCGTTGGGAAATCCGATTACGGTACAAATTTTAAGCCTGTCCCCCACATAATTTTTCGCCTGCTCCACGTAGGAGGGAGGGATGCACACCGATGCGGTTTCATAGCGCATGCCGTCATTGCAAATCTGCCTGATTTCTTCCCAGGTTGCTGTCTGTGCCAGCAGTGTATGGTCTACTTTTGCCAATATATCTTTCTGCGTCATAATTTCTGCCTTTCCTGTTCTGTCGTCCTGCCCACCGGTTTCTGCCGGCTCGCGGTCTGCCTTGTTTCTTGCCGATTATGCCTGTCCGACTCGACTTCATATTACATCCGTTTATTCCGGTTTTCTCTGTCTGATTTTATTTTTCGCCGTTACGCCAGCTTCAGCGCTACTTCCATCATTTCATGGAAGGATGTCTGGCGTTCTTCTGCGGAAAGTGCTTCGCCCGTATACAGATGGTCGGAAATGGTCAGCATGCAGAGAGCTTTCTTTCCGGCTCTGGCTGCATTCATGTAAAGCGCTGCCGCTTCCATTTCTACGCACAAAATCTGCATCTTTTTCCACTGGTCGTTTGCCGTTTCGTCATCCGTATAGAACGTATCGGAGGATAAAATGTTGCCCACGGCTACGGGAATATTTTTCTCTTCGGCAATTTCCACTGCTTTCCGAAGCAGTCCGAAATCCGCAATGGGAGCAAAGGTGCCGGGCAGCTTGTACTGGCTGGCAAAATTGGAATTGGTGGAAGCTCCCATACCGATTACCAGATCCCTTACCTTTACTTTATCGGAAATTCCGCCTGCGGAACCGATACGGATAATCTGGTCCACATCATAAAAATGGTATAATTCAAAGGAATAAATACCGATGGAGGGCATCCCCATGCCGCCGCCCATGACGGATACTTCTTTTCCCTCATAGGTTCCGGTATATCCAAACATATTTCTGACTGTGTTAAAGCATTTTACATCTTTTAAGTAAGTGTCTGCAATGTACTTTGCACGTAAGGGGTCCCCCGGCATCAGTACGGTCTTGGCAATATCACCTTTTTCAGCTCCGTTGTGTGGTGTAGACATAAGAAATCCTCCTTTTTATTGGGATAAAAGTCACGAAATCATAAACAATCATTCACTCGAGAATTCGTGCTTACGCACTTCTTGCTCGTGTTTCTTCTCTCACGAATCCGCGCTACCGCGCTTTACATCCTGCTTCGCAGGATATTCGTTCGCTAATGAGCCCAGAAAACCAAATGCCACCTTCGGTGTCGCTTGGTTTTCCTTGAGGCTCATTATATCATCTTTTTTGCAATATCACAAACCCATAGTTGCAGCGTTTTAAGATTTTACGGATTCCTTTTTTCTCCGGATCAGGAACATGGCAATTCCCGCGCCGCAGATAATGAAATAGCCGAGGATACTTATGATATCCGGCACTTCTCCAAGGAATATCATTCCCAGCAAAGCCGCAAAGATAATTTGCGTGTAATCATAAACCGACAGTTCGCCGGCGGGCGCATAGGTGTACGCCGCCGTAATGGAAAACTGACCCAGCGTGGCGGAAACACCCGCCATCAAAAGGGATGCCAGCTGCCACCAGGCGAGCGGCGCATGGTTAAAAATAATAAACGGAATCGCACTGACACAGGAAAAAACGGAAAAACAGAACACAATGAGCGGTCCGGGTGCTCCGTGTTTGGCAGCCAGACGCACATTGGTATACGCAAGTCCGGCCCCCATACCGCCGATGAGACCAAGAAATGCCGGGAACGTAGCCACATTATCAAAACCCGGCCGCAGAATAAACAATGCTCCCACAAATGCCACAATCACACAGCCAAGCTGGTACGACCTGATGGTTTCCTTTAATAAAAAATAGGAGAAAATGATGGCAAAAAAGGGAGATAACTTATTAAGCATGGAAGCATCCGCAATATTAAGCTTACCTATGGCATAAAAATTGGCAAAAACACCTATGGTTCCGAATAAAGAGCGGAAAAATATGTATTTTCCGGCTTCCCCCGGAATGGAAAAGGAAATCCTTTTTTTCTTCATTGCCCCGAAGGAAAAGAAAACTGCCACCAGATTGCGGAAAAAGCTTTTTTCGATAGCCGGTAAATCACCCGCCAGCTTCACAAACAGATTCATGAACGCAAATCCAAAAGCCGCCAGAATGATATAAAAAATGCCTTTATACTTGTCTTTGATTTTCATAAATACAGACTCCTTTTTACAGACACCTCTGCTTTATTTTACTGTAGGGATGCTCCGGTATCACGTCTGGTTCCCACAAATACTGCTGCCGACCGGGGATGCATAAGGTATTCTGTAACCGCCTCCCTGTTATTCTCCTCTTTCCCACTGTCCAGGGCAGTGTCCGCAAAGCACCTCCACTCATATGCTTCCGGAAGCTCAGGCAGTTCAAACCTCTGCGCCTCCCAGTAAACATTCAGTGCAAAATATACCAGATCCTCTCCCCGGTCCGTCTTCCCCGCATAACAGACTGCAAGGGCCTTCGTATCCCGGTCAACATGACCGCTGAAAGGACGCTCTGTATGAATACTTACCGCCGGCAGACCGGTCTCTGACGGAGACAGGTCATTCCGTATTGCCGCATGTTCTCTTCTGAACCAGATCATTTTCTTAAAAAACCGGTAGAGTTCCCGGTTGGTATCGAGCCGCTTCCAGTCCAGCCAGGAAATCTCATTGTCCTGACAATAGGGATTATTGTTTCCAAAACGGGTGTCCCCAAACTCGTCCCCCGCCAGGAACATCGGGGTTCCGCGGCTGCACATCAGAGCCATACATGCATTTTTCATCATTTTCAAACGAAGTCTGCGGATTTCCCGATCCTCCGTTTCTCCTTCTGTTCCGCAATTCCAGCTCCGGTTGTCATCATTTCCGTCTGTATTGTTCCACCCGTTGTCCTCGTTATGCTTTCCGTTGTAGGAATAAAGATCCCAGAGGGAAAAGCCGTCATGACAGGTAATAAAATTAATAGAAGAATCGTAGCCCTGATACTGACCGGTATAAAGATCCGGTGACCCGGTAAGCCTGTTTGCCGCTGCCTCTGCAAACCAGTAATCTCCCTTCAGAAAGCTTCTCATATCGTCCCGGTACTTTCCGTTCCACTCAGCCCAGCGGGTAAACGCCGGAAAACTGCCCACCTGGTAAAGTCCGCCGGCATCCCATGCCTCTGCAATGAGTTTCACGTTCCGTAAGATGGGATCACCTGCCAGATTTTTCAAAAGCGGCGGCTGGTTCATCGGCGAACCATCTTCATTTCTCCCCAGAATGCTGGCCAGATCAAACCGGAAACCATCTACGTGATATTCAATGGTCCAGTATCGCAGACATTCCAGAATCAGCTGCTGTACCACCGGATGATTACAGTTGAGCGTATTTCCGCAGCCGCTGAAATTATAATACCAGCCCTCCGGTGTCAGCATATAATAAATCCGGTTATCAAATCCCTTAAAAGAAAAGAAGGAGCCTTTTTCATTTCCTTCTGCTGTATGGTTAAACACAACATCCAAAATCACTTCAATACCATTGGCGTTCAGTTCGCGTATCAGGGTTTTCAGCTCATCACCTTCCCTGTTAAACTCTTTTTTCGCAGAATAACTGGTATTCGGAGCAAAAAAGCTCACCGGATTATAACCCCAGTAATCCAAAAGCATTCTGCCGTTAACCTCACGCTTTCCCATGGTTTCATCAAACTCAAAAATCGGCATCAGCTCCACAGCCGTAATGCCGAGATTCTTCAGATAAGGAATCTTTTCCCGGATTCCTTCAAATGTCCCCGGATGGGCAACACCTGATGAGGCATCCATCGTAAATCCCCTGACATGGAGCTCATAAATAATCAAGTCCTGTATCGGGCGCACCGGATCCGTGTGATCCCCCCAGTCGAAATCGTTGACCACCACCCTTGCCCGGTATCCATGATCCTGATTAGGCTGTTCTCCCCACACACTCTGGCCGGTAACAGCTCTTGCATAAGGATCGAGAAGCGGTAATGTTTTATTAAAAATAAGTCCTTTTTCCGGAGCATAAGGACCATCTACCCGGTAAGCATACTCAAAATCATAGATATCAAGCCCAAAAACTATCATGGAATAGACACTTCCAATGCGGTAATGTTTGGGAAAAGGCAGAATGGCATACGGTTCTTTTTCACCTCTGTGGTATAGAAGCAGCTCCACTCCCGTCCCCTCTATAGAATATACCGTAAAGTTCACGCCTTCCCTGAGAGCCGTTGCACCGTTAATTCCGTAAAATCCCGGTCTTACATCATATCCGTTGACCTTATCAAGCGGTATCAGGTGCTTTCTCTGGTCGGCAACTCTTTTTTTTCCGTCCAATTCTGGTTCCTCCTTCTTTGCTTACGCTCTTTCATAAACCAACAGCAGTGTTCCGTTTTCAACGGATACTATCGCATCCTTTCCGACAAAGGAATTGCTTACACCAAGGGTGCGGTCGGAAGTAAGCGCACCGGTGTATTCGTATTTGAGTCCCTGTATGGTCACGCCTTCCGCTATATCACTCAGGCAGATAACGGAAATGCTTCCCTTCATGGCAGCGGAAAGCGTCTTGCTGGCGTTGTGCAGAATTTCCAAGCGGACGCCGTCTCCTAGCATCTGGAGAGAGCAGCCTTTCTTCGCATAAAAGCTCATCATCTGGATATTTGCAAGTGTGTGCGAAATCCGCGCACCGCCGCATCCGCCGTACAATAAAATGTTCCGGTAGCCCTTTTCGTAAGCCTTAGCAACCGCCAGCGCCATGTCGGTGTCATCTTTTTCCACCGGCACAATCTCATAGGGAACCCTTTTCAGTATATCTTCCACAGACTCTGCTTCCTGGATTTCGTTTGCTTCCATAGAATCCAGATCACCTACGAAAAAATCCGGCAGCATGCCGTTTTTCAGCAAAAACTTCAAGCCACCGTCGGCAACGACGACATAAATGTCCTTATTCTTTATTTTCGCGCTGCATCCGGTATGGCAAGTGTCGCAATCCCTGCTGCAATGCTCCGCCTGTTCTCCGTACCCCGCCCATTTCAATAATTTCAGTAATGCGCTCTCCTCGCTTCCCATGGGAGAAGCTCCGATGATAATTGCCTGTTTGTATTCCGTTATTGCCTGTTTCATAACCAATCAGCCGCCTTTCTTGGTATTTATTATACGCAATTGTACGCAAAAAACCAATCGTAAAAATTTACGATTGATTTTTCGATTGACAATTCCCACCGGCTCCCCTATACTTAGAACATGTGTTATAAAACACTTGTTATAAGTAGAAGGGGAATATCCTATGCCACCGAAAGCAAAATTTTCAAAAGAACAGATTACTGAAGCCGGGCTGCAGATTGTCCGGGAAAAGGGTGCGGACAGTCTTACCGCAAGAGCATTGGGCGAAAAGCTCGGCAGCTCCTCCTGTCCCGTCTTTACGGTATTTAAGAATATGGAAGAAGTGCAGCAATCGGTAATCGATGCCGCCAAAACCATTTACAAAGAGTATGTGGACAGAGGTTTAACGGAAAAACCCGCCTTTAGGGGCGTCGGAAAGCAATACATTCTTTTTGCCATAAAGGAACCTTTTTTATTCCGGCTCCTTTTTATGACAGAACAGCCCATAGTGTCCGATCTTGCGGGAGTTCTGCTGCTGATAGAAGATAACTATGATAAAATTCTTTCTTCCATTATCAACGAATACGGCGTGGAAAAAGATACGGCGGAACGGCTTTACCGGCATTTATGGATTTATTCCCACGGGATTGCCACACTGTGCGTTACCGGAATGTGCCGCTTCACCGGCGAAGAAATAAGCACCATGATGACCGAGGTGTTTACCGGTCTAATGAAAAATACGAAGGGAGAACGGCACAATGATTGAGGCAAAAGACCTGACTAAATATTACGGAAGCGGAGAAAACCGTTTTCAGGTTCTGAAAAATATCAGCCTGCAGATACAGGACGGAGATTATGTGGTCATTCTGGGGGCTTCCGGTTCAGGAAAATCCACGCTGCTGAATGTAATTTCCGGTCTGGAATGCCCAGAAAGCGGAGAAATCCGTTACGATAACGAAGATATTACCACGTTTTCCGACAACCGCCTGACAGAATTCCGGAGGAAAAACATTGCTTTTATTTTTCAGCAATACTATCTCCTACCGCACATGGACGTTGCCCAAAATGTAAAAATGGGTGCGGATTTGTCGGCAAACAAAGAATACCGGACCATTATCGAAGCGGTCGGACTCGGGAATAAACTGCACAAATATCCCAGCGAACTTTCCGGCGGCGAACAGCAGCGGGTATCCGTTGCCCGGGCACTGGCGAAAAATCCGAAGGTTTTATTTTTGGATGAACCCACAGGTGCACTGGATGAGCAGACAGGCAGACAGGTTCTCGACTACATATCCCGGTTGCAGACGGAGTACGGTTTTACTATTGTCATGGTTACGCACAATCTGAATATCGCCGAAATGGCAAATACGGTCATCCGAATGAATAGCGGACGTATTTCTGAGATTTACACAAACGATACGCAGAAGACCGCCTACGAAATCGGATGGTAACATTGAAAAGAAACGGAGAATGATTATGGTTGTCGGAATAAAAGATGCGGCAAAACTGCTGGGTATTTCCATTATTTCCTGTTGTGCCGTGCTGGTTTGCACCATGTTTCTGAATTACTATATGGATATTGTCAGCATAAAAGAACAAATCACTATGCCGCAGGTCATGGTATTTTACGAAGCCCAGGTTTCCACTGCCAAGGTGGTCTGTATGGTGAGCGGAGGGTGCTTACTTATGACCTCCGTGATAATGCTGATTTTTTACATCAAACATTATATCGATACGCATAAAAAAGAACTGGGAATATTAAAAGCTCTCGGCTATTCCCCTTTGCGGATTGCCAAAAGCTTTTATGTGTTCGGAAGCAGTATTTTCATTGGCACGATAACCGGTTTCTGCGGTGCATTTCTTATCATGCCGACATTTTACAACGTACAGAATAAGGACAAAATCCTTCCCGAAATCACCGTACAATTTCACCTGGTGCTTCTTGTATACATGGTGGCTGCGCCCACCGCTGCCTTTTCCCTTCTTGCTGTTTTTTATGCCTTTCGCCGGATGAAAAACCCGGTGCTCGCGCTTTTAAAAGACAATGTGCAGACATCTTCCAAACCGCGGAAAAGACCGGCAGAAGAAAAAAATGAAGGCTCTTTTACGGACGATTTGCGGAAAAGTACCTTAAAAAGCAAGAAAACACTTGCCTTTTTCATTGTCTTTGCTTCGTTATGTTTCTCATGTATGACACAAATGTCAGCAAGCATGAAGGATTTATCCAGCTTTATGATGGGCGCCATGATAATGCTGATAGGACTGGTTCTGTCCTTCACAACCCTGTTTCTTGCCATCACAACCGTTATAAACGGAAACACCAAAACGATTGCCATGATGCAGGTGTTCGGTTACTCGCAAAAGGAGTGCTGCCGCGCGCTCCTTGGGGGCTACCGGCCACTGTCCTACATCGGCTTTGCCATCGGAACCGTGTATCAGTATGCACTGCTCCGCATTATGGTTGACATTGTATTTAAGGATTTTGAGGGTATACCCGAATATAAATTTGATTTTCCCGTTATGTTTCTTTCCCTTGCCGCTTTTATTCTCATTTACGAAACGATAATGCACATTTATTCCGGCAAGATAAAGGACATTTCCATCAAAGAAATTATGCTTGAGTAGCCAATGCTCCAAATAGCACCAGAAAATTAGTTACTCTTTTGTATTTCCAATATGCATCATGGGCAGGGGTCCTTTTATGGGGACTGTTTTCCTCTTTACGTATATCCCGGCTTTTTCTTCCAAATCCGCGTAAACATTTTTCAGCTCTTACGCGGATTTTGGACTCTTCCTTCTGTTTCCGCGTAATTTTTTTCCAGCCCTTACGCGGATTTTGGGACTCTCCTTCTGTTTCCATGTAATTTTTTTCCAACCTTTACGCGGATTATGAGTTCTTCCTTCCATATCCGCGTAAACCGTTTTCAATTCTTACGTGTATTTCATAAGCTGTTCTTATTTCCGCGTAAATCACTTTTTTCCGCCACTCACACTCATTCATATTTCTTGCCTGTATAATAAATAGGAATAAATAGGGAAAAGACAACTACAAGGATAATGGGTAAAAACATTAACTCACTTATGGGGAGTTTATCAAGAATAAATGTTACTGCCGGATAGCCAATCATAACAGTACCGCTCCATATTCTTAGGGCGTTTATAATGTGAGGCCAGTTGCTATTGTTAAAATGGATGCCCGGGATATTCATTTTTACAATTCCGTCTGTATAAAATGAAATTTTGTTTTCGTCATAATATACCGGGATTTTTTCCTTGGCAAAAATCCAGAAATAAATTCCGAAAAATACTGCTATTCCTTCAACCGTCCACATGTGAACGGAGGCTCTTTCCATATCCACGCCCAGCAAAAACAACAGAATGCATTCCAATGCCACTAGAAGCACAAAAGCAGAAACGGTAACTATCCGTAATTTCAACATTGTTCGCTTCATTGCAGAACGTTGTTCATTTCCTATGGTTAATGTCTCCTGCATCATTTTTTCCACATTGTCTTCTTTTTCGTCAATGTCCGTCTTCCTTCCCTGAACCAGCTCTGTTACGGAAACGTCCAGAATAAGCGACAATGGCTCCAAAAGAGTGATATCAGGATAGCTTATACCCCGTTCCCATTTGCTGACAGCTTTGTCGGAAACAAGAAGTTTATCTGCCAACTCCTTCTGCGTCATGTTTTTTTCTTTCCGAAGTTTACAAATAAACAAACCAAATTCCACCTTATCCATTGGTTCCCTCCTGTTCATTCCGACATGATTATGACACGGCGGGTTGTATTTTCCAACCGACTGTTAAGCTACCTATAGTTTTGACTCTACCGTCGGTTTATTTTTTCTGCAAATCTTATATCCGCAAAGCCTTTTTTGCCTTACCGTTTACAAACTGTATTATGGGACCGGATATGAGTATGGTAACGACCGTGCAAATCCCGAATTTTCCGCCGAGCAGAACACCGATTATAACCATCAGCGCATCCAGTACCATGCGGACTGTTTTTACCTGCCAGTTATTCTTTTCCGCGAGCGCAAATGTCAACGCCTCGTAGGAGCCTCTTCCCAGCGACGCCGAAGCATACAGGCCCGTTCCTGCCGCAAAAAGAACGATGCCCAGCAGCATAATGAGCAGATTAAGCCATAGATACTCACTGTAAACATGGCAATTTGCAAACAAATCCACGCAGACACTGTATACCACCTGATACAGGATTGTGCCTATGTGAATTTGCTTTCTGTCATAAAAAAGGGCAAACAAAATCATGACAACCGCCACTGCAAACGATGCCATTCCCATGCTTATATGAAATGTCTGAGAAATTCCCTGCCACAGCACGGCAAGGGTTGCCCCGCCAAATCCCGCATATAAAGCAAGCGTGATGCCGTAAGCTGCAATGATGGAGCCTGCCACAATCACTATGATTTTTTTAAGTAAATTTCCTGAAAACAAAGTTTTTTCTTTCATCACATCTTCCTTTGCGGATTTTAAAAACACCAATCAAGCTGTTCTTTTTCTACCCCTAATTCCATGCATTTTTTGCATACAGACTTCTTTTCTTCTTTATTTTCAAGATGGTATTTTAAAACAACATCCTTAAGCACAATATACTTATAAACAGCATCCTGAATGTCCACGTACCAAACCATTCCTGATACAGAAGACCGACTTAATGCCTTTGAAAGGTGTTCCGGAAACTCTTCGCAACTGCTGGTAAAGGAAATGGCAGTCCAGTATTTGGGCGTGTTATTTGTCTTCCAGATTTCAACCTTAACAATCTCAATTTCATCTAAAATCTTTTCATCCTGAATGCTTTCTTTAATAATTAATCCGGTATACATAATTCCTTCTCATCCTTTCTGTTTTCTTATTTTGAGAAATATATTCTTAAACTCCATTTACAAATATTTCCAAAAATTCAATTAAAGAGTAATGCCGTTTTTTCCGCCCGTATATAGCGCATGGATTAGCAAAGTCAGTTCTTCCAGCGATATGTCTTTGTCGCGTTTCAGCCACAGCCGGTACATGGACAGTGATATCGTCATGTGAAATTCCGAAATATAAGATTGCAACGGACTATTATTTATGGTTTCCTCCCTTTCCGGGAGAAGTTCCTTCATTAACCTGTCCTGAAAATGAACACCGCCGAACGGACCCAGCAATACCTTTAAGTACTGTTCTTTTTCCGACAGCAATCGCAACAGGTCTGTTTGTGTATGCGTTCCGCTGTTTAATCCTTTCTTAATGTAATGAATTACATCATCTTCTATGTAAATAAGTAACGCATAAATATCCTGAAAATACTCGTAAAAAGTACTGCGGTTATAACCTGCGGCAGCAATAACATCTTTTACATGAATTTTTTCAATGGGACGCTCCATGTATAAATCACAAAACGCGGCAATAATATTCTTTTTTGTCTGTTCCGTCACTTCCGGCTGCTTTTTCATAAGTTCCTCCGTCCGACATTTTCACTGTAACTGATGGTTGATGATGAGTTTAAGTCACTTTATAATACTATACAACATGATGTCGGACAAAGAAAGGATGATTTTATGAAGCCAATTATCATTTACTACTCACGTTCCGGTAACACGGAAAAAATTGCATTACAGGCTAAAGAAGATTTGAATTGTGAAGCAATCAAGATTGTACCGGAAGAAGCTTACGGAAATTATATTTCCGCCTGCCTGCGGGTGACAAAAGAGAAGAAAGCGCCTGTCGCTCCGGCATTTTTGACTCCTATTCCGGATTTAAGCGGTTATGACGTGATTTTGCTCGGATATCCCATCTGGGCACAGGACATTCCCCGCTTTGTAGCGGATTTTATTGAAAAATGCGACCTGACCGGTAAAACTGTCGTTCCTTTTGCCACCTACGGTATGAGCGGTATCAACTGGACCATGAAGCACTTAAAACAACTCTGTGTGAATGCAGGTATTAAACTTCCTTTCGACAGCGGTGTTTTCAAAAAAGGAAATTATGAACAATGGATTACCGATGTGAAAAACTTATAACCCATTGTGCAGGCATTTCAGCAGGTTATCAGAGCTTTGTATAATCGCTCCTTCGACGCGCCCGGTGTTTCGTCCAGAGCATATGCAAATTCATCAATTAACAGCTTCTCAACCTGATTTTTATAAACGGACTCTCTTTGTCCGAATTTTTTGCCGTCTTCTTTTATCTTTTTCTCCTTCTGGCACAATTCTTTGAATAAAATAAGATGGTCCGTCACGTCGTATTTGGTCAGCAGCTCATCATAATGGGCCGTCAACTGGGTCTGTTTTGCGGCGCAAAAGGGCTTTGTCTGCATACTTTCCAGTTCCGCCAGATACCGATAGGCTTCCTGTCGGGAAATGATGTTTCTCATAGAGGCACTTGCACCGACGGGAACATAAAACCGGGAATTGTTCGTTGTGCATAAGGGGCGCAATGTATAATAATCTTTTTCTTTGTCCGAAGAAAAGCCGATTTTTCCGATGGCTTCCACTTCACATATTCCGATATTTCTATACATGACATGTTCTCCAACCCGAAACATTCCTTTATTCCTCCGCTTCTGAAAATATATGTATATTTTATCATAATTCCGAGCAGATTTTCAAAGGCACTTTTCCACAAACTTAGATGCTTATACAGTGGTAAAAATGACAACCACCCACTTTGAACCTCCTTATTTTTCCTGAATAACGTAAAAATCCGCAAACGGTCTTAACAAAATTTTAAGTCCGTTTACGGATTTTAGCAAGTCGATATAAGGTTACTCCGCCATCCATTTCTTAATAATTCTTGTTACGTTTCTCTCGATGTCAATACGGGTTTCCTTGCATTCGCGGGGATATTTTCTGCCGGCGGCAAATACGCGGGTCATCAGGTCGCCGCCTATCGGCAGCATGGTTTTTACCATGCCTTCCGGGAATACAAAATGGGTGCCGTGCTTGTAAACAAAAGCCTCCACCTTGCATTCGTGAGGATGGGTTTTCAGTCTTTCTTCCATACGTCTGACATATTTTGCGGCTTCCCACAAAACATCATCCTCTGCAGCCACTAAAATAAGGATGCCCTTTATATTTTCGACCTTGATAAGCTCTTCTTCCTGAACAGGATGTTTCTTCTCGGACTCCCGGAACAAATCAACGGATGCCACAATGTCCTTTCCTTCCTTGCTCTCCTGCTGGATTTTTCTGCCGTATTCAGGATGCCTGTATGCATAGGGCAGATAAGGAAGGGGCTTTCCGTGATAAGAAACCGAAGACTCTCCTTCGCCGGGCCATTCTGTAACGCCGTCTCTCTTTCCCTGATAAAATCCTTCCATGACAAAGTCAGCCGGGGTAAGGGCGAGAGTAAGGGTAATGTCGGGAATATAAGAAGCCGCAATAAGGGAAAGCATTCCTGTAGTGGAAGCGCCGGAAATTGCAATTTTTTCATTTCCTCTTTCTTTTAAGAATTTAACAGCTTCTTCCATTCTTTCAAGAGGGTAATTGTGATGACCGTAATCTTTTTTATCGGGGCTCATGGTAAGTACGTTAATATGAAAGGTTTTCTGAAGCCACTTCACAGCCGATTTTGCCATGAAATCCTCGGTATCATCGCCGTACATGCCGATGATGGCAGCCTTTGCACCTTCTACCGGCCAGTAGCAGCCGTAAAATCTCTCTGTTTCTCTTATTTTTTCCATTGTTCTTCCTCCTCTTTTTCAGTCTGTCCGACCGAAAATCTCGTATATAATACTATCTCTCATACGTTCCATGGTTTCCTCGTAGCCGGCTTTGTGCAGCATTTCCCTGCCTTCCGCTGCGAGAACATAAATTTTAATCAGATTGGTAACCACCGCAATATTCACATCCTGCCGGACGCCTTCCACGTATTGAAAAAACCGGTTGGTGATAACCGTTTCTTTAGAAAGATTGGGGCCTGCCTGCTCCGGAACCATTTTCAAAAGTCTCTCCTCGTCTTCCGGTGTAAGGCTCGGAAACACCGTGTATTTTTCATCAATCATAAATTTCAGATACGTTCTTACCTCCGCGGGGCCCGCTTTTTCCTTTCCGTTCAAAGCTTCCTTGATAAACTGGGGAATAAGCCTGCGCCGGTACTCCATGACCTCACATACATAGGCTTCCTTGGATGGGAAAAAATTGTAGAAGGTGCTCACGCCGATGCCTGCTGCCTCTGTGATTTTAGCAACTGACATATGTGTCATGCCGTATTCCTTTAATAAATCAAAACCTGCTTCCAGCATTTTTTCCCGGTATCCTGCCCGTTCTTCCTCTGAAAATACCCTCTTTGCCATTTAATCCTCCATGCCTTTCCATTATCCGTAAATGAGAAATGCCTTTTGTTTACACGAATATTTTTTCTGTTTCATTCGCATACATATTAGCCTATGCTAACTCACATGTCAAGACATTTTGCGAATATTTTTCAAATTCTATTCGTATACATACTTTATCTTATTCTGTTTGTTCATACCAACACCTTCCTTACCACACATCTGAAAAAGCTTTCCGTCCCGCTTTTTTCGTAATCACCGCAAACGCAATCACGCAGATAATCACAGACAGAAGGGAACCGGTTGCCGTGGCAAGTCCCATGGGAAACAGCGTCGTCGGGAAAAGCTTGGAGGTCAGGTAAACGCCGGGCACTCTCACAAACATAATGGCAATGATATTGTGAAGGAACGACAGCCCGGATTTTCCGCAGGCGCAGAAATAACCGCTGAAGCTGAAATGAATTCCCGCAAACAAACAGTCCCATATGTAACCTCGTAGGTACTGACCGCCCAGCCGTATGACTTCCACACCGCCTGCTGCCTCTTTATCCGTAAACAACGCCACAATGGGCTCCGCCGAAAACTGTATCAGAACCGAAACGATAAGTCCAAATCCCGCCGCCAGCAAAATAGCGTAACGGAGAGTAAGTCTTGCCCGCTCCGGCTTGTCGGCGCCGATATTCTGGGCGCCCAGTGCGGAAACCGTGGAAAGCATGGAGGAAGGCACCAGAAAGATAAAACTTATGAACTTTTCCACAATGCCGACCGCTGCCGCGTCGTTTAATCCACGGCGGTTTGCGATAATGGTGATAATAATAAATGCCACCTGAATCAGTCCGTCCTGTGCGGCAATGGGAACGCCGATTTTCAAAATCTTGCCGATTACCGCTTTTTCCGGCTTAAAGTCCTTCTTTTCCAAGGGAATGCTGTGACGTCTCCGGATGACAAAAAGGGAAATTGCCACACTGGCCGCCTGGGAAACCGTGGTGCCGAGCGCCGCGCCCACAGGACCCAGATGCAGGGCCCCCATGAATACATAGTCCAGCGCAATGTTGGTCACGCAGGCAATCGCAATGAAATACATGGGACTTCTGCTGTCACCCATTCCGCGGAATATGGAACTGATAATGTTGTATGCCGTTATAAAAGGTATGCCTATAAAGCAGACTGTCAGGTATGCAACCGTGCCTTCCACCGCCTCTGTAGGTGTGGACATAACGGAAACAATAGGACGCACCAGTAAAAGCAGCAGCACCGTCAGGGCAACAGACACGGAAACAAAAAGAACAACCGTATTTCCCACTGCCTGCGCCGCTTTTCTTCTGTCACCGGCGCCGATATTCTGTGCGATGCTTACCGTGGTGCCCATGGCAAGTCCCACTATCATAACCGTCAGCATGTGCATGACCTGGGAACCGACAGAAACTGCCGTGGTGCTGGCTACGCCTTCAAACTGCCCGATGATGAACAAATCCGCCATTCCGTAAAGGGTCTGTAAAAAATATGACAAAAGATACGGAAGAGAAAATAAAATAACATTTTTAAATACATTTCCGCTTGTAAGATTCTTTTCCATTTCTGATTCTTCTTTCCGATTTTTGCCTTACTTCATTTCAAGCTCAGACTTCTCTTTGCTTTACTTCATTTATTCTACTTCATTTCTAAAGCTTAGTTACTACTCTGTTTTACCTGCTTTATTATAAACTCCACAACAGTTGTAGAGTCAAGAAATAAACTTTACAAAAAACGAAATATTATATATAATTTACTTTAGTTGTTAAATGCGTTAAAGTATTAAATTTTAAGGAGAAGGGAAATGCCAATCACAGATTTATTGGAACGCAACGCCAGGGAATATGCCAACGACATCTGCCTTGTGGAAATCAACCCCGAGGTCAAGGAAGTCCGCCGCGTCACCTGGAAGGAATACGAACTTATGGAGCCAAATCCCACGACCCATTACAGACGTGAGATTACCTGGCATGTCATGAACGAAAAAGCAAACCGTTTTGCAAATTTGCTTTTGAGCAGAGGAATTAAAAAAGGAGATAAAGTCGGCATTCTGCTTATGAACTGCTTAGAGTGGCTGCCCATTTATTTCGGTATTTTAAAGACCGGCGCCCTCGCCGTGCCTTTGAACTTCCGCTACGCACCCGATGAAATCGAGTACTGCGTAAATCTGGCAGATGTGGACATTTTAGTATTCGGTCCCGAATTTATCGGTCGTGTGGAAGAAATTGCAGACCGTATCAGTAAAAACCGCCTGCTTTTCTATGTAGGCGACAACTGCCCGACTTTTGCGGAGGACTACACCTCCATGACGGTAAACTGCTCTTCCCTGTCACCGAACATTCCTCTGACGGACGAAGACGATGCCGCTATTTATTTTTCCTCCGGCACCACAGGTTTCCCGAAGGCAATTTTACATAACCACGAAAGTCTGATGCATGCTGCCCGCGTAGAGCAGAACCACCACGGTCAGACGAAGGACGATGTCTTTTTATGCATCCCTCCTCTTTACCATACCGGCGCCAAAATGCACTGGTTCGGCAGTCTTATTTCCGGCAGCAAGGCAGTTCTCTTAAAAGGTACCAAGCCCGAATATATTCTGGATGCGGTTTCCAGGGAACAGTGCACCATTGTCTGGCTTTTAGTTCCCTGGGCGCAGGATATTTTAGAGGCTCTCGACAGCGGCAGAATTAAACTCTCCGATTATAAATTAGACCAGTGGCGTCTGATGCACATCGGTGCACAACCCGTTCCGCCCAGTCTTATTAAAAAGTGGAAGGAATACTTCCCGAATCATAAATACGACACCAACTACGGTTTAAGCGAGTCCATCGGACCCGGCTGCGTACACTTAGGTGTGGATAATATTGATAAGGTCGGCGCTATCGGCAAAGCCGGCTACGGCTGGGAAGTGAAAATTGTGGACCCGGACGGCAATACCGTAAAACGCGGCGAGGTCGGCGAGCTCTGCGTAAAAGGTCCCGGCGTCATGACCTGCTACTACCACGATGAAAAGGCAACCGCCGAAGTCTTAAAGGACGGATGGCTCTTTACCGGCGATATGGCACAGGAGGATGAGGACGGCTTTATCTTCCTGGTAGACCGTAAAAAGGACGTTATCATCAGCGGCGGCGAAAACTTATATCCCGTACAGATTGAAGATTTCATCCGCACCCACAGCGGTGTGCATGATGTGGCGGTTATCGGTCTGCCCGACAAGCGTCTCGGCGAAATTGCCTGCGCAATTATCGAGCCGAAAGAGGGCATTACTTTAACGGAAGATGACATCAATACCCTTTGTCAGGCTCTTCCCCGCTACAAGAGACCCCGCAAGATTATTTTTGCGGATATTCCCAGAAATCCTACCGGCAAGATTGAAAAGCCGAAGCTTCGGGAAAAATATGCGGGCGGCAGCGTAGTAGATGCGCAGAACCATGGTTAAAACGAAGAAAACCGGCATAATAAAAAAAACTTGAAATTTCAAGCTGTAAAAGGAATGTATTAAAATGAACAGAAAGATTCTGGTTCTGGATATTGACGGAACACTGGTAAACGATAAGAAAGAAATCACACCCAAAACAAAGGAAAAGCTCATGGAAATGCAGAAAGCAGGCCATGTGCTCATGTTAGCCACCGGGAGACCCACTCCCGGTGCTGCTCGTTTTGTGAAGGAATTGAAGTTAGACGAATACGGCGGTTATCTTCTTTCCTACAACGGCGGACGCATTATAAACTGTAAGACCAAAGAGGTCATGTATCAGAAGGTGCTGCCGAAAGAGGTTATCCCGAAGCTGTATGCTTTTGCAAAAGCCCATAAATGCGGCATTATTACCTATGAAAAGGATACGGTTATTTTAGGAAACGGCATCGACCAGTATATCGAATGGGAGGCAAAATTAAATCAGCTTCCGGTAAAGGAGGTTGACAATTTTGTAGACTATATTACCTTTGATGTGAATAAATGTCTGATGACAGCTCCGCCGAAGGATGCCGAGGTTTACATTGCCATGCTTCAGGAAGAATTTAAGGATACGTTAAGCATTTACCGTTCCGAACCCTATTTCATTGAAGTAATGCCCAAAGATATTGACAAAGCGGCATCCATCGACCGGCTGCTGCCTATGATTGGCTTAAAAAGAGAAGAGTCCGTCTGCTGCGGAGACGGCTACAACGATATCAGCATGATTACCTACGGCGGTGTCGGTGTTGCCATGGCAAACGCCCGGGACGAGGTAAAGGAAGCTGCCGATTTTGTAACCGGCTCCAACGAAGAAGACGGTTTAGTTCAGGTGATTGACACCTTTATTCTTAAGTGATGCTTCTACAAATCCCTTAAACAGCGGATGCGCTTTGTTGGGACGGCTCTTGAATTCCGGATGATACTGGACACCGACATAGAACGGAGAATCTGCAAGCTCTACGGTTTCTACCAGTCTTTCATCCGGTGAGGTTCCGCTTAAAATCAGACCGCACTCCGCTAATTTTTCTCTGTATTCATTGTTAAACTCATATCTGTGACGATGTCTTTCCCTTATTTCCGTTTTACCGTAACATTTTTCCATAGTGGTACCCGGTTTGATCACGCAGGGATAACTGCCTAAACGAAGGGTGCCGCCCTTGTCGATTTCATCGCTCTGTCCCGGCATGAAGTCAATTACCTTGTGGGCACAGGTAAAGTCAAATTCACCGGAGTTGGCATCCTTAATACCTGCCACATCCCTTGCAAAGGAAATCACCGCAATCTGCATACCAAGGCAGATGCCGAAGTAGGGAATTTTCTTATCTCTTGCATATCTGGCTGCCAACAGCATGCCTTCAATACCTCTGTCACCAAAGCCACCCGGTACAATGATGCCGTCCACTTTGCTTAAAACTTCATCGTAATTGTCTTCTTTCAAAGTTTCGGAGTCAATCCAGGAAATCTTCACATCCGCTTCGGTTTCGTAGCCGGCATGACGAAGCGCTTCGGCAACGGAAAGATAAGCGTCATGAAGCTGCACATATTTTCCCACAAGTCCGATGGTTACGGTATTTTTCAGTCCTTTAATTCTTTCAATCAGGTTTTCCCACTCTGTTAAATCCGGATTGGGAGCATCGATATGAAGCTCTCTGCAGACGATGGAGGAAAGGTTTGCCTTTTCCAGCATCAGCGGTGCTTCGTAAAGAATGGGAAGTGTCAGGTTTTCAATGACACAGTCCGGTTTTACATTACAGAAGCCGGAAATTTTATGGAAAATGCTTTCATCCGTAATGGGTTCGTCCGTACGGAGTACAATAATGTCAGGAGAAATACCAAGTCCCTGCAGTTCCTTTACGGAGTGCTGGGTGGGTTTGGATTTGTGTTCACCGGATGCCTTCAGATAAGGAACCAGGGTCACATGAACATAAAGGGAGTTTTCACTGCCCACTTCATGTCCTACCTGACGGATAGCTTCGATAAAGGGCTGGCTTTCTATATCACCGATGGTTCCGCCGATTTCCGTAATGACAATATCCGCATCCGTTTTTTTACCTACATTATAAATGAAACGCTTGATTTCATCGGTAATGTGCGGAATGGTCTGTACCGTGCTGCCTAAATATTCGCCTCTTCTTTCCTTGCCGATAACATTGGAATATACCTTACCGGTAGTCAGGTTTGAATATTTATTTAAGTCCTCATCGATAAATCTTTCGTAATGCCCGAGGTCAAGATCGGTTTCCGCACCGTCCTCGGTTACATATACTTCCCCATGCTGATAAGGGCTCATAGTACCCGGATCCACATTGATGTAAGGGTCAAGCTTCTGAGAAGCCACCTTAAGTCCTCTTGCTTTTAACAAACGGCCAAGAGATGCCGCCGTGATTCCTTTTCCCAGACCGGAAACAACACCACCTGTTACAAAAATATACTTTGCCATACAAAATTCCTCCAAACTGTTTTACTATTGTTTACATTTGCTATATAAAAAAGGTGTCTTTGAGCCTATACTCAAAGACACCTTTGTCTTTCATTATGTTTTATAAATTATAATAAGGTTTTCTTGCCGATGTTGATAATTCGTACAATCACAACACTAAGTAATACATTCACAGCCATTTCTACCAGGAAATTTAATCCTACAAGACCAAAAATCATATATGCACCTGCATTTTCAAATTCGGCTGCAGCAGCCCATCCTTTAATGGTTTCGTAAAAAAACAGACGACAACCCAGTAAAAAAATACCGGTATTTACAATGGGTGCGGAAATTGCTGCAACAAGTACTGCTACATACTCATTTACCTTCTTAAGCACACTGTAGATCAGTCCTGCCACAAGACCGGCCATAATACCCTTCAACAAACAGGTTACAATGGTACCTGGAACACTGACTGCAAGAAATGCTCCTGCATCGGTAAAAAGTACAATCGCACCGAAGATGAATCCAAGCCATGCTCCTGCAATCCATCCATAAAGTGCCGCTCCTACTACAATGGGAATCAATACAAAGGTAACACTAAAGGGACCGAATTTGATTCCGACTGCAAGGCTTTGCAGTACAACCACAATTGCTGTAAGAAGTCCAATTCCTACAATTTTTTTTGTTTTGCTGTTCATATTTAGTTTTCCTCCTTGTTATCATTCTTCCTCATGGAAGATACAATACAATACCGAAATATATTACCATTCCCGGTTTCTTTTTGCAAGGAGAATATTTTAGAAAATAACACAGAAAATTTTACATCTGTGATCCGGACGCATCCTCATTCTGCTGATACAGAGCTAAAAACTGATTCATATCCGATTTATATAAAAAAGCAAGTTCATCGGAGTATCCCAGAATAATGCCGGGAAATCTTTCATGTACCAGATCAAGCAGTCTCATGGCATCATCCTTATTTTTTACAAGCACACTGTTGATTTCCTTGTTTTTACTGCGGAATGTTACGGAATACGTGGTGGAAACCGTAATGAAATACTGTTTATTCTTGGTTACCTGCATGTAAGCCCATATACAATCCTGCAGACTGACAATCTTCGGAACCATGGAACCGCTGTCGATAATGTAGGTTCTTCCTACCTTCAAATCCTTGTTGAAATCAACACCGGAATCAAATTCGGCACAGACTCTTTCCAATTCCGCAGAGCCTTTTCTTGCCAGAGCTTTTTTCATGCTCTTTAAGTAACCGCCGTTTGCCACATATACCATCAGAATAATCATCATAATTACAAGAAGCAGACCTAAGAAGGCAAAAATGCATACGGAAATCGTCCCGCCGTGCTGCATGCCGTCTACTTTTATGTAATAAGGATGGCACAATTCCCTGATTTCATCATCGGAATAGCCGTAGTCCTCAAACATATCCTTGTAGTAATAAAGCATGGTGTCGTCCATGGGAAGCACCTGGCCTTTTACGGTAAGATATTTGTCCAGAGTGGAGAAAAGCTCCTCGTTGGTCATGCTGTAATCATTGTACCACTCGTCATATTTTTCACTGAAATTACTTATGTTGTCTTCGATGACTTCCAGGTCGTCATAATATCTGGAACCGAAGTAAATACCCATGAATTCCATGGTATCGCCGGACTTAAAGTAACTTCTGATATCCGGAATGGTAATGGCATAAACCATGCCGGAGCTGCGGGAAGATATTTTTCTGCCGTTCTGGGTCTGCGTGGAAGTTTCCTCTGCAAAGCAGCCGTAGTTAAAATCGTAGTCAATGACCACATACGGCTTTTTTTCCAGATCATCCGCGGTGAGGTCCTTAAAATCCATGGGACCTTTCAGAACCTTTAGACAGTCCGGTCCGAAAATAACCAGCAGTACAATGCCGGCAATCAGACCTATGCCCGTCAGCCATAAAGATTTTCTAAACGATTTTTTTCTCAGATATTCTAACATCACTCTCTCCCTTTACCCTCAGTTCTTTTGTAGTGCTTTTTTATAACTTCATAAAACCTTATTCCCCATCATTTTCTTCGGAGGAGTCCTCTTCGTCGCCTTTGTAAATTTTATCCTCTTCGGAATCTTCTTTTTCATAGAATTCCGTTTCTTCAGAGGCTTCAATGGCATCCTCAATGTTTTCAAACTCTTTGTCGTCGCTTACGATTTTCTCCCGCACTTTTGCAATCTGTGCAACCTTCACGCCGTCTTTTAAGTTTATGAGCTTCACACCGGAGGTTATACGTCCCAAAGTGGAAATTTCCTGTACACGAAGCTGGATGATGATGCCCTCCGTGGTAATCATCATAATTTCGTTGTCGTCGTTTACTGCCTTTACGCCGACCACTTCACCGGTCTTATCAGTAATCTTATAGCACTTTACACCCTTGCCGCCGCGCTTCTGTACGGTAAACTCATCCATGGGCGTACGTTTGCCGAGACCGTTTTCGGAAGCAATGAGTAAAGAGTCGCCCTGGGATGCCAGCTGCATGCCTACGATGCAATCGCCGTCGGAAAGGTTCATACCGATAACACCCATGGAGGTACGACCGGTAGCCCTGACATCGGTTTCTAAGAAACGGATGCACATACCGAACCTGGTAACTAAGAAGATTTCACTGTCCTTATCGGTTACCTTCACTTCAATCAGTTCATCGTCTTCCCTTAAATTGATAGCAGCCAGACCGTTCTTGCGGACATTACTGTATTCCATAAGAGGAGTCTTCTTGGCAATACCCTTTTTGGTAATCATAAAGAGGTTCTTGTTGTCGTCATAGTTGCTGATGGGAATCATGGCGGTAATCTTTTCACCCGGATTTAAATTCAGCAGATTGATAATGGCAACACCTCTTGCGGTTCTGCCCGCTTCTGGAATTTCATAAGCCTTTAAGCGGTAAACCCTGCCCTGATTGGTAAAGAAATTCAGGTAGTGGTGGGTAGTCGTCATGAGAAGATCCTCGATGTAGTCCTCATCAATGGTCTGCATACCCTTAATTCCTTTGCCTCCTCTGTTCTGGGCTTTGAAATTGTCCACGGTCATACGCTTGATATAGCCTAATTTTGTCATGGCAATGACTGTATTTCCTCTGGGAACCAGATCCTCCATGGAAATATCTAATTCGTCATAACCAATTTTACTTCTTCTGTCATCGCCGTACTTATCGGCAATGGCGGTAATTTCTGTTTTGATAACGCCAAGCAGGATATTTTCATCTCCTAAAATAGCCTTTAATTCGGCAATTCTCTTTACTAAATCCGCATGCTCGTTCTCTAACTTTTCTCTTTCCAGACCTGTCAGAGCACGCAGACGCATATCGACGATTGCCTGTGCCTGTGCGTCGCTTAATTCAAAGCGCTCCATCAATCTTTCCTTGGCAACTTGCGCATTGGCGCTGCTGCGGATAATGGAAATCACTTCATCAATATAATCAAGGGCTTTTAAAAGACCCTGTAAAATATGGTCTCTTTCTTCTGCCTTGTTCAAATCGTATTTAGTTCTTCTGGTAACGACATCTTCCTGATGCTTTAAGTAATTTTTCAGGATATCCAGAAGGTTCATAACCTTTGGCTCATTATTCACAAGCGCCAGCATAATGACACCGAAAGTATCCTGTAACTGGGTGTGCTTGTAGAGAAGGTTTAAGATTACGTTGGCATTGACATCTCTACGCAGCTCAATCACTACTCTGACACCCTCACGGTTGGACTCATCGCGAAGGTCGGTAATGCCGTCGATTTTCTTTAATTTTACAAGCTCGGCAATCTTCTGGATGAGGTTTGCCTTGTTTACCATGTAAGGAAGCTCGGTTACGATAATCTGGGACTTGCCGTTGGGCAGGGTTTCAATATTGGTAACCGCACGCACTCTTACCTTGCCGCGGCCGGTACGGTAAGCTTCTTCGCTGCCTCTGGTACCCAAAATCAGACCGCCGGTGGGAAAATCCGGTGCTTTTACAATATCCAGCACTTCTTCGATTTCAGTATCTCTGCCTTCTTCCACCCTGTTGTCGATAATTTTTACAACAGCCTTTACCACCTCACGAAGGTTGTGGGGAGGAATATTGGTCGCCATACCTACGGCAATACCTGTGGTGCCGTTTACTAAAAGATTAGGAAAACGGCTGGGAAGAACAACCGGTTCTTTTTCTGTTTCATCGAAGTTCGGGATGAAATCAACGGTATCTTTGTTGATATCCGCAAGCAATTCCATGGAAATTTTGGAAAGGCGGGCCTCTGTGTAACGCATTGCCGCCGCGCCGTCACCATCCATGGAACCGAAGTTGCCGTGACCGTCTACAAGAGGATAACGGAAGTTCCAGTCCTGCGCCATGTTTACCAATGCACCGTAAATGGAACTGTCACCATGGGGATGATATTTACCCATGGTATCGCCGACGATACGGGCACTCTTACGGTGAGGCTTGTCGGGACCGTTGTTAAGTTCAATCATGGAATAAAGCACTCTTCTCTGTACGGGCTTTAATCCGTCTCTTACATCGGGAAGGGCTCTTGCCGCGATAACACTCATGGCATAATCAATATAACAGGTTTCCATCGTTTTCTTAAGATCCACTACATGAACCTTATCAAACTGGTTTCCTTCCTGAATCTGGTCAAAAATATTGTCTTGCATATTCCCTCTCAATCTGCCCTAATAGGGCTTTATCAGGATACATTTTTCTATCAGATATCCAAATTCTTAACAAACTTTGCGTTCTCTTCAATAAATTCTCTTCGGGGTTCTACCTTGTCGCCCATAAGTGTGGTAAAGGTAAGGTCGATTTCGGATTCGGTTTCCTCGTCGATATTGACGCGGAGAAGAATTCTTCTTTCCGGGTCCATGGTGGTTTCCCAGAGCTGCTCCGCATCCATTTCGCCCAGACCTTTGTAACGCTGGATTTTATTGTTCTGGTCACGGCCTACTTCTTCTAAAATTTTGTTCAGTTCTTCATCACTGTAGGCATACCATACTTTTTTGTTTTTCTCCAGCTTGTAAAGAGGAGGCTGCGCCAGATAAACATGTCCCTGTTTAATCAGCTCCGGCATGAAACGGTAAAGGAACGTAAGCAGCAGGGTACTGATATGGGCGCCATCCACATCGGCATCGGTCATGATGATGATTTTGTGGTAACGAAGCTTGCTTATATCAAAGTCTTCATGGATGCCCGTACCGAATGCGGTAATCATAGCCTTGATTTCCGCATTGGCATAAATTTTGTCCAGTCTCGCTTTTTCCACGTTCAGAATTTTTCCTCGAAGGGGAAGAATTGCCTGGGTTGCACGGGCTCTTGCCGTCTTGGCGCTGCCGCCCGCGGAATCTCCTTCGACGATGTAAATTTCGCAGTTCTTCGGGTCCTTATCGGAGCAGTCCGCTAATTTTCCGGGTAAAGACATACCTTCCAGAGCCGTTTTTCTTCTGGTAAGCTCTCTTGCCTTTCTTGCCGCTTCCCTTGCTCTCTGCGCCAGAATGGATTTTTCACAGATGGTCTTGGCGATGTTGGGGTTCTGCTCTAAGTAATAAGTAAGCTGTTCGGATACAATATTGTCCACAGCGGTTCTTGCTTCGGAGTTGCCGAGCTTCTGCTTGGTCTGACCTTCAAACTGAGGCTCCTCAATCTTGACACTGATAATTGCCGTAAGACCTTCTCTGATATCTTCACCGGAAAGATTCGCTTCACTATCCTTCAAAAGCTTGGCGTTTCTGGCATAATCATTGAAGGTTTTGGTGATGGCATTCCTAAAGCCCTGTAAATGGGTACCTCCCTCCGGAGTATTGATGTTATTTACGAAGCTGTATACGGACTCGGTATAAGAGTCATTGTGCTGGAAAGCAACTTCCACGTACACGTTGTTCTTGGTGCCTTCAAAATAGAGCACGTTTTCATAAAGAGCTTCTTTGCTTCTGTTCAAGTAAGTGACAAATTCCTTGATACCGCCTTCGTAATAGAATTCCATCACACGCTCTTTTTTATTTTTTAATTCTTCTTTTTCTTCTTCTCTTTCCTTTTCGTCATCGGGGAAAACTTCCATATTTTCACTGTCTTCATTTTCCCTGTCTTCATAAGCTCTTTCCAGAAGTGTCTGGATTTGGGCATTTTCATGAGTATCATCCTCTACGCGGGTGTCCCTTAAAATGATACGCAGACCTTTGGTAAGGAAAGCCATTTCACGAAGTCTTGTCTTTAAAACATCAAAATCATAAACGGTGGTTTCTTGGAAAATAGTAGCATCCGGCTTAAAGGTAACCTTGGTGCCGGTCTTTTCTATATCACAGGTACCAATCTGCTTCAACGGATAGCAGGTATGGCCTTTTTCATAACGCTGCTTATAAACCTTGCCTTCCTGACAGATTTCTACTTCCAGCCAGTCAGACAAAGCATTAACAACGGATGCTCCCACGCCGTGCAGACCGCCGGAAACCTTGTATCCTCCACCGCCGAATTTACCTCCCGCATGCAGAATGGTAAATACCACTTCCACCGCCGCAATACCGGCTTTATGATTGATACCGACGGGAATACCGCGGCCGTTATCTATAACCGTAATGGAATTGTCCGGATTGATGGTGACTTCAATGGTATCACAATAACCTGCAAGAGCTTCATCCACCGCATTGTCCACGATTTCATAAACAAGGTGATGCAGACCTCTTGAAGAGGTGGAACCAATATACATACCCGGTCTTTTTCTTACAGCTTCCAATCCTTCCAAAATCTGAATCTGGTCGGCGCCATATTCATTTTCCACTGCTGTATTGTTTAAGACTTCCTCACTCATTTATCCTCCAATCCGCCGCCGAAGGCGGCTTCCGATCCAAAATTTAATTTTCTGAAGTAACAACTCCGTTTGAAACCTTGAAAATCTTATTCATTTCCACTCTGTTGTTGACAAACTCCTCAAGACCCGTACAGGTAATAATGGTCTGGATGTCTCCGATACCGTTTAAGAGAAAATTCTGCCTGTTGCTGTCAAGCTCGGACAACACATCATCCAGTAAAAGGATGGGCGTATCCTTTGTAATCTTTTTTATCAGCTCTATTTCCGATAATTTCAGGGAAAGAGCCGCTGTTCTCTGCTGACCCTGGGAACCGAATCTGCGGATGTCAATACCGTTTGCATAAAACGAAAAGTCATCTCTGTGAGGACCTACCGTGGTCTGCTTTAACTTGATGTCCTTATCCTGAGCCGCCCGCAGGGACGCCTCAAAATTTTCAATCTCCACATCCGGTTCATATACAATTTTAAGCTCTTCCTTATCACCGGAAAGCCTCTTATGTATGTTATAAATAATTTCGTTTAACTGATCCACAAACACTTTTCTTCTTTCGATGATTTTGCTGCCGAAAGAAACAAGCTGGGAGTCCCATATCATCAGGGTATCCTTCAAATCCGGGCGGAAATATAAATCCTTTAACAGCTTATTGCGCTGATTGGCAATCTTATTATAATGATTCAAATTGTAAAGATAAAAGCTGTCCAGCTGGCACAGTTCCATATCCACAAATCTTCTTCTCTCCGCAGGACCGTTTTTTATGATACTCAGATCCTCCGGTGAGAAAAACACAACATTGCAAAGCCCAAGCAAATCTGCCGCTTTTTTTATCTTTGTACCGTCAATGGCAATTCCCTTGGATTTATTCTTGCGGAGGTGCATATCCACTCTAGTTTCCACACCCTCTTTTTCCAGGTAGGTGCGGATATGCGCTTCCTCTTTATTAAAATTTACAATCTCTTTGTCTTTGCTGCTTTTATGAGATTTTGTAGTGGCTGCTACATAAATGGACTCCAGAATATTGGTCTTTCCCTGCGCATTGTCTCCGTAAAGAATATTGGTTCCCTTATCGAACTGAATATCAAGAAATTCATAATTTCTGTAATCCGCCAGTTCCAGTCTCTTAATAATCAAAGTCTTTATCCTTTACTAATTTTAATCTGTTTTCCTTCAAATTCGACGATATCCCCGTCGTAAAGCTTTCTGCCGCGGCGTTCATCCACTTCGCCGTTTACTTTTACAAGACCGTCCTGTACGGCAAACTTGGCATCCACGCCGGACTCACATAAATTTGCCGCTTTCAGAGCCTGTCCCAGCTTAATAAAATCATCTCTTAAATAAAGAGTTTCCATTTTTTTCCTTTCAAGTCAGCTAAATTGATCTTTTAAATTTAGCTGACTGTCGTAAAGTTTACGGGTAAAATCAGATAGATATAGCTCTCGGTTGCATCCTTTATAAAGCAGGGAGCCTTCGGATTTACCAGATAAATATCGATTTCTTCATCATCAATGACACGAAGGGCATCGATTAAGAACTTGGGATTGAAACCAATCATCATATCACGGCCGCTCTTTTCAATGTCGATTTCTTCGTTCATGCTGCCGATGATGGAATTGATTTTTAATTCCATGGAGCCGTCGCCTATGGTAATGATAATGGGCTTTTTATCTCCCTCTTTTACCAAAAGGGTAGCTCTGTCAATGCAGCTTAAAAATTCCTTCTTATTAATCCTTACCTTAGTTTCGTAATCGCTGGAAAGCATCTGCTCAATCTTGAAGTATTCGCCTTCAATAAGTCTTGAAACCACAACTGTATTTTCAAATTCAAATAAAATATGCTTCTGGGTAAAGAAGATGTTTACATCCTTATCCGCATCTCCGGGTAAAATCTTGCTGATTTCGTTTAAGGTCTTGCCGGGAACTATAATCTTCTTGGGAGTGTATTCATTCTTTAGATCAATCTTACGGATGGAAATTCTGTGTCCGTCCAGGGAAACAACCTTCAGTTCGGAACCGTTGATATCGAAAAGCTCACCTGTCATAATCTTGTTGGTGTCGTTGTCCGCAATGGAAAAAATGGTCTGTCTTACCACTTCTTTTAAGGTGTACTGGGAAATTACCACACAGTCGTTCTTCTCAATGGAAGGAAGATAGGAGAAATCCTCTCCGGATTTGGCAATAATCGTAAATTTAGCTTTTTCACAGGTAATAATGGTCTTAAAGCTGTCGTCTGTTTCAATGGTAACATCATTGTCGGGAAGCTTTCTTACAATATCAAGGAAAATCCTGGCATCCAGGGCAATGGTACCTTTTTCCAGAATATTACCTTCAATCACGGTTTCTATACCCAACTCCATGTCATTGGCGGTAAATTTAATGATACCGTCCTTTGCTTCTACCAGAATACATTCTAAAATAGACATGGTAGTTTTATTGGGAACCGCTTTGGAAACAATCTGCAAACCATTTAAAAGACTCTGTTTGGAACAAATAAACTTCATTGTGTATAACTCCCTTCTCTGAAAACAAGTAACTGCAAGCGTGCGCTTTTATAAATAAATATATAAATATTTAAGAGTATCCTTAGTAATGGATGTTGATATGTGTAAAACTCTCTTTATTATAGCATTTATAAGGAAAAAATGATAGTACAACATGGTGGAAAAGCCCAAAACAGCATATGGATAACTCTGAACTTATTCACACCGTTTCTGAATCCCTTAAAACGGTCAGAAAACTTATTCACATTTCTTTCTTCTTTTTACACAGGTTACCCACAGTATGACCACTGAAAAAAGTGGACAACTTTATGTAAAAAGAAGAGAGGTGTTGATAAATAAAATTAAACCGGACTCAGTTTCTTCTTAATTATATCAATCTTGTTGTTTAAGTCCTCATCCGTCTTGATGCCGTCGGCAATTGTGTTCACACCGTGGATAATGGTGGTGTGATCCTTTTTGTTTAATATCTTGGCAATGTTCTGGTAGGAGAGGTCCGTGTATTCCCTGCACAGATACATGACAATCTGTCTGGTAAGAGCAAGATCGGCGGTTCTCTTCTTGGAAATAATGTCCTCCGGCTTCACACCGAAATGTTCGGAAACTACATTAATAATAAGCTCCGGTGTAATTTCCTTCTGCTTGTCCGGGGAAATGATGTCCTTTAAGGCTTCTTCCGCAAGCTCTAAGGAAGGATTTACCTTATTTAATTTGGAGAAAGCAATAATCTTGTTGAAGGCGCCTTCCAGTTCCCGGATATTTGACTTGATGTTGGTTGCAATATAGTTGATGATGTCTTCGTCAATCTGCATGGAGCAGTTTTCCGCGTTTTTACGAAGAATAGCCATTCTGGTTTCGTAATCGGGCGGCTGGATATCTGCAATCAGTCCCCACTCAAAACGGGAGCGGAAACGTTCATCCAGAGTTTCCATTTCCTTGGGAGGTCTATCGGATGAAAGAACAATCTGTTTGCCGGCAGCATGCAGGACATTAAAGGTGTGGAAAAATTCTTCCTGTGTACTTTCTTTACCTATAATAAATTGTACGTCATCTACCATCAGCACATCCACGGTACGGTACTTGTCGCGAAGCTTTGTCATGGCTGCCGCATTACCGCTACGGATGGACTCGATTACTTCGTTGGTAAATTCTTCGGAAGTTACATATAGTACTTTGGTGTCGGAGTCCTTTTCCAAAAGGAAATGTCCGATGGAATGCATAAGGTGGGTCTTGCCCAGTCCGGCTCCTCCGTAAAGGTAAAGAGGGTTGTATGCTTTTCCGGGAGATTCCGCTACCGCAAGGCAGGCAGAATGTGCAAACTTGTTGTTGCTTCCGACTACAAAGGTATCGAATTTATATTTGGGATTTAAATTGGCTGCTTCATAATTGATATTGTAAACGGGAGAGGGTGTAGTAAACTCTTCCCCTTTTAATAAAGAAGAAACATCTTTTTCAATCACAAATTCTACATTATAAGTATGATCAAACATCTCCGAGATGGTGACCTGAAACAGGGATTTGTATTTTGAGTTAATATATTCGGACATACCTGCATTGACATCCGGAATAATAATGTAAACCATGTCTTCCTTGACGCAGCATTCCTTCAGCGGTTTAATCCATGTTTCAAAGGAAACATTGGAAATATTGAATTCGTTCCGCATTTTGTCCGTTATTTCATCCCATTTTTCACTAATAAAATCCATTTTAAAACCATGCCTTTCCGAAACTTTGCCCTATTTACCATAATAATATAAATCCTCAAATAATTCAAATGGAAGTTATCAGCAAAGTTATCCACAATATGTTGATAACTCTGTTTATAAGTCCACTTTCAGGAAAGAATAAAAGGAAAATATGTGTATAACTCCGAAAAATATAATCACATATAAAATGCCCTAAAATAAATAAAAAAATAATGTTCTACACACAAGATACACACCAAAAAGTAAAGTTATCCACAAGTTATACACAATATGTGGATTTTTTTAGGTAAAAATAAGGTGGATGAAATGCCTGTGGATAACTTTAAAAAATTTTTTTAAATGAAAAAAAACCTTGATTTTGCTTGACATTGCGCTGTTTATTAAGTACAATCAATATGCTATTTTCCAATAAAATGAATATCAGAATACCTTTATATATGAGGTTATGAAAGAGGAGGTGTTAAAGTATGAAGATGACATTTCAGCCTAAGAAGAGATCCAGATCTAAGGTTCATGGATTCAGAGCCAGAATGAGTACTCCCGGCGGAAGAAAGGTTTTGGCAGCAAGACGTGCAAAAGGAAGACATAAATTATCCGCATAGGTCACAGCAATGTGACCTATTTCTCTTATTAGTGAGAAAGGCATGGTTAAAGAATGCAGTTTTCGGAATCACTAAAAAAAAATCATCAGTTTCAGTTTGTTTATAAAAACGGCAGGTTCCGCGCCAATAAATACCTTTTAATGTATGTAAAGGAAAATGGCTTAGGTATAAACAGAGTGGGAATAAGCGTCAGTAAAAAAGTAGGTAACAGTGTTGTAAGACATCATGTGACCCGGCTTTTGAGAGAGAGCTACCGGTTGCATGAAAATATATTCAATAGTGGTTTGGATATAGTGGTTGTTGCGAGAAAAGGAGCGGCGGATGTAGGATATTATGAAATAGAAAGCGCACTTCTTCATCTGGCAAAGCTACACGAAATAATTAAAGTATATTTATGAAAAAAATTTTAATAAGTGTCATAAAATTATATAGGAAATATATTTCTCCCATGAAGCATACAAAATGCCCCTATTATCCTACCTGTTCCCAGTATGGACTGGAAGCGGTGGAAAAATACGGCGCCCTGAAGGGCGGAGCTCTTGCTGTCTGGAGAATATGCAGGTGCAATCCTTTCTCTAAAGGAGGATATGATCCTGTTCCTTGATTTTTTCAGCAGAAAGGAAAAAGATGACAAGTATTGTTTTAACCAGTTGTGGTAATTTACCGATTATTAAGCAGGTTGCCTGGTTACTTGGACAAGTCATGAACGCACTTTTCAATGTGCTTGATTTGATTGGTATCCCAAATATCGGACTTGCTATTTTTTTATTTACCATCATCGTTTATTTACTGATGATGCCCCTTACCATCAAACAGCAGAAGTTCTCCAAATTATCTGCCAAAATGAACCCGGAATTACAGGCTATCCGCAATAAATACAAAAATCGTACCGATACCGATTCCCAGATGCAGATGAATGCGGAAACCCAGGCGGTTTACGCAAAGTACGGCGTTTCTCCTACCGGCAGCTGTCTGCAGCTCTTTATTCAGATGCCTATTCTGTTTGCATTGTATGAAGTAATTTACAGCATTCCTTCTTTTGTTACAAAAATAGGAAATGCTTTCAGCAGTGTGGCAGGCGAAATTATCAGCAGCGGAAAGGTTTCCGCTTTTGTGGAAAGTGTGAAGGGTGCTTCCACCTATATAACCAATGTGGACAACGTAACGGAAAGCACTTTGATTAATGCCTTAAACAGAGTCAATTATTCTGATGTAGAAGTATTTATTAACAACAATTTTGCAGGTAACGCAACCGTTGCAGAGGGTATGAGCCAGATTGAAAGGTACAATTCTTTTCTGGTAAAAGGATTTAGTCTTGCTAATTCTCCTTCCTCTGTGGTTACTTCTTTCTTTAATTCCGGTAATGCAGGAAAGATTACCGTAGCTATGTTAATTATTGCCATTGCCATTCCTGTTCTTTCGGCTGTTACCCAATGGGTCAATGTAATGCTGATGCCGAAGCAGGAAACCGGAAACGGCAACGGTGATATGACGGATACCATGGCATCTTCCATGAAGACCATGAATATGATTATGCCTATCATGTCAGCCTTCTTCTGCTATACATTGCCGGCAGGTCTCGGTCTTTACTGGATCAGCGGTTCCCTGGTAAGAAGTGTGCAGCAGGTTGTTATTAATAAACATATTGATAAAATGGATTTGGATGAAGTAATTGCCAAAAATGCAGACAAGAGTGCCAAGAAGATGGAAAAGCTTGAAAAAAATCAGGCGAAGCTTCAGCAGTATGCCAATATGAACACCAAGAATATGGGTGGTACCGTAAGCACTAAGAGTTATACTGCAAAGACCACGGACACAAAGAATGCCAATACAGATAATAAGGAAGTTAAGAAGACCTCTTCCACCGGAACAAAGCCCGGAAGTCTGATGGCGAAAGCAAATCTTGTAAAAGATTACAATGAAAGAAACAATAAAAACTAATTTCGTTAAAATTTCATAGGAGGTATTTGGGATGGAATATAAAGAGTTCTCAGCAAAAACAGTGGATGACGCCATTACAGCGGCATGTCAGGATTTTTTTGTAACAAGCGATAAGCTGGATTATGAAGTCTTAGAAGAAGGTTCTTCCGGATTTTTAGGAATCGGAGCAAAGCCCGCTATCATTAAGGCAAGAGTAAAAGAAGATAAAGAAATTGTCAAAGAATCTGTAAAAGAACCCGTTAAAGAAGTTCTGAAAGAAGAAAAGAAATCTGTAAAAGAAACAGCAAAGGTTTCTAATGTAGATGCAAGGGAAGTAGAAGAAGCAGCAAAGAAGTTCTTAGGCGAAGTATTTGATGCTATGGAAATGGAAGTTATAGTAGATGCCAAGTACAACGATGCTGAAAAAGCTCTTGATGTTGATATGAGAGGCGAAGAAATCGGTATTCTCATCGGTAAGAGAGGACAGACCCTTGACTCTTTACAGTATTTGGTATCTTTAGTGGTAAACAGAGGCCAGGCAGATTATATCCGTGTTAAATTAGATACCGAAAATTACAGACAAAGAAGAAAAGAAACTCTGGAAAATTTAGCAAAGAATATTGCTTATAAGGTAAAGAGAACCAAGAGACCTGTTTCTTTAGAGCCTATGAATCCTTACGAAAGAAGAATTATTCATTCAGCATTACAGAATGACAGATATGTAACCACACACAGTGAAGGGGAAGAACCTTTCAGAAGAGTTGTTGTGTCTTTGAAAAAATAATGTGATGGAGCTGTAGTACCGGGGCAGAGACTGCCTTTTGTAGGGAGGCAGCTCCTATTTTTTTAGAAATTAAAAGGAATCAGTACTATGAATACAGATACAATTGCTGCGATTGCTACGGCGCTTTCGGATTCCGGTATCGGTATTGTTCGTATCAGCGGACCGGAAGCGGTGGAAAAAGCAGATTTACTTTATAAATCAAAAAACGGTAAGTTTCATCTGAAGGATGCAGAAAGCCATACCATTCATTATGGTTTTGTAACGGATGAAGAGGGTAATATTTTGGATGAAGTGATGGTAAGCGTTATGCTTGCCCCGAAAAGTTACACCACAGAGGACACGGTGGAAATTAACTGCCACGGCGGTGTTCTTATGATGCAGCGGATTCTGGAAAGAGTGTTGCGGACAGGAGTAAGAATGGCCGAGCCCGGAGAGTTTACAAAAAGGGCTTTCCTTAACGGAAGAATGGATCTTTCCGAGGCGGAAGCGGTAATGGATGTTATTCATGCACAGAATGAATTAGCATTAAAGTCTTCTGTGAGCCAGTTAAAGGGAGCAGTTTCCAATAAGATAAAAGAAATGAGAAGTGAAGTCATTTATGAAATCGCTTTTATTGAATCTGCTTTAGATGACCCCGAACATATCAGTCTGGAAGGTTACCCGGAAAGACTTTCTGAAAAAATAGACAATCTGATAAAGGAAACAGATAAGCTGATTTCTTCATCTAAGGATGGCAAATTCTTAAAGGAAGGTATTAAAACCGTTATTTTAGGAAAACCAAATGCCGGTAAATCTTCTTTTTTAAATGTTTTGTCCGGTGAAGAAAAAGCGATTGTAACGGACATTGCCGGAACCACCCGTGATGTTCTGGAGGAACAGATAAGACTGGACGGCATAGCTTTGAATGTAATAGACACTGCCGGTATCCGCAAAACAGAGGACACAGTGGAAAAAATAGGTGTGGAAAAAGCCAGAAAATATGCGGGGGAAGCGGATTTACTCTTATACATGGTGGACTCTTCCGTTCCCTTTGATGAAAACGATGAAGAAATAAGAGATATTTTAAGGGACAGAAAAGCTATTCTTCTGATGAATAAGTCCGATTTAAGCCAGGTAATTACAGAAGAGGATATAAGAAATTTTCTGCAAGATATCGAAATTCCCATCGTGAAGATTTCCGCAAAGGAAGCTTCCGGTATCGAAGAATTCAAGAAGCTTATCAAGGACATGTTTTTTGAAGGAAAGATTTCTTTTGAAAATGAAATTTATATTACAAACCTGCGTCACAAGGAAGCTTTACAACAGGCAAAAGAATCATTTTTAATGGTTAAAAAAAGTCTAGAAGACGATATGCCGGAAGATTTTTATTCCATTGATTTGATGAATGCCTATATATCTTTGGGAAATATTATCGGAGAAGAGGTTTCTGATGATTTAGTAGATGAGATTTTTTCAAAGTTTTGTATGGGAAAATAAAAAGTGTATGTTATAATATGAAAATAAGTTATGAAAGGCATGGTTATAAAAATGTCAGCGGATGAAAAAAAACGTTTTATCATGGATAAAGTAGATGTTTGTGTCATAGGTGCCGGTCATGCCGGTTGTGAAGCGGCTCTGGCATGTGCAAGACTGGGACTGGAAACCGTTATTTTTACGGTAAGTGTGGACAGTATTGCCCTGATGCCCTGCAATCCCAATATAGGCGGTTCTTCCAAGGGACATCTGGTAAGAGAAATAGATGCTCTCGGCGGAGAAATGGGAAAAAATATTGATAAAACTTTTATTCAATCCAAAATGTTGAATGTTTCCAAAGGACCTGCAGTACATTCCCTTCGTGCACAGGCAGACAAGGCGGAATATTCCAGAGCTATGCGTAAGGTTCTGGAAAATCAGGATCACCTTACCATCAAGCAGGCAGAGGTCTGTGAGATTTTGTGGGAAGAGGAAGAAGATAAGGACACAAAGGAGCTTAAGAAAAAAGTGACCGGTGTGGTTACCTATTCTGGAGCCGTTTATGAATGTAAAAGAGTTGTTTTATGTACCGGTACTTATTTAAGGGCAAGATGTCTTTGCGGAGAAGCCATTACTTATACCGGCCCCAACGGACTGCAGCCGGCGAATCATCTTCCGGACAGCTTAAAGGAAATGGGCATTGAGCTTCGCCGGTTTAAAACCGGTACTCCTGCCAGAATGGATAAGAGAAGTATTGATTTTTCCAAGATGGAAGAACAGTTCGGTGATAAAGAAATTGTTCCTTTTTCTTTTTCCACAGATCCGGAATCCATTCAAAAAGAGCAGATTTCCTGTTATTTGACATATACAAATGAAAAAACACACGAAATTATTCGGTCTAATCTTGACAGATCCCCCATTTATGCGGGTATTATAGAAGGTACAGGGCCAAGATATTGTCCCTCTATCGAAGATAAAGTTGTAAAGTTTGCAGATAAGGACAGACATCAGGTATTTATTGAACCCGAAGGTCTGCATACCAATGAAATGTATGTGGGAGGTATGTCTTCCTCTTTACCTGAGGAAGTGCAGCTTGCCATGTACCGGACGGTGCCTGGGCTGGAGCATTGTAAAATTGTAAGAAATGCTTATGCAATTGAGTATGACTGTATTAACGCAAAACAGCTTTATCCTACACTGGCATTCAAAAAGGTAAACGGTCTTTATGCAGGCGGTCAGTTTAACGGAAGCAGCGGCTATGAAGAAGCAGCAGCCCAGGGACTGATGGCCGGACTTAATGCGGCTCTTTCCCTGCTCGGTAAAAAGGAAATTGTACTGGACAGGTCACAGGCTTACATAGGTGTACTGATTGATGATCTGGTTACAAAGGACAACAGGGAGCCTTACCGTATGATGACCTCCCGTGCAGAATATCGTCTGCTTTTAAGACAGGACAATGCAGATTTAAGACTTCGGAAAATCGGTTATGAAGCAGGTCTTGTTTCCAAAGAAGATTACGAGAAGCTTTTGCGCAAGGAAGAACTTATCAAAGAAGAAATCAAACGTCTTAAAAATACCAAAGTGGGCGGTTCTCAGAAAATTCAGGAATTTCTTACAGCACATGAAAGTAATCCTTTGAAAAATGCTGTTTCTTTGGCTGATCTTATGTGTAGACAGGAATTATCCTATGAACTGCTTGCGGAAATTGATGAGAAAAGACCTGTACTGCCAAAAGATGTGGTAGAGCAGGTAGAAATAGAATTGAAATACGAAGGCTATATAGAGAGACAGTCCCGTCAGGTAGAACAGTATAAGAAAATGGAAAAGAAGCTTTTACCTGTCGACATTGATTATGATGATGTACCCAGTCTACGCATTGAAGCAAGGCAGAAATTGAAGGAGTTCCGTCCGGTTTCCGTTGGACAGGCTTCCAGAATTTCCGGTGTATCTCCG